>Ga0207952_1000461_pt1 | contig 32808 bp, 28 predicted proteins | sample SubbioR12Aug_8Ca_FD_184831 | JGI IMG/M metagenome (GOLD analysis project Ga0207952, IMG submission 184831) | Serpentinite rock and fluid subsurface biosphere microbial communities from McLaughlin Reserve, California, USA - CR12Aug_8Ca (SPAdes) | ecosystem: Environmental > Terrestrial > Deep... | reverse complement strand
TCAAAGCGCCGAAAATCGGCGATCGTAAACGGCATTGTATTGCATTAATACTATGCTGTTTATGATCGTCAATTTGTCGACAGCTTTCACGCAGCTCAAATATGAAATTATTTATTGCGTTTGGTATTAACAATCTTTAAGATAACAATTAAATTCGTGGCACCCATTATCAAACCCCAAAAGAAGTATTTTATAAATCTATTAGCGCAACTGAATTATGACATGGCCCTGTTAACGAATTTCAGATCCAGTACATCCGTAAACGTTCACTAGGGGGCGTTCCGACTGAATTAGCATCACTTACAGTATTGGTGCCATCAAGGTGGCACGCTTTGGAAATCTCTATGTGTAATCATCTGTAGAATGGTTACTCAAAAGCGCCAAAGAATCAGTCTCGGGCCCTTGGAGAACACGCACGTTCTCAACCGCATCATCCCGGGGTGCTGCCAGTGCTTCTCTGAGTTTCGCTTCGTATTTTTCATCATTTTGTCTCAATGGATTTAGATAGAGACCTGTGGTTCCTATAGCGATAAAAAGAATTCCGCTAATTATAGCTACTGCTGCTATCCCTGGAGGAAATGCAATCATCAGGGCGAATGCCGCAATCATAGTGAGTGCTACTGCTGTAATAATGAGATATTTTTTGATTTGTTTCGCATTATCTTTTTTAGCAACGTCAATCAGTTTAGACCGATCGAAGTCAGCGGGCAACTCATCTGCTACCTTACGGAGGCTTGCACTAAAGGCAAAAGGGGTCGTTTTTATGAGTTCCTTGATCTTTGTAACGTCCATGTTGTCTGCGCTCCCTGCAAGCAACGCTCTTCGCGCTGTATAACTTCTTGCTGCAAGTACGGAAGAGCCGATTCCCATGAGTGTCGAAAATGTAATCCCAAGTAACGGTGCCAGTGGAGCTACCAGGCCAGCCCCCACAGCAAGAGTTGTATTGGCTGTGCTGGCTGGAGCTACGGCTGCAACAAAGTGCGCTAGATTTAGTAGGCCCATCATCCCGAAGGTTGGGATACTTGTTAAATGACTCAAGAGAAATGGAACCTGATGTCCAAGGTTTGCAAATTTTTTCTCTCGAAGGGTTTCGTGGATATCACGCGCAGTTGTAGTGGCCCTCCATGTTCCAATCATCGCTCCAGCAACAGTCGCTGTTGCCACAACAACAGGAGCTGCCATGCTTGCTGTTGCGGCTATCACGGTGCCGTGCGATACTGTCGCCGCGATAGCCGAGCCGCCAGAAAACATAAAGGCGTTGTTTATTCCCCCATCTACCGCATCAGTAGCAAAGTTAATTCGTTGTGTAATAGACATTGGTTATCCTAAAAATAAATTAGTTTATATTACGATGGTATCATGCAAAATTATTAATTTGCAAAATAAATTGTATATTTATATAAATATTGAATATACTAATTTAATTGAATTATAAATGACGGCAAGCTGTTTAATATAAGTGTATTAAAAACGCTTTGCAGGAAATCACATAACTATCCTGGTTAAAATTAACTTTGTAAATGACTCGCTTTAAGTATGATGCAAAGACTATCTCCAGACTTTGACGCTTACCACCCCTAAGAAATTCGCAATCGGCTCGTTTTCAGTTTGTTGCACAAAAATGTGCCACGCATGTACGACTTAAACCTTCAAGAAGCCCAGGAACAGGTAATTTTTCAGATCGTCTGCAAGATGGCCTGAAAAATTACCTATATCCGATGCCGAAGCAATACCTCTACAAGTTAACGGCAATGGAGATAGCTTCCAAAATAGGGATATCAGTGAAACTAGGGCCTATTTTTGAATGCCTTTGGACATACACTCTCTTCGCTCTAAAAAATAATTACGCAACGTCCTTGGCAATTTAATTCGAGAACGTAATATAAGCTTGTGAAAGCCTGTATTACTTATGCGATTTGTACTCACCCTTTTTACCGCTGCTGCTGCCATCTATGGTTTCTGGTGGTTTAGCTCGACGCGCCCAGAACTTAGAGATCGTGTAGAGGATTTTTTACATACCCAATCCTTTCGAACTCTAGAGGTCCGTTTTACAGCACCGCAAATCATGGAATCACACCGTCGAGAGCTCCTTAAAACAGCACGTCATAAATACCTAGAACCAAAACTGACATTTTATCCCTACCTCCTCATGGAAATCAAATATCGCCACTCTGATGACGAAACAAGGGAAGGTATCGTGCTATGGGACTTGGTTGATGGGGAAATGGTGATCGACACTAAAAATTGGCTTAAAACCCATGGTTTTGGTGATTGTCTAAATGCAGATGCAGAACGCCATGAATTTAATATCCTAAATGTTCTAGCTAAAAAAGGGGGATCTTGCGATCGCGAAGGTCTCTCTAAAGCTCTACATGTAGAAAATGAGACATTAGATAGCTGGATTGAAAGTTGTCGTCGAAAAAAACTGATTGTCCAAACAGGCAATCGCTATCGTTTACATATGCAACACCCTAATTTAAAAACGTACCCGGAGACTAAGATTGAGGAACGCCTTGTCACTCAAGCCACGCAGCATGCCGACCGCATTTCTCGTCATTATTCTCTTGGCCAAATCCAGCGGCTTGCTAAGGCTGCCTTTGGTCAAGATTTTACGATCCGCCGCACAACAGACCTATATTTACCTGTCCATTGCATTATTGTACAAAACCCTGATGGGTCCATCCATTCTAGTCACTGGAATGCCCTAAATGGAAAACGTCTTATGCAAACCTACTTTATAGAATAAGGCCGTTGCCCTAAATACCCCCGACAGATTACGCTTTTTGAATTGAAAAGACTTTCGCCTAAGTGGAAAGATGGCTGAGTGGCCGAAGGCACGTCCCTGCTAAGGACGCGTACCCTTTTCGGGTACCGAGGGTTCAAATCCCTCTCTTTCCGTGTTTTAAGAGGCCTTAGTCTTGGAGAGGCCTGTTCTTTATATGAGGTATTTGTGAGCGATACTGCAACAAAGACTCTTATTCCTCCACACTCTCGCGAGTCGGAAATGATGGTGCTTGGCTCCATGTTAACAAGCATCAACAGCCTGAATATTGGCGCCGATACACTCGATGACAGTGATTTTTATTTTACTGAACATAAAATCCTCTTTCAGATCCTCAAATCTGCATACAAACAGGACAAACCAGCCGACGTTCACCTCGTTTGCGAAGAACTTAAACGACAAAATAAGCTGCAGTCCATTGGCGGTGTTGCCTTTGTTGCCAGCCTCGCCCAATATGTTGGAACCTCTGCTTATATTGATGAATATGTAGACATTGTTCGCTCAAAGTCTATCTTACGAAGGATGATCTTTGCTGCTCAAGAAGTGGAAAAAGCAGCTCTAGGCGATCCCCAAGATGTTCATGCTTCCCTAGATGAGGCTCAGCAAAAATTTTATATCATAGGCCAGGTAGCTAACCCCGGTGCTGGGGTCTTGATCTCGGATCTATTAAGCGGGTCCAAGGCCTCTTCGCAACAACCCTATCTCAAAGAGTTACAAGACAGGCAAGAACTCTATCAGCAGAGAGGTCCTCAAGAAGGACTCATCACGGGAATCCCAACGCATTTTGTCGATCTCGATAAAACCATCAATGGTCTTGGTAATTCGAATTTACTGATTCTTGCAGCTCGTCCTGCAATGGGAAAAACTGCTTTTGCCCTAAATATTGCAGAGAATATTTGCTTTCGGTCAAATGTGCCTGTCGGGGTTTTCTCTTTGGAAATGAGTTCTGAACAGCTTTTGCATCGCCTGATTTGTTCGCAATCTGAAGTGGAATCCGACAAAATAAAAACAGGGTCCTTGACTGGCTTAGAATATCAAAGAATTGTTGCCGCAGTGAACCATATGCAAAAATTCAGCATGGTCATTGATGATCAGCCAGGGCTAAAAATCACCGATCTGCGCGCGCGAGCCCGTCGCATGAAAGAAGCTTTTGGCGTCGGGTTGCTTATTATCGATTACTTACAACTTCTCTCTGGCTCTGGTTTTTCCAGATCTGCAGAAAATAGACAAAATGAGATCTCAGAAATTTCACGTATGCTCAAAAATCTCGCGCGTGAACTCAATATCCCTATTGTTTGCCTTTCTCAACTATCTCGTAAAGTAGAAGACCGTGCCGGCCACCGTCCCATGATGAGCGATCTACGAGAGTCCGGATCTATCGAACAAGATGCTGACGTTGTCATGTTCTTAATGCGCAGAGAATATTACGACCCTTACGATAAACCCGGACAAGCAGAACTCATCATAGCAAAGAACCGCCATGGCGGCATCGGCTCAATTCAGCTAAGCTTCCGCAAAGAATTTGCCCAATTCGCCAACTACTCCTCTCTACCAACCCCTAGTGGCAAACCTGAGGAAGATCCCTTCGCAGCCCTCAGATGATAAACCATACCATCCTAATTTGTACCGTCATAGCACGGCATATAGAAGTCTCTTTCTTCTGATTCTGTGAGCTGATAGCCAAAAATTAGAAATTTTTTTCTAAACCCCACATTAGTTTTTAAATAATTTTATTGTTACGCAAGTTGCCTCTGGTCATTTTTAATGCCTTATTTCTAATAAAGAGATCCATTTTGCTGCCAGAAGTTCACAGTTTGTCCTTGCATTTCCATCGAAGAGATAAAGTCGGGTTGAATTTTTCTTCGCATCCTTCTACAATGCCCATCTGCAACAATGGAACAAGACATGGCATCAGTCAAAAAAAAACGAAAATACAAGATCGCAAAGCATAAACGCAAAAAACGCAGCCGTCGTGATCGCCACAAAAAACGCTAGAACTTTATAACACTTTGACGGATCAACTTCATCGGTTGGTCCGTCCCCCTATATGTGGACATTTCCTGAACAGTATGATGTTATAGTCGTCGGTGCTGGACATGCTGGCTGTGAGGCCGGGCATGCTGCTGCCCGAATGGGTGCACGTACGCTCTTGTTAACAATGAGCCTCGATACGATTGCCAAAATGAGTTGTAATCCAGCTATTGGAGGGACAGCCAAAGGTCATATCGTACGGGAAATCGATGCCCTAGGTGGCATGATGGGCAAGGTAGCCGATGAAACCGGTATTCAGTTCCGCATGCTCAATGCCTCTAAAGGTCCAGCCGTTTGGGCTCCGCGTGCACAGGCAGATAAATTTGCCTATCAAATGGCAGTAAAACGTCGACTTGAAAACACTCCCAACCTATTTATTAAACAAGGCACTACAGAATCCCTTCTTATAGAGAGTGGAAAAGTATGCGGCGTCACCACTTTGGAAGGCATTGCTTATCAGGGGACAACTGTAATTATCTCCTCTGGCACTTTTATGCGTGGCATGGTGCACATCGGCGAAACACATTATGAAGGAGGTCGATCTGGAGATAAACCTTCCATAGGATTGTCAAAGTGCTTAGAAGACCTCGGCTTCAAACTCGGCAGATTAAAAACTGGTACACCACCGCGTATCCATCGGCGCAGCGTTGATTTTTCTGTGATGGAAGAGCAGCCTGGCGACCTCGGAGTACGTTTCTCCTTTGATGAACCTGAAGGGCCAGGATTGCCCCAAGTCCCTTGCCATATCACGTATACTAATGAAGCTACCAAAGCGGTCATTTTAGCTAACCTTTCCAGATCGCCTATGTATTCTGGAAAAATATCAGGTCGAGGGCCTCGTTATTGCCCTTCTATTGAAGATAAAGTCGTCCGTTTTTCCGATAAGGAGCGGCACCAACTTTTCTTAGAACCTGAAGGACTCGGGACAGAAGAAATTTACGTCAATGGCATCTCCTCCTCTTTACCTTTTGACGTTCAGTTCGACATGCTTCAAACCGTCAAAGGGCTTGAACGCGCAGAAATTATGCGACCCGCTTATGCTATTGAGTATGACTATGTCAAAAGCGGTCAGCTCTATTCATCGCTTGAAACTAAACTCACTGAAGGCCTTTTCTTTGCTGGGCAAATCAATGGAACAACAGGCTATGAAGAAGCTGCCGGCCAAGGTCTTATTGCTGGTATAAACGCTGCCCTAAAAGCTGCCGGTAAACCTTCTTTTACCCTCAAGCGTTCAGAAGCTTATATCGGTGTGATGATCGATGAATTGATTTCTAAAGATCTCGATGAACCCTATCGAATGTTCACAAGTAGAGCAGAGTACCGTCTCTTGCTCCGTCAAGATAATGCCGATCTTCGCTTGAGGCATCATGGTTATATGTTAGGTCTCATTGAACACAAACGTTATCAAAAGCTTGAGAATAAGAAGCTCGCGATGCATAGAGGTCTTGAGATCTTAAATAAAAAATTTATCCATTATGATGGCAAGACAGTGTCCCTATCTCAATTATTATCTCGCCCGGAAATGGATTATGCTACTTTACATAGAGAATTCCCCGAGTTTGCCTTTGACTTTGGCGCAGAAACCAACCAACAAATCGAATTGCATGCTAAATATGCTGGCTATATTCAACGTCAAGAAAACGAAATCCGAAAACTCGAAAACATCGATGATATCTTTATCCCTCGTAATTTCAACTATGCTTCTGTCACAGGTTTGAGTAATGAGGCGCGTGAAAAGTTAAGTCGTTTTACGCCAGATCACCTTGGACAAGCGTCTCGTATTAGTGGCGTTTCTCCAGCGGACCTATCTATTCTTATGGTCGCTCTTAGAGCCTATCGCTCGAACACAAAAGATTAGACCCTTTTCGAGGGTAAGGCTCCGTCGATTTTAAGGATAATTTTTACCCATGCATACAGAATCTTCGGAAGGATCTGTTTTTTGTGTACAACTCACGCTCGTCACAATCGACAAAGAATTATTTAAAAGGTAGCATCTGCCTAACTAGAGACTTCTGCATAACTCAGCACCTTTGAAAAAATGGTTCGTTTTAGTGAGATTTCGGATTTGAGCGAGCCCACATATACGAGACGTTTCATAGGGGCGAGCAAAAAATGAACGATCGCAAAACGAGCATTTTTAACGAAGGTGCTGGGTTATGCAAGGATCTCAACTATATTGTGCTCACGCTATGCCGTTTCCCATAGAGATGCCGATGGTTTTGATCATCAGCACTAATAGAATGATTATTGCTTTTTTAAAAAAAGACTTAAAAAAAGACTGTTATTTACTGTTCGCAAATAGTCGAGAAGAAAGTCTAGATGTTTTACAATCAAACGAAGTCGACCTTATTATTGTAGATGAACACCTCCATGAACCGGATCCTTTTTCTTTAGCCATGACAGTACGTAAGCTTCCTGCATTTAAAAACATTCCGATGCTACTGATCACTACAAGTCTGAAAAAAGTTTATACGCAAAAGGCTTTAAAGGCTGGATATACCGATTTTCTCAATGAACCTCTAGAATCTCTTGAAATACATCAAAGATTAAGCGTGGCATTAGCTTCTAGGCGCACGCAAAAAAAAATGGCACAGCTTCGCCCAAAACAAACCCTGCCTATCACTAAAAAATCACATAACTACACCTCGGGCCTCTTCTCTAGCGAGCTCTTAAAAACAAAAAAATTGGGACTTCCCGTATGTCTATTGCTTTTGGAAGAGGACCAACTACAGCATCTTGTTGAAAAAAAAGGAAAAACCGCTACGCATAAATTGCTTAAATTAATACACGCAATGATCCAAAAGCTATTGCGTCCTTCAGATATGCTTTTTATGCAAAAAAATGGATCCTTTCTTATTCTTCTACCGAAAACTTCAGGAGCTGCAGGAAAGGCCATGGCAGAGGCTATCCGACAAGACCTTGGAGAATACCCATTTTCCATTGGTGGAGAGGCTCTACGTCTGACGTTTTCTGTCGGCCTTGTCCACTATGAAGACAGTGCTCATCCACTGCTTACAGAAAAATCCCTTTTTGAACGTCTTTTCGAAAGCGCAAACCGAGCTTTAGAATTTGCTAAAAAAAAGGGAAATCGAACGGCTCTTTTATCCACTGAAGAGGAGAATCATTATGAAATCATTATCTAGATATCTATGTTTACCGGTGACCTTTGTTTTTGTTGTCTCCTCTCTTCACGCTGAGGATTCTTCGCCTACTGCCCAATCGCCCCAAGCCCTTACACAATATTCCATAGCGGCTAAGGCTCGAGCACAGGACTATTTGCAAGCTTTCGATATCCTCCGTAAGGAAAAAACGTCTGGCAAGGTACAATTTTTATTGAAAGACGGCTCAACAGTTACCAATATCATCGATATTCATCTCATGGAGCAAGGGAGTCTTCTGGTATTTCGTTTTAATTCTGCGCAAGGCATCCGCTTTCGGATTGTCGCTCTAGAAGATATCCTACAGCTCGAACATCAATGACGTTCCATTATCTACATTTACAAGACTGGTCTATTTTTGAGCAGCTTAAGCTGGAAGAAGCTTTATTACGTACTGATGACCGTAATATTTTTATCATTAGCGAGGGCTCAAAACGCCCTTCGATTGTGATGGGGATTTCAGGTAAAATCGAGCAACATGTTGACCCTGAAATATCAAAAACACACGCTATCCCTGTGATCCGCCGCTTTAGCGGAGGCGGTACAGTGATTGTCGATGAACATACGCTTTTTGTGACATTCATTGCAAATCGGAGTCTATTAGAGCCTGCTCACGCTACGCCAGAATCCATTATGCGATGGGCTGAAACCATTTTCTTTCCAGCTTTTGGACATCCAGAATTTCACCTACGAGATAACGACTTCGTGATTGAAAAGAGAAAATGCGGAGGCAATGCACAATATCTACAAAAACATCGCTGGCTTCTCCACACCTCGTTCTTATGGAATTACCTCCCTGATCGATTGAATTTACTCAAATACCCTCCCAAAACGCCTACATATCGGCAAAACCGTAACCATGAAGATTTCGTCTGCCGCCTTTGCGATTATATACCATCCCAACCGGTTCTTATCGAGCAACTGCGTCATGAAATGTCCAAGAAATTTTTATTACAACCTTTGAATCTTGCCCTAGCACAAGAAAACCTGTCAGGTTCTCTGCATAGACAAGCCACCCGGCTGGAATTATTGTAATTTTATTTTGACGATTTATGAAAAGAACCTTATAGAGAATGCTTACTGGCTCTCTATCCTGGGTTAGAGAAGCCGGTCACGCAGGGGCCAAAGAGACTAGACATTACCGGTTTCCCATCTCCTAAGGCCCCTGGACTTTTTCGGTAGAGGCAAATGATTTTATTTAGCAAAAACCCGTCGTAAGGGGCCTGTCAGCTGCATCATCAACCTCGTCAGTAAGGTGGGAGCGCTTCCTAGGAAAACAAAACACGTGTGAAGCGTTGGCTTCTCTTTTTTGTACTCTCTCCCAGCCTCGTGCTCCCTTTGCTAAAAATATCGTCGAAGAGCAATCCGATGACAAGTTATCCCAAACGACAGAACCCAAGATCATAAAATGATCGGAAAATAGATTCAACGATTGTCCACATCGGGCAAGCTAAATAAATCCCTCATAGCCTGGCGAGTGACTTCCCTTCCCATAACGGCTATCGATTCAGTAAGAGGAATTTCTTTAGGACATACAGCAACACAATTTTGAGCATTGCCACACTCACTGATTCCGCCCTCTTCCATAAGGGCGTGGGTACGTGGCTCTGCTTGTAGTTTTCCCACAGGATGCATATTAAAGAGCCGCACCTGTGAGATCGGAGCTGGTCCCATAAAAGCCGAATCCGCATTTACCTGAGGACAAGCCTCGCTGCAACATCCGCATGTCATACATGTAGAAAGCGCATACATTGTTTCTTGCATGTTTTGCGAAATACGCGGACCAAACCCTCTATCATAAGAATCTTCAGCGTCAATCCAGGCATGCACTTTTTTTAGATTTTCGAACATCCCCTGTCGATGTACATGAAGATCTCGAATGAGAGGAAATTTACTCAAGGGCGCTAGAGTAAGAACCCCACTACCAGCTGCCTTAAGAAGAGGTTCAATAAGAGCCGTACAAGCTTGGCGCGGTCTTCCATTGATCAACATACTGCACGATCCACACACTTCCTCTAAACATCCCGACTCATAGATGACCGGTGCTACCTTTTCCTTTTTGCAATTGATTGGGCATCTTTGGATTTCCATTAACGCAGAGATCACATTAAGAAAGGGACGCAATGTAAGCTCAAACTCTTCCCAAAACTGCTTTCCTGGAATGCCTCGATAAATTTTAAGAATGAATGTTTTACTCATAAACTTCTTATTATCGTCCTTTAGTTAAATCGGCAATGGAATGTTTGCAGGAACATTTTCTAATGTAGGTTGAATTTTTTTTGCTGTAGCATAATCTCGCAGAATGGGTTTGTGATAGCGAACATCAACAGGCCGATAATTGATCTCAGGCTCATCTTTCCCAGAATTAAATGTAGCGATGGTGGTTTTAAGCCAATTTACATCGTCTCTCTTGGGAAATGCTGCTTTGAAATGTGCCCCTCTATGCTCATCACGAAGAAGAGCTCCCTTAGCCATGACAAGCGCAAGTTCAATCATAGCATCAAATTGCGCTGCAAAAATCAAGGTCTGATTTAATGTGTTATTTGTATCGCCAAGTTTAATACGTTGGTATCGATCACGAATTTTCTTAATGCTCTCGATGGCTTGTTTGAGATCCTCGTTATTGCGTACTACAGTCACATCGCGCACCATGATTTCTGCTAGCTCATCGTGCAAAAGGTAGACATTTTCTGAGCCATTACGAGTCAATAAATCATGTTTAAATGCTTCTTCCTTGGCTACTGCTTCAGAGTACATTCTAGAAGGCATTTGCGAATAGGAAGTCGCTAAATTGTCCACATATCTAGGGATTTCTACGCCAGCTACCAACCCCCCAAAAATACAGGAAAGCAAAGAATTAGCTCCTAGTCGGTTGGCCCCATGATACTGAAACTCTGATTCGCCTACATTAAAACACCCTGGAATATTGGTCATTTGTCGGTATCGTGTCCAGCGATCTACATCATCAGCCGCAGGCCAGTCTACCCAGGCACCTCCCATTGAATAATGCACTGCAGGAAAGATTTTCATAGGGACTTTTCTAGGGTCATCCCCAGTGAATTTGCGATAAATTCCTAATACAGACTCTAACTTATGTTTTTTTTCCTCTGCCAAATGAGACACATCTAGATACACCTGGCTCTGACCATCGATCCCTAAACCTAAAGCACAAATCTTTAAGATTTCTCTAGCTCCAATATCACGAGGTACCAAGTTTCCAAAAGCCGGGTATAGTTCCTCAAAGAAATACCAAGGCTCGCCCGTCTTTCCACAAGGAATCATCTTTCCATCGGAGGTTTGTATGCTTTTAGAAGAATCTCCATATACCCAGACACGCCCACCCTCTCCACGGGTAGACTCTGAAATTAAGCGCAACTTATCTTCCCCAGGAATTGCTGTAGGATGTATTTGAATAAATTCACCATTGGCATACCTCATCCCTTGCTTGAATAATCTGCCATTGGCCGCACCCGTGCAAAATGTTGAATTCGTCGATTTTTTAAAAATAAGCCCCGGGCCACCAGTACCAACGACAACTGCATCAGCTTTGAGCACATCTAATTTCATAGTGAAATGATCGAGCATAATAATGCCGCGTGCTATACCTTCTTCGTCAAGAACGAGCCTCATAAATTCATGATGCTCAAACTTCTCTACCAACCCTTTGGCTTCGTATCTTCGTACTTGTTCATCTAGAGCGTATAGTAGTTGTTGCCCTGTAGAGGCTCCGCAAAAAGCTGTCCGGTTATATAATGTACCTCCGAAACGCCGAAAATCTAAAAGTCCTTCTGGAGTACGGTTGAATGGACAGCCGAATCGTTCCATCATGCGAATGATCGAGGGTGCAGCTAGACACATCTCAAGAACAGGAGGCTGATCAGCTAGAAAGTCTCCTCCTTTAATAGTATCGTAAGCATGGATGATTGGCGAGTCATCCTCTCCCTTAGTATTCATTGCTGCATTGATACCACCTTGGGCGCAAACAGAATGAGAACGCTTACATTTAGTTACTGAAATGAGTTTAACTTTACAACCTTTCTCTGCCAATTTCATGGCACAAGCAAGTCCTGCAAGTCCCCCTCCAATAACAATTACCTCTTTTGATCCCTTCATAAACCATCGTTAATGTTTAAGATTAACCCAATATGTTCCCCAGATAGCAATTAGCCCCATACAAGCTACAAATGCCATCAATCCAATAGCAAATCTTCCCATTCTCTTTTGCGAGGTCATATTTAAAATCACGCCCCAAGTGATCAAGAAAGTCCAAAACCCATTGAAAGCATGAAAACATGCTGTCAGGACAAACACCGTATAAAGAGCCACATACACAGGGTTTTTGAACGCATCACGAACAGTTAGAAGAGTGGCCTTTCCGAAACTATCCGACACTGCAACCATTTCATCAGCACCAATAGAAAAACTCTTGAGTGTCTCGACAAATTTCTTTTTTTGTTCATAGTGTTGCGCCGCGCTCAAAATACTCCCCTTTTCCTGATCATACTCGCCTGATTTTTTATCGTATTTTCTAATGCTTTTCGATGCCTCAACAAGAGCGCTCTCTACTTCTCTTGTTTGCATTGCCAATTGCTCTTTCTCAATCTCGCGATGGTCATACATCGTGATCTCAAGACGATCTGCCAATGTATACAATCCATTATCCATTTTTACTCGAACAAGATAAACGCTTTTAGATCCCTGTACCGCCTCATAGGGATATTCAAGAAAGCGAAATTTAACGACGTGAAACACAATGAAAAAGACAAGTATCCATGAAGTAATTCTCTGCCATGAATACGCCCGATTGCGTCCATATTCCGGTAGAGCCGGTTTGGAACCATCAGTTTTATGCGCATTGAATTTTCCTGACCAGAGATACTTTATCCCTAACACCATATGGAATAATAAGGGGACTCCGATCAAAAATATTTCAATAGCTTCGAGATATGGTAAATCATGAATAAAATTCACCATTCTTACAAATCCATTGCCATCATTTCCGATCCAAAGAGCTGCCTGAGAATTGGTAAGAAGGTGCTCAAATAGAAAAAGCGCCAACCAGAGGCCACAAAGCGAGTGGATTCGTCTCCATACAAATGTCGCTGAAACAGTTGCTGTCGTCATTAGATTACGTGTTTAGATACTGAATATAGTCCGTGATACTAATGACTCAGGTTTGTTTTGACCAAGCAAAAAATTGAAGCGCATTTTGTGTTGTCATGGACACAAGATCTTCAAAATGCATTTGCTTGATCCCAGCAATGCATGTTGCTGTCTCGACAAGAAAAGCTGGTTGATTCATGTGCCCACGCCGGCTCTGAGGAGCCAAATAAGGAGTGTCCGTTTCGATAAAAAGACTTTCAATAGGAATTTCTTTTGCCACCAGTCTTAAAGCTTCAGATTTTTTAAATGTGATCATTCCGCTGAAAGAAATTTTCCACCCCCTTAACAAGGCTTTCTTAGCTTCATCTAAGGTCCCTGTAAAACAATGGAGCAACAACGGAAGGTTTTTGTACTGTTCATCTGCAATTCTAAAAAGATCTTCAAAGGCGTTTCTGCAGTGGATTACGATAGGAAGATGACAATGTTTGGCTAGCTCGAAATACCTTCGGAGAAACTCTTCTTGCTGTTTCCTTGGAGAATGTTCATAGTGATAATCAAGCCCCGTCTCTCCGATAGCTATAAGTTTCTGTTGCTTTACAGCATTTTCTACGACAGAAAAAAACGCCTCCCCCTCTTTCTCCACATCATGAGGTGTAGTTGCCGCCACATTGCTAATCCAAGAATATTCTTGGACAAGCTGTAGACCTCGTATAAGAGTCTCCTTATCCGTGCAAATATTCACAATCCGTTCTACACCTGCCAACTTCGCAGACTCTAGCACTTGATCGATCAAGGGCCACACCGTCTCGCTTGTCAGATGAGCATGCGTATCTATTAACCCCAATATACCGTCTCTGTATTTTTTCTTAAAAATTTGATCGCCTCAGAAGAAATATTGGGACATCCAACTATATGAATAGCCTTCGCTCCAAGTTCTGCAAGGCGTTTAATCCCATGATCGCTGACTCCAGGACATTCTTGAATCTGTAACTCCTTTATAGGATGATCGAGTATATCACCTATTGCTTCGTCGTCAAGATAAGGCAGGTTACGCAAATATAAATTACTCAAAAAAAGCCTTTTCCAATCCTTCAAAAACCTCCCAGTGGCTTTGGGGCAATCGATTAAAATCGCAGAATAGAGATTTGTGCAATGCATCAATTGAGATAGTCCTATATCTGTAAACTCCATGCACACCGAAAAATTGATACCCACAAGATGCCGACATTCTTTAGCTACCCATTCAAGAGATTGATCTGTAAGCCCTCGCGCATCTAATCTAAGAAACTTAAGCTCCTTGCAGTGACGAACTATCGAATTAACATCTTCATCTATGAGTGGAGTTTCCAGTAGGGATAAACTTCTTAAATGTCCAGTCTGTGAGACAATGGTAGAAAGTATATTTTTTGATGCTATCACTAGCCCTTCTAAAGAAAGCGTATGTAGAGAGTGCCCATGAATAAACAACCGTTTTAATTCTCGCTCTTCGAGTTGAAGACAGTGGGATATATCTAAATTTCGCAATCTTCTGGCTTGGCCGCAAATCGCCTCCAACCCCGCTATGCTTATCCGCGTACAATTACGCACTGAAAGAATTTTGAGCATCCCACAATAGGGGGCTATACGCGCAAGCACTCGGTCTGTAATGTTGATACAATCATCTAATTTAAGTATCGTCGGCGAAGTTTTAGCAATAAGTTCCCCAAGCTCTTCATCTAGAAGATCTTGTCGCCCTCTGCAATCAACAACTCTATCTTCTTCCAAAGTATCTTGTGTAGGAAATAGAGCTTTTTCCATAAAAAGATTTCCTAAAAAGTTCCTTTTTGTGACGGCCTCCCGGCTCAGAGAAGCTGAGACGTCTGGATATCGCCCTGCTACATTGTTTTTTTCTTGGGGATCCTCAATAAGATCGTATAATTCCTCTTCTTGAGTTTCAGGATTTACGATCCATTTCCAACGAGATTTTCTAAGTCCAAATCTGGAAGGAAAAAAAGGCGAATGAAACATGGCAGATGCCTCTTTGGAGCTTCTGAGTAGAGACCTCCCCATCGCATGATGGAAAGTAGGTAATCCAAAAAGATCGAGTATTGTAGGTAAAATATCTTGCTGGCTTGCCACCTCTTCTACTACTCGAGGTTGTACTTGCCTTCCCTCTGCCAACATAAGCAAAGGGACCCAAATATATTCCTCATAAAGCCCCTCTCGATCGATCAACCCATCTCCATGTTCACAAAATCCTTGACCATGATCTCCTGTGACAAAAAGGATTGTTTTTTTCATTAACCCAGATTTTTTTAACTCATCAACAAATGCCCCTAAACAGCGATCCGTATAATGCACTGTCTGTTGAAATCGCTGTTCATGAGGATATTTTGTCTGATAAAAAACCTGTTCATCACATCTGGGAGGGAGCCTCCAAGGATGGTGATTGGATATCGTGTACATATTGAGAAAAGTAGGCTTTTGCAATCGGTCATTTTCTTTAAGAAGCTCTATAGCTCTTTTCATTAAAAATTCGTCGTGCAAGCCCCAAAGATTCTCTTGGGTATCATATTGGTATTTGGCTGCTATTTCCTGTGCGCCCTCAGCAAGATCAAACCCATGCATTTCACTAAATGCTCTTATGCTGTCAAATTCTAGATCCCCTCCTTGAAGAAGAGCATTAAAATATTGTTGTTCACGAAAAATATCTGGTAAGCCTCTTAAGGGGTAATTAGATTGATTTTTGAAAATCTCACTGTCCTCTTTGCTACTGACGCCATACAACGTAGCGAGCAGCGCCTTGCAAGACCGAGCCGATGCGCAATAGAATTGTCGCCAAAGCACACCTTCTTTTGCCAACCGATTAAAGCAAGGAGTCAGGAACTCGGGAGCTGTAGGATCGCACGCCTTAAGAGCTTTGGAGCGAAAGGATTCTAAAACAAGAATTATAACATGAGGCTTGTCTGTTGCCTTAAGGTCCACAGAAATCTGTTTTTCTCCTAAAAACTTCTTTGTAAAACGAAAAAGGGGAAAGCGTAAAAACGGTTGCATGTATTCTTCGTCATTAGGCTTCCAATCTCCTCTGTCAGATGTTGTTTTCTTACATCTCCATTGGGCAATTTCACATTCTTCTAGAACAATTGGATGTAAAATCTGATACCGTTGCATGGAATGACTTTTGCGCAAAAAAATCCCGATGCTGAGTAACACGGGTATAAATCCAATAAAAGCGACAGGTGGTAACAAAAAAGATGGCATCTTGAGCACAAAAAGAAAACTTGCAATCCACCAAGCTAGTGTAAACACCAGAAATGGAATTACCCCCAATTCTTTGGCGGAATCCCAAAAACTCCTTGCTTGTCTTACATGATACAACAAGGATACACGCATTCTGATCCCTATTTTATGATATAACACCGCATCAAAAAGAGAATACGGAACAAAGAACCCAAGTAAGCAAAAAGCTAAAACCGGAGACAATGAACCCAATATAGAAAGTTGAATTGCTGCAATAACATCCGAAGAGCAGCCCGCTACTAAGTCCGTTTTTTTATAAAAACGTATCCGTATAATGAAGAAAGAAGCAAAGAAAAGAGAAAAAAGGAAGCACTGCATCAAAGAATCAGAAATGGTCGTTTCCTTGACAAATAGCGCATCTTGCTTAATTGTCAAAGGGAAAACCAGAGCTTTTCATCATGTCAAATTTATTTATCGCATCTTCCAGTGATGTTTTTTTTACTGCCTACGCACAATCCGATGTTTTTGGGCGCTTGATCATTCTTAGCTTGATTTCTCTTTCCCTGATTTGCTGGCTTATTCTCCTGCAAAAAGCTTGGCAAAATAGAGAAGTACGTAAATTGAGCCTCCAATTCTTAAACACGCTCTCGCAAAATAAACAACCCGTTTTAACCTTAGATCCTGCTACCTTGCCTAAAGCTTCCACTAAACATGCACCTCATCCTTACGCTACAGTTTTAAAAGCCCTTAAGATAAAAACTCTTGAAATTCTAGAAAAAAACCACTACTTCCTCAGAGAACGTCATCCGGAAGGCTCTCTACCTCCAACCTTTCTTTCTCAAAATGATGTAGAGCTGATCGAATCTCATGTGATTACTATTATTTCCAATGAGCTCCGTAAGTTAGAGAAACATCTCTACATTCTCTCAACCATCGTAACCTTGGCTCCCTTTTTAGGCCTTCTAGGCACTGTATGGGGTATTTTAATTACTTTTTCTGGATTGCATGCCGGAGGCTCAGCCGCCTCTAATACAGCTATTCTTGGAGGGCTATCCACTGCTCTTGCCACAACAGTCCTAGGACTTGTGATTGCAATTCCCGCTCTTATTGCATTTAATACTCTTAAATCCTCAGTCAAAAGCTTTTCCGCCGATCTTGAAGATTTTTCCTATCAGCTCCTTGGGCAAATTCAATTAGAATATCGCAAAGTAGAGGTAGACTAATGCGTTCACTACGCAGTAGAGCTCAGGCGCGCTCTTCTCATCCAGAAGAAGAAAGTTTAATCAATCTCACTCCTCTCATTGACGTCGTTTTTGTCGTATTAATCATGTTTATTATTGTAGCTCCCATGCTGGAGTTGGATCGAATAGAATTAGCTCAGCATGTATCTAACCAGACTAAGGATATCGCACCTGTGCAAGAAAGTAGCACTATCACCATTCACGTCCATCGCGACAACACCATCTTGCTCAATGGACACAAAACATCCGTGCAGGAGCTTGTCTTTTTGCTTAAAGAAGAGCACAGAAAATATCCTAGTAAGACTCCTCAATTATTCCATGATAGGCAAGCGTATTTCGAAACGTATCAATCCATCAAAAATGCCGTTGAACTTGCTGGCTTTGATGAGATGGATGTGATCCTAAAGCCCGGCTGATACATGCCTATCCATTTTAAGCGCCTATTCAGTTGGGCAGTGATGATAATACACGGGCTCTTCGTGCTATCTCTACTTTTTCATCCACGATTCTCTGTAAAATCCACAAAAGATCACCGTTTAAGTGTTAAAACGATACAACCAAAAATTCTTCCATCCAAAATACTTCCAAGCAAGACCCCTCACCCCATTAGTCCTCCTGTTAATCCTAAAAGCGCTATGACAAATCCTCCCAAACCCGCATCAGCGATTCCAAAAGAGCAAGCCCCCAAAAAAAAGAGCTCTACATCTCAACAGGCACCATCAGACCAGAGAAAAAAAACCTCTCCTTCCCCCAAAACGCCCTCTAAAAATCCTCAACCAACCCTCGCTAAAAAAAACCGCTCTGGCCCACCCCCCCCTCATATTTCTCAGAATTTGATTAAAGAACTTGAGGAAAGCATTGCTAAAATTGATAGGAAACAGGATAACCTTAAGCAAGAATCTCGCATAGCAAGCGCGAAAAGTATGCTTCCTGTTCCATTACCTTCTCTGAGCTCCTTAGATTCTGCGCCATTGCTAACACATTCTTCAATAGATGAGATCAAAGATATGTTGGTTCAGGAGCTGCGCAATGTACTGCATCTACCCGATTTTGGCGAAGCCAAGGTGTGCCTTTATTTTCACAGTGATGGGTCGATTGCTAAAGTGACAGTACTGAAAACAGATAGCAAAAAAAATGGTGAGTACTTAGAAAAAGAATTGCCAAAACATCGCTTTCCTTTCATTGCTGATCTCGACTTGGGAGAAAAAGAACGTTCTTTCGTAATTAGTTTTTGCAACGAAATTTAAATGATGAAATCCCTTTTTAGATTTTTTGTTTTTCTTGTAACTGTTTCCATGCTTCCCAGCAACGCTGATGAATCCCCTTCTGAAATCAAAATTTACCTTTCAACGACCAATCCATTAACACCTTTATACCTTGCCAACTACCAGACAGACTCTCCTTACTTGATCCAATTGCGAGACATCCTTCAACAAGATCTCAACCATGATGGCTTAAGTAGTGTGATGGCTCACTCTGAAGAAAAAGATGCCATTTTACGTAATGAAAACAAAAATATTGCATTCCATCATCTCACTTGGAAAGCCTTTGGCGCAGCACATGTCATCGTGAGCAAAATCACAAATTCCATTCTTTCAATTAGTCTCTTTTCAGTGCAAACACAAAGCTTAAAGCATCTTCCTCCGTACAAACTCTCTGGTAATATTGCGGCTGACAGGCAAGTGATCCATCAGGCGTCAGATCTATTACACAAATTGTTATACGGGAAAGATGGTGTAGCGAGCTCTCGCATTTTGTATTGCGTGCAAATGCCTGGGGGAAGCAAAAGCAAACCTTGGGTTTCTGAGGTTTGGGAATGTGATTGGGATGGTGCTAATGCAAGACAAGTCACCGCAGAACATAGTTACTGTGTGACACCGGTATTTTTGCCTTCTTCAACACATAACAGTAACGATCGTTTTATTTATGTATCTTATAAAATGGGGCAACCAAAGATCTATGTTGCTTCGCTTAACGAAGGGCTTGGCAAGCGTTTAGTGCATCTAAGAGGCAATCAACTTCTTCCTGCTATTTCCCCCAAAAAAGACAAAATTGCTTTTATCTGCGATGCTTCTGGAAGAACTGATCTTTTTGTACAACATCTACATCCGCAATCAGGTAAAGCTGAGACACCACAACAACTATTTTCCTACCCACGTTCGACACAAGCTTCTCCAACATTTAGTCCTGATGGATCTAAAATTGCCTTTGTTTCTGATAAAGATGGATCTGCGCGTATCTATCTAATTCCTTCAGAGCCCAGTGCAAAACGTGCAATCCCTCAGTTACTTACCAAAAAAAATACAGAAAACTCCTGTCCTGCTTGGTCCCCTGATGGTAAGAAATTAGCCTACAGTGCTAAAACAAAAGGAGTGCGACAGATATGGATTTACGACTTCGTGACCGGCGAAGAAAAACAGCTAACTGACGGCCCTGGACATAAAGAAAATCCAGCATGGGCGCCTGATAGTTTTCACCTCGTCTTTAATTCGACCGGATCTGAGCAGGCCGAGTTATATGTCGTAAATCTTAATCAGCCAGAAACGATCAAGATTACGCGCGGCCCAGGAAAAAAAGATTACCCCGCTTGGGGCAAGAGATAACTTTTGGAGAAGAAGATGAATCATTTTACGCTTAAAATTTTGTTACCTGGCTTTATCGTAGCCCTTGCGTTCTCAAGCTGCCAGAAAAAACAAGGGACAGTATGGGATGACAATAAAACAGCCTCGCAACTCAATCATGGCGGAAGCTCACTTTGGGGAGCAGATGGAGAAGATTCTTCTCTTGCAGGCCCTGTTGCAGAAGATTTTATTCCCCTACAAGAAGAAGATCTTAAAGCCCAACTAGCAGATGGGGCGATCCCACAACCTTTTGAAACCCCAGGAGAGGATGGCAGTTCTTTGCCTAATGCGGCTCAGTTCCATGCTCCCTCTGGAGAACTTGCTGCTATTTTCCACAATCTCTATTTCAATACAGATGATCATATCCTTCGAGGACAAGAACAACTAAGCATGATCTCTGCTGCTGCTGCCTATCTTAAGGCACACCCCAAAACATTTGTTTTTGTCGCAGGCCATTGTGATCAACGAGGACCTCAAGCGTATAATCTCGCATTAGGCTCGAGACGTGCCAATTATATACGAACGCTTCTGGTAGAACGCGGTGTTGACCCTAACCAACTCCACACAATTTCTTACGGTAAAGAGCAACCTCTTGACCCAAGAAATATCAGTGAAGCTTGGTCTAAAAACCGAAGAGCTGAATTTAAAATATTCAATAAATCATAAACTATGCGTTACTCGATCATCCTAGTTACATTATTCTTTGGTGGTTGTATCAACCATGTAGCTAATGTATCTGAAGGAGTTCGTAATGAGCGTGACCTAGCTCTTGAGGAGTTCCATATTGAGCTAGGTGATTTGCGCCATGCTGCACAAGCACAAAAGGTCGAAATTCAGCTTCTTCAAGAACGAATAAGAGACCAGGAAATGATTGCTGAAAATGCCAATAAACATCGCAACCGCTCAGATTCTCTAACAGGACAGCTTGTCGCGCTCGAAAAAAAAATAACGCTTTTAGAAAGGCAACAGGATCGCATCTTGAACGATCTTAAACTGCTCAATACTCACTATGAACAAACAGGAAATAATCTACATAATCTACAGAATAGATTCTCCGCTTTGCAAACCCAGATAGAACACCATGCTTCTCGCTTGCATGATATCCAACAACTCAAAACAACTCTAACCCATGTTTCTCGTGTAATTTCTGAGCAGTCATCCCCGACGAAAGAATCCAAACGCTACCGAGTCAAAGCCGGCGATAACCTTGAAAAAATTGCCAAGCAAAATAACCTTAGTGTGCACCAGCTCAAGAAGATCAATCAATTAAATGATGACCGTATCTTTTCTGGACAAGAACTCCTCATAGATCATGATGCCCCCTGATCTTTCTTCTTCCAAGATTGGGATTTTTGATTCGGGTTTTGGAGGTCTTACAGTTATGCGCTCTGTAATGAGCGCACTTCCCAATGAACATATTGTCTATTTTGGAGATACAGCAAGACTACCCTATGGAGAGAAGAGCGCTGATGCCATTCTTCGCTATACTGTTGAGAATATCGAATTTCTCCTAGAACACCAAATCAAGTTACTCATCATAGCTTGTAATACAGTCTGTGCCATAGCCTTGGACCAAGTCAAAGAACGATTTTCTATCCCCATCATCGGAATGATTGAACCTGCCATCTCTAAGATTAAAGAGGTAACTCAAGGAGGTCCCATTGCGGTACTAGGAACCCGAGGGACCGTTCGTTCTGGAATGTACCAACAAAAAATCTCTTCAATACTTCCTAAATACCCAGTCGTTGCAATCGCTTGTCCTCTTTTTGTTTCTCTTGTTGAAGAGGGCTATTTTGAGCACCCACTTGTCGATATCGTGGTTCAGGAATATCTAAGACCGCTTAAAAATAATCCCGTCGATACAGTTCTTCTCGCCTGCACTCATTATCCTTTGCTCAAATCCGCCATCGCAAAAGAGCTTGGAGACTCCACTGTACTCATCGATCCGGCTTTAGGATGCGCGGATCAAGCCAAAGCCTTTCTTCAAAAACATACTCTTCTCAACCCGTCTTCTGATCCTCCTCGTTATACGTTTTTTGTATCAGACGATCCGGAAAAATTCCGTTTACTTGGAAAAACTTTCCTGAATTATCCTATCGAGCATGTGCATTTAAAATCGTGAAAATATTTCTAGGAAATGTTTAGATAAGTTCTCACTAAGTTTAGGAACCTGCCATGAGCCAGAAAAAACGAATTCTTCTCATTGAAGATGAAGAAGACATAGCTTCTCTTATCAAACTTCAGGCTGAAATCTCGGGATATAAGCTCCATGTTGAAGTAGATGGAGTCAATGGTTATCGAGCGATTGAAAGAGAACAGCCTGATCTCGTTATCCTCGATATCATGCTTCCCGGACAAAATGGATTAGATGTCTGTCGTAAAATGAAAAGCAACCCCGAGCTTAAAAATATCCCTGTGATCATTATCTCTGCTAAGGGGGAAGAGCTCGATGTCGTACTCGGATTAGAACTTGGTGCAGATGATTATTTACCCAAGCCCTTCTCTCCTCGTATCCTCTTCTCCCGTATTAAAGCAGTTTTAAGACGCGGAAAAGAACAAGAAAAAACACCTAAAACCATCTCTTTTGGCGATTTTGGAATTGAGCCTGACCGCTATATTCTTAAAAAAGGTGAAAAACAGATCCCTGTTACACTATCAGAATTTGGTATTCTGCGTCGTCTGATCGCTAATCGCGGTACTGTGCTCACTCGTAATCAGCTGCTCGATGATGTACAAAATGACGATGCTTTTATCGTCGATCGTAATATCGATGTGCATATTGCTTCTCTTCGAAAAAAACTAGGACCTCACTTTGATTGGATTGAAACAGTACGTGGAGTAGGTTATCGATTTCGTGAGTGACCCCTAATCATGCGGTCTGAAACCTCTGAAAACTCACATACGATCTTTCCTGTATATCTAGCCTTCTTATTGGATAGTTTTGGTTTAGCTGTTGTCTATCCTTTACTCACTCCCCTTTTTTTACGCCCTGAAGATGCTATTTTTTTAACTGGTCATCCTTTGGGAGTACGTACAGCCCTACTAGGACTTACAATTGGGGCTTTTCCTCTTGCCCAGCTTTTTGGTACTCCGATGATAGGGGAACTCTCCGATCGCATTGGGAGAAAACGCTCCTTTATCGCCACTATCGGAGGAACCTCTTTTGGCTATTTTCTTACCGCTTTAGGGATCCTTCTACCCTCTTTACCCCTTCTCATCGTTGGAAGATTATGGACCGGTTTCTTTGCAGGGAATCTTACCCTATGCCTAGCCGCAATTGCAGACGCCAGCCCAGATATGCCCTCGAGGATCAGAACTTTTGGACGCTTAGCGTCTCTTGGAGGAGTCAGTTTTATTCTTGGTATTCTTATTGGCGCCAGTTTAGTTGGTGGCGTCTCCAGCTATGGGATCAACCCTAGTCTACCCTTCTGGTTAATGGCATTTTTTTCACTTATTAACCTATTGCTCATCTACCTCTTATACTATGACCCTTTTTCTAAAGCAGAACTAGGCCCTCTTCATGTAGGTCAAGGGCTGAAAAACATTGCCTCTGTTTTCAAAGAACAACAATTGCGTAATATCTATCTCGTCTATTTTTTTTTCATGGTTTGTTGGGTTACATCCATGCAATTTGTCTCCACCTTCTTAATCCAAATTTACAATGCCAGCACCCTAGTTCTAGAATGTTCTCTGATTGGCGTTGGACTGATCTGGACTTTGACCAATGGATTCTTGACTAACCAACTTAGTCATCGATGGAAAACATCCCAAGTCCTTCTTGTTTCCCTTCCCTCCCTGAGTCTTCTTTTACTGTTATCTTCCTTAGCTCCATCGATTTGGGTGTTTTTGTCTATTTTTGCTGTTTGTGTTCTTTGCAGCGCTCTAGCTTGGACCCATTGCCTTGGGGCCGTCTCTCTTTTAGCTGAAAAGAGGATCCAAGGAAGAATTTTGGGAATTAATCAATCGATTGGAGCTTTAGCCTCAATGTGCGGCCCCGTAATAGGGGGATTATTGGCCAGCTTTGGAACTCATTGGATCTATTTATTCACATCTCTTTGTTCTTTTATTGCTTTTTGTCTTTTAACAATTGAATACATCAATAAAAAAATCTCTTGATTCTTCAAGAAAATTCATATACTAGTTGAATTACAAAGAACAATAAATAATATCTTCTTGGAGGCTGTTGTATGAAAAAATCTGCCTTAACTCTAGCTCTTCTCTCTTCCTTGCTTGTCGGTTGTGAAACCAAAACACAGACTGGGGCTTTAACTGGCGCTGCATTGGGCGTAGGCGCTGGAGCTTTAATTGGGGGCGGCGGTGGAGCTCTAATTGGAGGTGCTGTCGGAGCTGCCGGCGGAGCCTTGATCGGCGCTGCCTTAGATGATAGCGATCGTAAAGCCATGGAGGCTCAAAGCCCAAGAACACTCCATAAAATTGATCGTGGCGAGCACCTCAGCGTCAATGATATTAAACAAATGTCCGCGGCAGGATTGAATGATAAGGTCATCAATAGCCAAATTGAATCAACAGGTTCAGTATTCCATCTCACAACAGCTGATATTATCGATCTTAAACAATCTGGGGTATCGCAAAACGTCATCGATACTATGATTCGTAGTGGGAACTAATGCCAATCCGCAATCATTGTGGATTGGTATAACTTGCATTTTGCTTAAGAGACAATAGAGCTCTTTCGAAACTAAGGCTTCGTCGATTTTGGGGATTATTTTGGCCGTTTTTCGGCCCTTTTCTTTGGGGTAATACCAAACGCAATAAATAATTTCATATTTGAGCTGCGTGAAAGCTGTCGACAAATTGACGATCATAAACAGCATAGTATTAATGCAATACAATGCCGTTTACGATCGCCGATTTTCGGCGCTTTGACGCGGCTCAAATGTGAAGTTATTTGTTGCGTTTGGTATAAGATACGAATGTTGATATTACCCCTAAAGACTGAATCAAAAGTCGGCCAAAATAATCCAAAAACTCGACGAGAAATTTTATTGAGATAGGTTCTTGTCTCTTAGATCAAAAAACGTTTGCTATTGAAGCGAAAGCAATCTTTGCGCTACACCTTTGTTTAAAAGGTTCTGATCAATTTAGGCACTGTATATGTCTTCAGCTACTTTTGTAGAAAACGAAACCCATCTTTTCGAGAAAAAAATCGGCGGACATATCACCATTCTGTTTACAGAATTTAAAAAAATCACTCGTTTTTATGTATTATTTCACCTCTTTTTTGCCGTATTAGCACTTGCTGAGATCTTTTCTTTTGCTGTTTTCTTCTCTTTTTGGATTCATTCTGCTGCAATTGCTTTTCTTATCGCTTCTTTTCTCTTAGGTGGATTCAGTTATTTTGTTCTTCTGTCTTACTTTCAAACTAAAAAACCTCAACAACTCTATGAACTTTGTCAAACCTTTTTAACAGGATGCCATGGGCATCTTTGTACAGATGATCATCTGTCTTTGGCTCATGCAATCTACCGAGCTGTTCAGCAATTGGATCGCATGGAAGGGGATTATTATGTCCTGCCTTTTTCTTGGAATACTCTCAATACCCTATTAAAAAAATTCAGCATCTACTGTCATTGGTATGATGTGCTTAAAATGAAGGAGCTGCTGCTTTTTGAGGCCCTTTCGGAGCACCTTCAACTGATCAAAAAAGAACCTACAGACCTCGAAGCGCACGCCGCCTTAGCAGAAGGCTATCTCAAATTAGCTTCCCTGTATAAAGAACCTACTACTACAGAAGAAGATGCTCCACCATGGATTCCCCCTTATTACACAACAAAACCCATGCTAGATAAGCTCACCAAAACTTGCGAACGGGCTATTGAGGAATTTAAAATCATTGAAGCTTATGTTCCACGTGACCCTTGGGTTCATGCACAATTAGCCAATGTCTACCACGATTTGGGGGAAGCCGAAAAAGAAATTTCTGAGTATGAAACCATGCTAAAAATTTCTCCTCAGGATCGCACTGTAATGTTTCACCTCGGAGTATTGTATTTCCAACAAGGCAAAACAGCCCAAGGACTCCAGATGTACGATCATTTACATAAACTTCGCGATGATAAAGCGCCTGTTTTATTAAGTTACTATGATATCTACGACATCCGCAAACATTTTGATTAGAGATATTCGCTGAACTATCCCTCTAGTGTAACAATGTCTTCCAATGCAGAGTACCTATGATCAATCCAGTAATCGCCAGCACCGTGGCTCGCCAGTGTACTTTCTCTTTATAGAGAAATCTTCCCCAGAGATTACAAGTTAAGACTACTGTACCAGCAAAAATTGGAAAAATCATCGCCTGTTCCACAGAGGTTGCTACTTCTGTGGACCAAATCATGAAAAAGGTGCCTATACCATTAGCTGTCCCACCTAGAAATCCAAAACGCACCTCCTGCGGTGCTGGAACTCTAGATTCTTGTCTGACGTACACTACAAGTTGAATCAATGCCGCTGAAAGAAAGGTCATTGGCATAAACCATTCACTACCCGCCTCTCTTGCTGAGAGTAAAGAAAAAAGAGCCGTTTTTCCTGGGAACGTAAGTAGGACAAATCGCCATTGCAATAAGATAAGAAAAACAACATGTAAGGCAAAGGCACTGATAGCAAAGAACAACCATCTTCCCATTGGCCCACTTTTAAATGTTTGAGTCCCTGCCCAAAACAGTCCCGCAACAAGAATTAAAGAGCCCACCGCATTCCACAGCGTATACTCAAATCCATACTCTTTACCAAAAAACAGAACCATTCCAAGGATAGGAAACACTGTAGAAGCATTTAACAAGGCAACTGTTAGACCTGCTGGACCGTGTTCAAAAGACTTACCCAAGCAGATCATCATGATTCCAAGAATAATTCCAGCAAATAATCCTAGAGAAGCGATTTCTGGGCTAAAAAAGAAATTTCCTGAACGAACAGGATTTAAAAGAATTGCCACTAAAAATGTGATCGTTAGTTGAATCATAAGAAAAGCTCGACTTGATCCCCCTCCATCGATGCTTTTTCTAAGAAAATAATTAGAAAGCGCGGTAAAAATTCCCGCTAACACCATAAGCTGAACTCCAAGAAACATCGTCATCCTCCGGAATTTTTATTTAATGTATCTGATTTGCGATTTAATTTTCTCTTTGTATAATCCGCAAAGTATTCAACATGTTTTGGCAGGAGTGATTATGCGAACCGCGCGAACTATCCTATTTTCTGGGGCTTTTGCACTCCAAGCTTTTTGCAGTGCGGCTTTTGCAAACTTATCCACGACAGATACCCGAGAAGCCCTTTTTTTAAGACGTATTACGGAGTATTGGAAAGAAGGGCATTACGACGATGCCAAAAAACAACTGCTAGGTTACCTTACGCAATACCCATCCAGCGCATATGTCAATGAAATCTATGCCATGCTCGGTGATCTATATCTACATGAAGAGTCCGTGGAAGAAGCTCTACATAGCTATGAAAAAATCACCTCTCCTCAATGCGTTCAGATGACAACTCCTCACCGTGTTGAGTGTCTTTATCAATTAGGTCGCTATTCTGCATTAGTCCATTGGATTCAAGACCACCCTATAGAAAACCTCTCTCTACAGACGTCACAAAAAGATCGAGTCCATCTTATTGTTGCAGATGCCTACTATCACCTTACTCAAAGCGAAGAACGCCCTGAAACAGTTCAGGCCGATGCTAAAGCTGCTTTGGAATATTTTTCGCGTATTTCACAACTCGATAAAGAGTGGCAGCTCGTTATTGCCTATCTTTATGCTCTTTCTGGGGAGAGCCAAATAGCAGCAGAACATTACCTAGCTTTATGTAAAAAATTTCCTGAGAGAAAAACTGAATTCCTATTCCAAGCTGCCTTTCTTCTGAACACTCAACAGCCAGCACAAGCCATTACTCTTATGCGAGAAGTAGCAGAAACTACATCTCCTCTACAACAAGAAGCTGCCTTTAATGAATTATCTCTACTGTTCCGTGAAAAACGCTACGAAGAATTTTTGGCACGTGAGCAAACTCTCCATTCTCTTCTGGAAAACAGTCCTCAAGAGCCCTTATCTTTTTATCTAGGATCTGCCCATTTCTACCTTGGTCACTTCGATGAGGCATCAATACACTTAAGGACATTTGTATCTATGCATCCATCATCCAAAGAAGAGCTATCCTTTGCTCTCCAAGGACTCATCGTCAGCGGCTATAAAAAAGCAGATGCTCCCCTTCTTAGGGAAGCCTTACAACACTGGCAAGAAGCACTTCCATTAGATGATCGATATCTAGATGGTCTTTCAGCTCTTTCTGAGGTGCTTCTTGTAAGCCATCAATACGAGCAAGCTGAAAAAACGCTTAAAGAACTCATGGAACGTTTTCCTTCAAGCCCCAAACAAGAAATCGCTCTTTTTGACTATGGGCAAGTATTACTTTTACAAGAAAATTATGCATCAGGACGGGTTGCTATCGAGCAATATCTCGAGCGATATCCACAATCCCCAAAAGCCCCCATTGCCTGGCAAAACCTTGTTTCCGCTACCTTTGAAATCTTGAAACACAGCGAAAAAGCTGAAAAAGATGCCCTCAAAGCCTGTTTTGCAGTAACTTTGAAAAAAGCCCTTGAACAGAACTCCTTGTTCTCCCAAGAAACTGTCCGTGTTTATAAATTCAATCTTATACAGTTACTCTTTGAACTCGGAGAACGCGAAGAAACATTAGATTTATCTACAAACTATCTAGCCGAATACCCTGAACACGAAAGCGCTCAAAGCATTCGCCTTATGTTGATTGCCTGCCATGCTGCTCTTGAATCTCCTAAGGATCTCTTTATTTCTATTGTTCAAGAAGCTCTAGAAAAGGAAACCGATCCCCAGGTACAAGTTAAACTACATCTACAACTGTATAATAGCTATCTTGCTCAAAATGATTTTGATAAAGGGGAACAACACCTTCTCGAAGTCTATACAGCTCCCAATGCAAATATTAAAAAAGAAAACTTACTGTGGCTTGTCCAAAGACTGGAACAAAAACAACAATTTCCCGTTGCGCAAGAAATCCTAGAAAACCTTTTAAGTGTTTCAGAAAACATTCTTTTACGTAACCCTTCATCTGATCCACTTTTCTTGGAAGAAGAAGCTCTTCATCTTAAACAACTGTATCTGGCCTCTGGAGAGCTCGATAAGGGAGTACGATTGCTTGTAAGTGTGCTCGATATGCAAAATGCCGATACAGAAACTACCTGGAAACTGTCTCGTAGAACACAATTTGAATTAGCTGAATTATATGAACTCCAAGGACGCGCTAATGAAGCTTTAAGTGTTTACGATCACCTCATTGGAGATGCTGCGTACTCACAAGCTTCTTATTTTCTGCGTGCAGCCCTTCTGCAAAGAGCCAAACTGCAATTTGCTAAACTTCAAAAAGAAGGCTATGAGGAAAACTCCCCTTTACTCTCCAATATTCTTGGGACTCTTAAGGACCTACAGATTGCCAAAAACGTCGAATCTGAACCTATTCACTTAGAAGCTGCTTTAGACTATGCTGCTATCCGTTGTAGTCTTCTCCCTGAGGATCAGAAAAATAAAAAAATGACCTTCTACCTAGAAAAAATCCAAGAAGACTTTATGCTAGCCACGAGCGATATTGGCGCAGCCTATATTAACGATCGATCGAATTGGCCCAAGCAAAACGTTCTTATCGAAAGATACCTTCGTTATATAAATGCAGAAAATACTCGTCTTAAAAGCATCACTGCTAAAGAAGCTGGCGATCTAGAGTATGCTCTTGCGCTGCAAAGCGCCTCCAGAGTGGAGTTTGAACGCCTTGATTATGAACTAAATGCTGTAATATCTCCTCTTACAAAACGCGTTAGAAATTCTTTAGTATTACTTGGAGATAAAGACTAATACAATGAATTACGATCCTTTTTCACGCAGGATCCCTCAGCTTTTTTGGAAATGCATCACCCTTTCTTTGATGGTGCATTTTCTTTTCATTGCTGCGTTATATTGGCATCCTCTTTGGATTACTAGATGGTTTGCATTATTTCCTCATCCCTTCAAGCATTCTACTGTCGCCTATCAGATCTCCAAGGACCCAGATCTTTTGGAGGATGCCTTTGATAAACTCATTGTCGTATCTCGCCCTAGACATCTTCTATATGATGCCCCTCATCCCTATGCAGAAACAGTTCTCCCTTTACTAGAAAACCCCTTGATTAGGTTAGAAAAGCCCCCGATTGTATTGACCCCTTTTTCTCCTTATCTAACGCAACAAATCGAAGGAGCGTTACTTCAAACTCCCTTATTAGATATCCCCTTGTTTAAAAGCTCCATAGAGCCTTCTCATCCTCTTCTTTGCTTCGATGACAATGATAAGAATCTTTCCATTATCGACCTTCCATTCTTAGTAGAAGCTATCCCAGACATTCAAACTGATGACCATAAAACACACACACCTCAAGAACAATCTTTCAGTTCTTTCCTCTCTCACACACTTCAAGAGCAGCCCCATGTCCCACTTAACGCTACTGAGGAACTCTATACTGCACCCATAATTCCTGTTCCCAAACCTCTAAAACAACCTATATTAGGTACTATACACTCCCCGTCGACACAAATTGTATTGAACCAACAAACGCCTGCTCCCCCGCAATCCTACGGCTTACCAAAATGGGATGCTTGGCAAGATTGGCAACATCTTTTCCACGTCGATGTACAAGTCATGCCTCGTAAAGAACAAGAAGGCATTTTTTTTGCTATCACTTTAATTCCAAAGCCGGAAGCTACCCTGAAGGCGATGAAACAACACTTCCATTTTATTATCGATTGTTCACAAAACACAGAAAAACATCGCATTTCTGTCTATAAGAAAGCTATTGAACGGTCTCTTGGGTATTTACAAGATGGGCATACTTTCAACATCTACTTTGCTGACAAACATATTCATGCACTCAGCACAACTCCTGTCATTGCCTCTCGCAAAACTATTACTCAGGCTAAACTCTTTCTCGAAAAACAAACTTCTAAAGGGACTGGCACAAAAGAAACCCTTCTTTCTTTATTTAAAGACATTGCACTTAAGTCTAAAGAACATGCAAGCATTGGAGAACTAGATTCTGTGATTCTGCTGACCGATGGGGTAGTCTTGCAAGACTCTAATAAAAGAAGCCCCTCTTTTAAAGAGTGGCTTAAGGAAGGTTCTCCTCCTTTTGTACTTTATGCTACCTCGATCGGCAATGATACCTATCCAGCTATTCTCGATGCTCTGACCATGGCTTCTGGTGGTAAAGTACTTCATTCCTCTACTCATGCCGCTTTCCCAAGGAAATTTGCCAAACTCGTACTCGATCTTAAAACACCAATCGCCACAAATGTAAGACCCTCTCTTGACATTGAAGACACTTCCTCTTCGATTAGCCTCATGCGAACCTGTTGCAAAATGGCCCCTCTCTTCGCCAGCCAGCCCACTACTTTTTTTGGCGCTGCAGATAAAGTAGAAGATTTTATCTTGCACCTTGAAGGTATCGCTAAAGATTCTCCAATGGAAATGTCTTTAGATATCAACCTAAAATCATGCCGTCAAGGCACATTGTCTTTTAGGCAAATTGCGCTTCAGGATAATGCTGAGCATGAATTGTCTCTCTATCTACAAAATGGTAAAGAAGTGCATTTAGACCAAGCATTAGAAAAACTAGAAACTTCTATAGAGCTTCGTAAATACAGGTGAGCCTACGCATTATCGGTGGTGAATTTCGAGGACGCACCCTACATTCACCTAAAGGAAATCAAACCCGTCCTTCTTCTGGGCTAGTCCGTAAGGCTCTTTTTGACATCTGCCAGTGCTATATCCAAGATATGCGTTGCCTAGATCTTTTTGCTGGAAGCGGTGCTATAGGTCTTGAAGCGTTAAGTCGAGGCGCTATCTTTACTACATTTGTAGATCAAAGCGCTTTAGCTTGCCGATGCATCAAAGAAAACATCGCTTTATTGTCAGTCCAAAAAAGCACTGAAGTGTTTTGCCAACCTGCGGCAAAAGCCCTGGAGTACTTTCACTCAAAGAAAAAAACCTTTGATCTCATCTATATAGATCCCCCATATAGCAACCATCTTCTTCCAGCTCTGTTGAATCAACTGGCAGAATCAAATCTCTTGAATATTTCAGGAAGAATTTTTGCTGAAGAATCAGAAAGCGGCCTAGAAGCCGCTTTAGAACAGCCTTTATCTCCTTTGTATCTGATACAAAAAAGAAAATATGGAAACTCTATCCTACTCGAATATGGACGGATCGAGTGATCTTATACCAAACGCAATAAATAATTTCATATTTGAGCCGCGTCAAAGCGCCGAAAATCGGGGGTGTATAGCCAAACAGTTGGGAGAGGAAATGACATTTTTCACGCTGCCGGCTTTCCCATTGCCCAAGGCACAATAACGATCCGGAGAAACGATCGGCAATCAAGTCGCCGAGAGCTCCCTGTAGGAATCAGAAAAATGCAAACGTAAAAATGGCCATTTTCTCTCCCAACTGTTTGACTATACACCCAAAATCGGCGATCGTAAACGGCATTGTATTGCATTAATACTATGCTGTTTATGATCGTCAATTTGTCGACAGCTTTCACGCAGCTCAAATATGAAATTATTTATTGCGTTTGGTATTAG
>Ga0207952_1000460_pt1 | contig 32863 bp, 26 predicted proteins | sample SubbioR12Aug_8Ca_FD_184831 | JGI IMG/M metagenome (GOLD analysis project Ga0207952, IMG submission 184831) | Serpentinite rock and fluid subsurface biosphere microbial communities from McLaughlin Reserve, California, USA - CR12Aug_8Ca (SPAdes) | ecosystem: Environmental > Terrestrial > Deep... | reverse complement strand
ACACATTGTAAATTTTCAACGTTACTGGTAGGGGCGATTCATGAATCGCCCCTACGGGAATTGAAAATAGTATCTTCGTGGTGGGATTAAACGGATTGGGATAGTTTTGGGAGAGAGCGTATTCTGTTGCAAAGTTTTGCTCATCGCTCCCGATACCGGTGGTGATGAGTTTGTATTTTAGTGTAATACTGTATCCGTAATATTCATAGGTATATCCCGTGCTATCTTTAAAGTAAACAGAACCATTATAAGGGATCCAATTACTGTCGCTCCAACTTTCGCTTGAAAATTTTAGCAAATTTCCTTCAGTGTTGTAAGTGTAGAAATGGCGACTGTAATTTACCCATTGTTCGTTCAACCAATCTTCAGACAGCCAAAAAACCAGATACCCATTTATATCGAAAGTAGCAATGGTGCGACTTGAGTTTACCCATTGCCCGTTCGACCATAACTCATACAACGCTGAAGACGGATTACCATATAAGAAGGTCAAGCGCCAGTCATTCACCCATTGCTCGTTCGACCAAATCTCACTGACCGTAGAAAACCAGTTCCCGTTTGCATCAAATGAGTAGGTGATGCGCCAGTTATTCACCCATTGCCCGTTTGACCAATCCTCCTGCAACCGAGAAAGCAAATAGCCGTTTGTATCGTAGATGCATGTTTCGCGCCAGTCGTTCACCCATTGCTCATTCGCCCAATCTTCACGAAACTCGGAAAGTTTCTTCCCGTTAACATTGTAGGTAAAAGTATAACGCCAGTCATTCACCCATTGATTATTTGACCAATCCTCACTCGAAACGGAAAGTCTATTCCCGTTTGTATCGTAAGTGAATGTATTGCGCCAGAAATTTATCCATTGCCCATTCGACAAAGACTCACCAAAACTAAAAATCAAGTTTCCGCTTGCGGAGTACGTATTAGTGTGACGCCAGGAATCTACCAGTTGCCCGTTCGACCAATTCTCAACTACTTCGGAAATTTTATTTCCGTTTATGTCGTAGGTGTAAATGAAGCGTAAGAGATTCTCCCATACTCCGCTCGACCAAATCTCGTACAAATAAGATAGCCTGCACCCATTTACATCGTAAGTGTAAGTTTCGCGGTCGTAATTCTGCCATACTCCATTTAACCATTGCTCTCTCAAATTAACAGTAATTTGTCCATTCCCATTTGATGAATAAATGTGTCTTGTAGTATCATTAGTATTGAGAACAACCGCAGTATCCACAACATACAATTGCGGAGAAGAAGTTAGTCGAATGGTTGGCTTTAATTTGCTACGCGCTTCTGATGTGCGTAGCAAATCGCCATTCTCAATTTCAAAAGGAGAGTTCGGAGAGAGACGCTCCATTTGTGAAGCGTGGTGAGGTGTAATTTGCTCGCGGTGGTGTTTTTGCGCATCTGCTTTTGTTCCGCCGGAAATACAAAAGAGAAGTAAAAAAATGATGGAGTGTTTCATACTATTTTGCCTTTCAATTTATAAAACGTGGGTAAGATATACGAAACATCTTCTGCAATTCCAATAGTTCACAAAATAAATTTTGGGAATGGGGGCGTTTGTAACTTCCTCCCTACTTCTCCTCTCGCCGTAAGAAACAGCAGCCATATTTCCCTTGCCGATATTTCATTCTCACCAAAGAAACCACTTTGAGGAATTGTGTACCTGTAAATTTCAATAAAAACCTACTTTTTACGTTCAAAGGGTTTCCGTGGAGTTCCTACGGGAGTCCGTGGAATGTCTACGGAAACCGGCGGATTTTTAAAATATTACATTTGTTAACCGGAACAGAAAATAATATTCATCGCGGCACGGCGTAGTTCGGAAATGTATCAGCAAACAAAAAATCCTACGCACATTTTCGGTGCGTAGGATTTTGAACTATGCGGGAAGTAAAGCGAAAGAATTTCTCGTGCTACAAATTTATTTCATCAGCACGAGTTTCTTCGTTTCACTGTAACGCAACAAGCCTTGTTGCGTTACATATAACCGATAGAAATACATTCCGCTCGGTAAATTATTTGCATCAAATTCTACTTCGTGCATTCCTTCATCCATTACTTCGTTGTGAATTAATGTTGTGACTTCTTGCCCCAACACATTATATATTTTCAATGATACTTGTAAGGGCAATTCATGAATTGCCCTTACAACGATCTCAAATCGTATTGTCGTTGTTGGATTAAACGGATTGGGATAATTTTGCAAGAGCGAAATACCGCGCGGCTCGTTTGTAAATTGCATTACCGTTTGCTCGTGCAAATGAATTTTTCCATTCGGTTCTGCATATAAAAATCGCGGCGATATATCTTTCAACGCTCAAGAAATTTCTGGCGAGAATATACGGGGGGTGGGAGATAAAAAACAAGTACTTCAGAATAAAATTATTCTCGCGGGAGGAAAACTCAGTGGACATCAATTTGTCAATCCGTCGGAAGACGGAATCCATTTCATTTTCAAATACTTTTAGATTCCCGCTTCCGACAAAGAAGAGGCGGATAAATTCACGGGAAAGACAGTTTATAGAAATTTCCTACAACACCCATAGGGAATGACCTCCACTTCAAAAAACCTGCTTTTTTTCTCAGAGGATAAGTAAAACACTGTTTTCAGCGTTTTTTTAAGGTTTGGCAACTTTCCCCGATGATTGGGGAGCACTCCCCAACCGTCGCGCACCGGTCCCCAACGGCTGTGCACCACTCCCCAACCTCCGGGGAACGCTCCCCAACGGTTGCGCGCCACTCTCCAACCTCCGGGGAACACTCCCCGATGGTTGCGCACCACTCCCCAACGCTTGGTACGCGCTCCCCAACGGTTGCGCACCACTCTCCAACCTCCGGGGAACGCTCACCAACGGTTACGCACAACTTCTCAATCCCCCGGGATATTCACCGATGATTGGTTTCTCTGTTTCTTAAACGCAAAAAAACAAGCGGTTAGGAGAATGGCGATACGATGGTATCTCTATAAACCTTCAAGGTTTTGCGTTATCGAAAATTGCAGGGCGAAAATGTTATTGTCTTCATCTAAATCATAAACCGTGAATGTTTTTCCTCATTTACATCGTCAACGCCATCACACTTTTACACGTATGCAAACGGTTTTCCGCTTCGGGAAATACGCGCGATTGCGGTCCATCAATTACGGCATCGGTAACTTCATAACCTCTATCGGCGGGCAAACAGTGCATATAGATTGCCTCTTTGTGCGCGAGTTTCATTTTCTTTTCGTCGCAAATCCAGTGTTTATATTTCTTGGAAATCTCCAGCGCTTGATTCGGATTGTGAAACAACGATTCAATACCCCACGATTTCGGATAGACAATATCTGCATCTTTAAACGCGTCATTCATATTATCCACGACCTCAAACTTTGTTCCGTTCTCTTTCGCAATTTTTTTCGCGTACTCCATTTCGCTTTTCATCAACGTGTATTCCGGCGGATGCGCGAGAACAACATCAAGTCCGAAACGCGGCATCAGTGTAATCAATCCTTGCGGCACAGACATTGGTTTTGCGTAACTCGGAGCGTACGCCCACGAAACAGCGATTTTTTTCCCGCGTAAATTTTTTCCAAACTCTTCGCGAATCGTCATCAAATCCGCAAGCGTTTGAAACGGATGGTCAATATCGCATTGCATATTGAGAACGGGAACATTTGCATCTTTCGCAACGGCGCGCATATAAGAATTTCCTTCTCCCGGAACTAAATCATGACGAATTGCAATCGCGTGACCGTAACTCGAAAGAATGATTCCCATATCTCTCGGCGATTCTCCGTGCGCAACTTGTGATGTTTCTGCGGCAATAAAATGCGCGTGCGCTCCCAGTTGTGTTGCTCCCGCTTCAAACGAGTTGCGCGTGCGTGTGGATTTATCGAAGAAAAAAAGAAACGCAGTTTTATCGGGAAGATAGCGATGCGGTTTTCCTTTCTTGAAAAGTTTTTTCAAATCGCTCGCCGTGTTCAGTGCAAGTTCGATTTCTTTTGTTGTCCAATCTTTCGTTTCAATGTAATCTTTTCCCCGAACGATGTTGGGGAGTTTTTTTAGTGTTGGCATAATGAAGTTTGATTTTTGTTGATAATAAAATAAGTTGAAAACTAGTAAGAAGATATTTACCGCGGATTTTCACGAATGCTTCGCCGGTTTCCGCAGATTTAATTCGTGCATATTCGTGTTTTATCCGCGCAATCCGTGGTTAACTATTTCTTTCCCAAATATGCAAGCGGAGGTAATTACGAGGTATAATCGGTAATGGTTTTAATCTAAACAAAGGAGAGAAGGTAATTCGTCGGGAAAGAAGAATCGCATACGAAGGGTAAATGGAGGGCTGCTTTTACCACTGGGTTCGAGGCTGTGTTCGTTACCCCTTCTTTTTTCGTTTGATACGAAAATGTTTATCAATAAATGCCTGCTGGATTTTTTTTACAGCATCGGGCAGGTAGTAGGTCTCGTTACAGTACTCGCATTGTTCGCACGGCACTTCATCCACCACGAGACTATACTTTTCGTTTTCGTACGAATATTGTACGGTTGTTTGCCGGAATGAATTATTTCCACAAAATGTACACGGTTTATCCATCACATACCTTCCTGCATTGCAATAGTTTTATTTAATAAAAAATTCGGGAACAATTTACGATTTCGGAAGTAGAATTCAAACAATTACAACAGATATTTGTTTTACAAATTTCCCATTCCAAGGCAGAATTTTATTTCGGCAATCCTTTCTTTGCAACGTTTTCCATTACGTCGCAAAATCTATCGAGTTCTTTGAGTGTAGTGTACACGTTCGGCGTAATGCGCATTCCCTTAAATTCATCGTGATTAATTGTCGTCGTGTAAATTTTGTGCGTTCCCATTAAGTAGCCGTACAGGGCTGCAATATCTACACCAACAATTTCCACATTTGCAACGCCGCACGATTGATTTGCATCGAACGAAGTGTGGAAGCGAACATTCGGTAAACCTTTCAATTTGTTCATCCAATAACGCGAGAGATAACGGAGTCGCTCTTCTTTTCGTTTTGCGCCAATCCCGTTGTGAAATAATATCGCTTCACCGATTGCAAGTTTTGGTGCGGCAGAATGTGTTCCGATTTCTTCGTACTTGCGAATATCTTTTGCCTGTGTTTTTTCCGTTGCCATTAACGACCAGATTTTTTCAATCTTTTCTTTCTTCACATACAAAAGCCCTGTTCCCTTTGGCGCATACATCCATTTGTGCAAACTCGTTCCATAATAATCGCAATTCAAATCTTTTTGTTTGAAATCGAAATGCGCAAACGAATGCGCTCCATCAACAATAACTTCGATGCCTTTGGATTTCGCATAATCGCAAACTTTTTTCACCGGTAAAATTTGTCCGGTAATATTGATAACGTGCGACATCAAAATCACTTTTGTTCGGCTTGTAATTCCATCAATAAATTTCTGTGCGATATCATCAATATTTTTCGGCGCAATTGGAACTTTAATGAGTTTCAGGGAAATATTTTCTCGGAGCTCCCGTTGTCGAAGCGTTGTCAACATTCTTGGATAATCTTGCGTTGTTGTGAGAATTTCATCGCCTGATTTCAAATCCATTCCCATTAATAAAATTTCCAGCGATTCCGATGCGTTGCGTGTGATGGCAATTTCTTCTCTGTCAACACCAAACACATCTGCGAGTCCTGTGCGGATTGTTTCGCACTGCGGTTCCATAATTTGCCACATTGTGTATGCAGTGCAATCTTCCTGTTCCCAAATGTATCGTATCAACGCTTCGGTAACAATTTTTGGCGAAGGAGAAACGCCGCCATTGTTTAAGTTGGTAATTCCGCGCGTAACAGAAAATGCTTGTTGAATTTCAAACCAAAAATCTTCGTCCATTGCAGTTTCTTCAGGAGAAAGATGTTCAACAGATTTTGTAGCGGCGTTCAGTTGTTCGAGAAGTGAAGATACGGAGGCAACGGAAAGCGCAGCAAGTCCGATTCCTTTTCCAAGGTTAGAAAGAAATTTGCGGCGTGTGAGTTCGGTTTCGGTGAGAGAAGGAAGTTGAGGCATAATTTTTTTGAGTTAGATTATTTTTAAAGTTTTTCCCATTCGCCTTTTTCAATTCCAGCTTGGCGTAAAATACGTTTAAGAAGCTCTCGACCTATATCACACCGATGAACGTTAGGAATGGTAATTGAAATATTTTCTTTCAACATAAATGGATGTTTTCCGCCTGAATGAGGTCCGTCAAAGCCGAGTTGCTTTAAATAATAAATCAAATCTTTCCTGCTAATAGAACCGAAGCGTGGCATTACGCAACTTCTTTTATTCTCAGTTCGTTTCCATCAACAATCGGTAACGATAAATTTCTCGCAATGCGAAAAAAAATCCATTCTTCTAAAACTTCCTCTAATTCTTCTCTACATTGTTCAAGGGTTTTGGCATTTGCATATACTCCTTGAAAACTTGGAATCTCTCCGTAAAATGTTCCGTCGTCGGAAAGAATTTCATACTTTGCATTACTCATTGAAGAGCGAATATAATTACTGAGCATCGTTGTGTTTCAATTTGAAATTTTTAACGGCAAAAAGATAGGAATTTCATTCTAATTCTCAAATCGGGTGTTGACTACATTATTGTAAATAGAGCCAAATGAATAAGAAAGCCCAACGGAGGAAAAATAGTTGTAACTGGTGGCAAGTTGCTTTCGTCGTAGCAAAACATCTTCCGCAGAGACATTCCCTTTGCGAAGAGATAATTGGTCGTTGATTTTCGCGTATCGCCCGTACAGGCGGAAGGAAAGTCCTTCAATAATGCGGATAGAAAGTTCAGTGTAAACCTCGATGCGCCTTTTTTTAAAATCATGGAAATAATTTGATGCTTCAACCGATGCTTCTGTTGAACCCCACGGCTGTTTCAGCAATAACGAAATAGAAAACAATTGACGGAGACGCGTTTCTTTCATTCTGTCGTCGAGGGTAAGTTCATCGTATCGAAAATGAGAGAGCTTCGCTCGATACTGAAAACGGAGTTGACGCCTCGTTGATTCCGAATAAGGAAAAAGATTATATTCAACCCCGGATGTCAGTGAAAGTGTAAATTTGTTATTTGAAAAGGACGATGAACTCGCATCTGCAGAGCTCCCTGCTGACCAATTTTCATCTAAACTTTTTACAAGAAAGCTTGAAAATCCTTGCCCGCGTTGAATCGTTGTTTCATTCACGCTTCCATAATTCGAATGACTCTGATTGTAATTGGAATAGAACGAACTTCCCATTTTCCACTCTTCGGTTGTTCTATTTGCAGAGAAACCACCGCTAAGCCACAGTTCGTCACTCGATGATTCTCCATTCAAATAAGTGTTAGCATCGATATTGAACACCCAATAATCCCAATCGTCTTTCACTTTTTCTTGTTTCGATTCTCCTGAATAAGAAACGGAAAGTTTATCTCTCAACGGGGTTTTCAAAACATACGGAACGAATCCCACTTTCAACACTCTTGTCATTGCTTCACGCCGTTCATCCGAGGTTGCGGATAGTTGTGTTGTGAAGGAAAGCGTGTCGTTCATTCCTTCAAATTTATTTTTCCCGATGAATGTCAGCGTGTTTTCTCTTCCGCCGCTTCCCGTTTCCTGCGTCGTAACGAGAAGATGCACTTGCGCTTGTTCGGGATCGCGGACAAAATTCACGAATGGAATTTCTTTCTTAATATAATCTTCATCGCAGTAATCGCAATCGAGGAAAATATTCGGCGCGGCTTTTTGAAGTTCGGTGAGTGTATCAATTTGTTGGGCGGAAGAAATGTTCGGCCAACAAACAATCAGCAAAATTAATGGAAAAAAATAATGGCGATATATACTATTCATAAATTGGGTTCCTTGGTTTGTAAAATAAAAAAAGGAAAACAGTTTTTTGGTTTTAAAATCTGTTTTCCTCTTCAATAAAAATTTGAAAATTGTTTTCTACTTTTATTTCAAGGGCAACGAACGCACACGAAAAGAAGTATCATTCACAGAAATAATTGCCCCACGTTCCAAATTTTCTGAGCATTGGTCAAGAATTTCTTCCAATCGTTTATTAACATTTTCAGAGCGTTCATCACTCAATCGAAAAAGAATGACACTTGGAAGTTGAAGTTTACTTATTGCTACGATATATCCAAAATCTAAATCCATTGTGAGTATGATACGCTCTTCCTTTTTAGCATTTAGAAATATTTCTTCATCGGGTAAGCGTTGGAGATTTTCTTCTCGCAAATGCATCGCATCGAAATTTCGCTCTCGCAACCAACGAACAGTGAACAAAGAAATTCCCATATCCGCAAGGAATTTCAAGCAGCGTTCTCCAATATTCTCGGAAAAACTTTTTCACTCGCTAACCACGAAGCATACTCTAATGATTGCTGAATATCTTCAATCTGTAGGTCGGGATATTCGATTATGATTTCCGATGGTTGTTTTCCGTGAGCAACTAAATTGACAAGCAACGAAACTGGAATTCTCATTCCACGAATACACGCTTGTCCAGCCATTATATTTGAATCGAATGTAATACGGTCAAATCCTAACATAAAAAATTTCCTTTCTAATTCTTCTCCGGCACAAACTTTTCCACTTCTTCCAAAATAGTTGAAACAATTTCATCTTCACGAACTTTTTTTATTACTTCGCCTTTGCGATAGAGAATTGCAACGCCTTTTCCCGCCGCGATTCCGATATCCGCTTCACTCGCTTCGCCGGGACCATTAACAACACAACCGAGAACGGCAATCTTAATCGGTTTTTTTATTCCTTCTAACTTTTCTTCGAGTTGCGCCATTATGCCGAACAAATCCACTTCCAATCTTCCGCATGTTGGACAAGCGATGAGTTCGATGTTACGCGAAGCAAGTCCGAGTGAGCGCAAAATTTCTTTTCCCACTTCAATTTCTTTTACCGGTTCATCGGTAAGTGAAACACGAATCGTATCACCAATTCCTTCTGCAAGCAACGTTCCGATGCCCACTGCAGATTTTATTGTTCCTATTTTTGTCGTTCCCGCTTCTGTTACGCCGAGATGAAGCGGAATATCGGTTCGCTGCGCAACGAGACGATACGCTTCAATCATCAATCGCACGTCAGTGGATTTTACGGAAATGATGATGTCGTGAAAATTATTTTCTTCGCAAATTCCAACGTGACGCATTGCGCTTTCAAACAACGCTTCCGCAGTGGGATAACCGTGCTTCTCCAAAATATCTTCTTCGAGCGAACCGGAGTTTACGCCAATGCGAATCGGGATATGTTTCGCTTTCGCCGCATCCAACACTTGTTTGATTCTGTCTTTGCTTCCAATGTTTCCGGGATTGAGTCGCACTTTCGCAACATTCGCTTCAATAGATTTCAAAGCAAAAATATGATTGAAATGAATATCCGCAACAATCGGAATCGGCGAGCGTTTTACGATTTCTGCCATTGCTTCTGCGGCTTCTTTATCGTTCACCGTTACGCGGACAATATCGCAACCGGCATCGGCGGCATCGCAAATTTGTTTTACCGTTGCATCAACATCGCTTGTTTTTGTTTTCGTCATTGTTTGTACGGAAATCGGATGATTGCCGCCAACCAAAATTCCGCCAACATTGACGATGCGTGTTTTTCTGCGAACGCCAACTTTGTACGTTTGATGTACGCCGTTGCCGTTTGATTTTATTTCCGGTTGTTGAAAATTATTGAGAACAGGAAGTTCGAGCATTAAAGATTTTAGGTATTAGGTTTTAGGTTTGCAAAATAATTTATGATGCAATTTTATATATAACCGGCTGATAACGAGGAAGAGGAATTGGTTTCTTAGTTTTCTTTGCTACTTTCAGCCACTCTTCTTTCGCAATGAGTACTTCTTTCATCGCTTCTTCGGGCGATTTTCCAAAAGCGGAACAAAATTGTAAATCGGGAATATCGGCGATATATCCTTCATCTTCTTCGCAAAAAAAAAATGTTGATGTGATAATCTTTCATAAGCAAATATAGGTTAAAGGTTTGAGGTTCGTGATGGAAGTAAGTTTACTCCAACTGCAAACCTCGAACCATTTTAATTTAACTTCTTACTTGCTTCAAAAAGAATTTTCTTTTCGTCGTCGGTCAATTTCTCGTAACCGCTTTTAGAAATTTTATCAAGAATTTCGTCTATGCGTTCCTGGTCAACATCGTTTTCGTTTTGAAAATAACGCTCTTCTTTCTCCACTTCGTACCGCGCATACCCGCTCTCTTCATTATATCCGTTGGGCTTCCGCGAGGCGAAGGAATCGGTAATGCGTTGGAAAATATTCGTTCCGGAAAATCCTCCTGCATCGACCATCAAAAAAAGAATCCCGACCGCTGCGCCGCCAAGATGAGCAAAATGTGCAACGCCATCCTGAGTGCCGGTAACTCCGGAGTACAGTTCGATTGCCATATAAATTCCCACAAAAAATTTTGCAGGCATCGGGATAAACCACATAAACACAATATCGTCCGGGAACATCAATCCGAACGCAAGAAGAATGCCATACACAGCGCCGCTTGCCCCAACCGTGGGACCAACTTCGGTAAATAACGGTGCGATGAATAAGTTGCACAATCCTGCCCCGACTCCGCACACCATATAGAAATAGAGAAATTTTTTCGACCCCATTTCATTTTCTAATTTCATCCCAAACATCCACAGCGCAAACATATTGAAAAAAATATGCGTGAATCCCCCGTGCATAAACATATACGTAAACAACTGCCACACCTGAAAATCTTCACCGAGCGGGAAGAGATACAACAGTTTGGCAAGAACGAGCCGGAGAGGGATTTCCCCGATGGTAAATCCCTGCAAAAAACTTGCAAGGAAAAATACTGCAACATTGGTGAGAAGCAACCACTTGATGACGGGGGGAAAAAACTGAAATCCGCCAAAGAAACTGGGACGATAATAGTTATAGCCGCTGGAACGGCGAGACCAAGACATTAATAATTTTCGATTTTAGATTTTAGAATTACAAGTGCGGGACAAGAAAATAATGTGAATTACAAACACAAAAGTCCGTTGAACGAAATAAATTTCGGTGAAAAAATACTGAAAAAATCATTCAATATTTTATGAAACGGATTATTTTCTGTCGAGCACCTCACGTGCTTTTTGTAAAAGGTCGTCCGCGTGGTAGGGTTTCTGAACAAATTCTTTCGCCCCCGCTTTGAATAATTCCGATTTCAAATGAGGGTCAAGAAATCCGCTGGCAAGAATGACTTTTATATTTGGGTTGCGTTGACGCATTTTCAGGAATGCTTCTGCGCCGCTGAGTTTGGGTAAACCCATATCGGTAATAACGAGGTCAATTTCATTCTGGTGTTTATCGAATGTTGCAATTGCCTCTAATCCATCTGCGGCGGTGATGACGCGGTAATGATGTTCTTCGAATAAAGATTTTACAAAATCCCGCAACATCTCTTCGTCTTCTACGATAAGGAGCGTTTCGGTGCCGGTGAGTGATGTTGAAAGTTCAGCACTTTCAAGAGGGGGTTCTTCAGTGCGGAGTTGCAACGGGAAGTACATATAAAATGATGTTCCTTTTCCCGGTTCACTTTCCACATCAATAAATCCGTTATGGTTTTTTATTATGCCATACACAACAGATAATCCAAGCCCGGTTCCTTTTCCCGGTCCTTTTGTTGTAAAGAAGGGTTCAAAGATTCTGTTTTTTGTCGCTTCATCCATTCCCATTCCGGTATCGGCAACGGTGATGCGAACATATTCGTTTTCTGTTGCTTCAATGAAGCGACGGCGAAGAGCATCTCCGGAAACAATTTTGGAACCGATAGTTATGGAACCGCCCGTTGGCATTGCGTCGCGGGCATTCACACATAAATTTAAAAGCGTTTGGTGGATTTGGTTGGAATCCGCAATAATTGTGGGAATGTGCCTATCTAAATCTATCCGCAGTTCCGTGGTCTTCGGGAGGGTTTCAGAAAGAAGTTTCTGGACTTCCTCTATAACTGCATTGACATTTGTTGAATCGAGGCGCACGTCTGATTTTCGCGCAAAGGTAAGCATCTGTTTTACCAATCCTGCCGCGCGTTGAATAGCATTGGATATTGCATCAACATCCTTCGAAAATTTATCCGGCATTTCCCGGTGTCGTTCAAGCAGCGATGTATAGCCAAGAATAATACCGAGGATGTTATTGAAATCATGGGCGATTCCGCCGGCAAGTGTTCCGATGCTTTCTAACCGTTGTGAGCGGAGCAGTTGCGCCTCAAGGAGTTTTCGTTCGGTGATGTCGTTGTTGACGATGAGAATTGATTGCGGTAAGCCATTTTCGTCGCGAACCAACGTCCAGTGGCTTTCAACATCCACTGTTTTTCCACTTTTCGTTTTTTGATGAAGTTCCCCTTGCCATTCGCCATTTGTAATGACAGTTGTTTTGGCAATTTCCCGTCCGGATGGAACTTCGGAGTAGGCGAAGGAAAGAACATTTTTCCCAAGCACTTCTTCTTTGCTCCAGCCATACAGCGATTCTGCACCTTTGTTCCAAAACAGAATGATGTCGTTTAAATCTATGACGATGATTGCATCCTGCGCAATATCGAGAAGCGCTGCCTGTTGTTTTATTTTTTCTTCGATGAGTTTCTTCTCCGTGATATCGCGCAAAATGCCCCGATAAGCAATAATGTCATTTTTCTCGTTCTTCACAGCAGTTGAGGTTTCGAGAATGGTACGAAGTTCTCCGTTTTTTCGTTTGATGGTAAATTCCACATCTCTCAGATATCCCTCTTTCTCCAATCGCGCATTCAATTTTCCTCTGTCGGAGGAATTCAGATACAAATCACGAGCAATATCCACTTGGAGAAGTTCTTCTTTTGAAGGATAACCGAAAAGTTCTAATCCCATCGGGTTGACATCAAGGAGTTTTCCTTCAGGGGTACTGATATAAATAGTATCTTTCGATTCTTCAAAAAGTGTGCGGTATTTTAGTTCAGATTCACCGAGAATTTTTTCGGAATGAAGTCGTTCGGAAATATCTTTTTCAGACGAAACAAAGTGGGTTATGTTTCCGTTTTTATCCTTGAGCGGGGTTATCGTTTTCTCGGCATAGTACAGTTCTCCATTCTTTTTCTTGTTCGTAAATACGGCATTGAAATTATTTCCGGCGAGAATGGTTGACCATAACTTCTCATAAAATTTGTCGTCGAGAAGACCTGATTTAAGAATACGCGGTGTTTTACCAAGAATTTCATTTCTCGTAAATCCTGTAAATCGTTCAAATGCAGGGTTGATATATTCAATAATTCCTTCTTTGTTGGTAATAAGGATATTATCCGCAGTTTGTTCAATGGCGCTGGAAAGTTTAAGGAACACTTCTTCGGATTTTTTTATATCGGTGATATCCTGAGCAATGCCGAGGATTTGTTTTGGTAATCCATCATTGGTGCGTATAAAAATGGCTTTTCGGTCGGAGAACCATCGCCATTCCCCTTTTTTATTTTTTATCCGGTATTCGCTGTGGAAAATTTTTTCTTCTTTTGTTTTCTGAATTTCCTGAATTTCATTTACCATTTGCGGCACGTCATCAGGGTGGAAGAATGCTGTGAAGAAATTTGTTCCGGCTGATTCGATTTCTTCGCGAGTATATCCAAGCAAAGCGTATGTACTTTCATTTCTCCAAATACTTCTTTGTTCAAAGAGGTCGAAAATATAGAGAACATCAGGAGTTGTTGCGACGATTCGTTCATTAAAATGTTGCGCTGAACGGAGGAGTTCTTCGGCGCGTTTACGCTCAGTGATATCGAACATATATCCCGTGAATTGAAGGAGATATCCTTCTGCGTTAAATGTAGGATACACGTTTTCGATGACGGTGATTCTTGTTCCATCTCTTCGTGCAAGTGTGAGTTCATAATTTTTTACACTCCCTTCCGATTTCAACGTTGCAATTAATTTCTCGCGCGTTGCCGTCTCCGGGTATAACGATGCGGCGTTGATTTGTTGGAGTTCTTCGATACTCCCAAAGCCCAGCATTTGGAGAAACGTATTGTTGCAAAGAAGTATTTTTCCTTCGGGGGTGGAAATATAATTTCCCGTAATTGCATTTTCGAAAAGGTTTTTGTACCGCCCTTCGCTTTCCTGAAGTTGAGCCACCATCTGCTTTTGCTCCGTAACGTCGTACGTGCTGACCATTATTGCATTATACCCTCCATAAAGTATCGTACTCGATACAACATCCAACCAACGTTCGTCGCCATTTTTTCGGATAATTTTTACCGAATACTGCGATGGTACTTCATCACCTCGTTGCCGCAAGAGTCCTCGATGTTTTACCATTTCCTGAAATTCGGGATGCATAATTTCCCAAAACGGTTTCTCGTAAAGTTCTGCCGCGGAATAGCCGGTAATAATTTCGTGCGCAGGATTAACGTATAAAACTTTTGTTCCCTGAATAATGAGAACGCCAATCGTTGTATTTTCTGCGAGCGAGCGGAATTTTTCTTCATTTTCTTTCAGCGATTGTAATGTACGTGCTCGTTCCGAAATGTCCTCGGCAATACCGACGGTAGCAATGATTATTCCTTCAGCATTTCGTACGGTGGAGGTGCTCAGTGAAATGAGAAATTCCTCCCCGCCTTTAGTTACGTTGTGCATTTCTCCTTTCCATTCATTTGCTGCTTTTGTTTGTTCGAGGATCTCCTCTTGAACGGACGTTCGTTTCGATGGGGGAAGTAGGATGCTCGTATGTTTTCCGAGGATTTCGTCTTTTGAATAACCATACCGACGCAAAAACGCATCATTGACATAGATGAATTCATTTTTCAAATTCGTGATACAGGCGAGTTCGTTGATGCTCTCCATCGTTTGCGCGAGTAACTGAATTTCCTCTTCTGCTCTTCGACGCGGCGTAATATCACGGGAAACGACAACGACCTTCTCCGTTTTTCCTTTCTCGTTTTTTATTACACTTCCCTGTGATTCTATGAAGTGAATAGAACCATCCTTTCCAATGAAGCGATATTCTCCCTTTTGTCCGATTCCGGTTTTCACTGTTTCCTGAAAAATTTGTTTTATTTTTTCTTTGTCCTCCGGATGAATTTCGCGGAACGACGATGTTCCTTTCAGTTTGCTCGGATCCCCCAGAACGCTTTCATACGCGGGATTATTGTAAATGCGATTTCCTTTGGTGTCGAGCACCGCAATAAAATCATTTCCTGTTTCCGTAATCAAACGAAAAAGTTCATCGCGTTCACGAAGCGATTGCATTGCTGAAATCGCCTGTTCTTTTTTCTGACGCTCGGTGATATATTTTTTCAGCAGAGCGGGAAGAGTGCGAATTTCCGATTCAAGGATGAAATCATCTGCTCCCGCGTGCAAACATTTTTTTGTGTCCGATGAATTATCCGAAGAAGAGATAATGATGAAGGAGGGGGGAATTTTTTCTGTACTCTGGATTGGTAAAAAATCAAGAGCAGTGATTCGCCCGATTTTATACGAGGAAACTATTGCCACCGGATTGAACGAACGGACGAGCCGTGCAAATTCAGTCTTGGTCGAACACTTCTGAATCGTGAACGAGACGGATGATTGGAGTAATACCTTCTCTATTTCTTTTTGGATAACCGCATTACTCTGTACGAGAAGGATTTTATGGGAGTCTTGTTTTTTTTTCGCCATCACAATTTTTTCTTAAAAGTTTTAAGGCAAGTTTTTTTATTTTTCCGTCAACGCCGCTATGCCCGGAAGAATTTTTCCTTCCAAATATTCTAACGAAGCGCCGCCGCCTGTGGAAACGTGGGTTACTTCTTTTTCCAATCCTGCTTTTGCAATTGCCGAAGCAGAATCGCCGCCGCCGATAATCGTTACCGCGCCATTCTTCGTTGCTTGCGCGAGCGCTTTTGCAACTTCCATTGTTCCTTTCGCAAATCGTTCCATTTCAAAAACGCCCATCGGTCCGTTCCACACAATTGTTTTTGCAGAAAGAATTTCTTTCGAGAATGTTTTTATGGATTCGTCGCCAATATCGAGACCGAGCCAATCATTTTCTATTGCAGAAATTGAAACGGTTTTTGCATTTGCATTCGCATCGAACTTATCTGCAATAACCACGTCCGTTGGCAAAAGCAGTTGTACGTTTTTCTCTTTCGCTTTTGTGAGAATGGATTTTGCAAGTTCAAGTTTATCATCTTCAACAAGTGATTTGCCGATGTTCAATCCTTGCGCTTTGTAAAAGGTAAAAATCATTGCGCCGCCAACGAGAATGCAATCTACTTTGCCGAGCAAATTTTCAAGCACATCAATTTTACCGGAAATTTTTGCTCCGCCGAGAATTGCAATGAACGGACGTTTCGGGTTTGCTGTTGCATCGCCGAGATATTTCAACTCTTTTTCAATTAAATATCCCGCAACGCATGGAGAAAGAAAATGCGTAACCCCTTCTGTTGATGCGTGTGCGCGATGTGCTGTTCCGAAAGCGTCGTTCACAAAAACCTCGCCGAGCGATGCAAGTTTTTTCGCAAACTCCATATCGTTCTTCTCTTCTTCTTTATAGAAGCGGAGATTTTCCAACAGTAAACATTCGCCGCTTTTTAAATTCATCGCCGCGTTTGTTACTTCGTCGCCAATGCAATCGTTGATGAATGTAATTTCTTTTCCAAGAAGTTGTGAAAGTTTTGTTGCAACCGGTTTGAGTGAAAGTTCGGGAGTTTTTCCTTTTGGTCTTCCGAGATGTGAACAGAGAATAAGTTTTCCTCCATCACGTAAAATTTTTTTGATGGAAGGAAGTGATTCGCGGATGCGGGTATCGTCCTCGATGTTTTGTTCTTTATCAAGCGGAACGTTGAAATCCACGCGCATCAAAACGCGCTTGTTAGAAAGCGATGTATCGTTGAGTGTAAGTTTTGACATAGAATTGCCTCCTGATTAAAATTGTATAGCAAGATATTATGCGTACTATTTTCGCGGGCAAAACATACAGAAAATTTTTGAGGACAAAAACTAATAATCTGAAGTAAAAGGAAACTGTGTTGAAAAAAATAAACTGTATTTTTTGTAACTTCTCGCCGAATTTCATCAACAATAAACAGGATTATTTTATGAACATTCTCGTCCTCAACTGCGGATCATCGTCCGTAAAATTTCAAATCATCGAAACGGATTTAGATTTAATCGAAAAAAATTTCGACAAACGACTTGCAAGCGGAATTATCGAACGTGTTGGAAGTCAATCGCTTATTACGCTTCAAGCGGATGGAAAACAAAAACTCAAACAAGCAACAGCGTTACGCGACCATCGTGCGGCGATTGATTACATCTTGCGCTGGATAATTTCTCCGAACGCAAACATCGCGAACATTATTTCACTTGCGGATATTCACGCTGTTGGTCATCGCGTTGTGCACGGAGCAGAGAAATTCACCAAATCCGTTCTCATTGATGATGAGGTGATTGAAGGAATTGAAGACTGCATCGAACTTGCCCCGTTGCACAATCCCGCAAACGTAAAGGGAATCAATGTGGCTCGTGAACTTCTTGGAACGGGAATTCCACAAGTTGCCGTGTTCGATACGGCGTTTCATTCCACGATGCCGGAAACAAGTTACCTCTACGCTCTTCCGTATCAATTGTATCGCCGGTATAAAATTCGCCGTTACGGATTTCACGGAACGTCGCATCGCTACGTTGCATATCGCTATCGCCAACTTTTAAAAATTGAACGCGAGCAAACAAACATCATCACAATTCACCTCGGCAACGGATGTTCTGCGTGCGCAATTAAAAATGGAAATTCCGTTGATACATCAATGGGAATGACACCGCTCGAAGGTTTGGTGATGGGAACGCGCAGCGGAGATATTGACCCTTCCATTTCGTATTTCATTCACCACAAAGAAGGATTGTCGTTTGATGAGTTGGGTGTGATGTTCAATAAACAAAGCGGACTGCTCGGTGTTTCCGGTTTAACAAACGATATGCGCGAACTTATTGATGAAGAAACAGAACATCAAGATAGACGCGCAACGCTTGCCATTGATATGTTTTGTCTGCGCGTGAAAAAATATATCGGAGCGTATCTTGCAGAACTTGGAGGAAGTGATGCAATCGTTTTTACCGGAGGAATCGGAGAGAACAGCGCCATCATTCGCGAAAGGATTTGCAACGGATTGGAATTTTTTGGTCTGACAATTGATAAAAACAGAAACGGAGAAATGTTTGGCGGAAAAGAAGGAGAAATTTCTGTTGCAAATTCAAAGTTAAAAGCGTTTGTCATTCCAACAAACGAAGAACTTCTCATCGCGCGTGATACAGTACGAACCGTGAAGAATGTTCCGAGAAGGTGGTGAGAAAATCAGTGTTTCCAAACACTTTGAACAACTTCTCCCATTATCACCAATAGATTATTCCATTCGCTTTCCGAGTGATTTCTCATAACTCGCTGGTGGATTTTTTGTCTAAGAGACCGATACAGTTACCTTTTATTTTGAGGCAATACGAGAGAATCTGTAAGGCGATTGCGTTACCTATAGAACATTACTTTGAATTTTCCCTCTCTTTTTTCCTATCTTAATCGCACATTTTTTCAGATTTTTTTTTTCCAAAGTAGGGTCTGCCAATGAAATCGGTATTAACATCACTCGTCTTCACACTCTTGTTTCTCACACTTTCTTTTTCTCAGCAAGAAAAATTTTCCCGCGTCAAAATTTTTGTTCCCGATAAACAAACGCTCAATACTATTTGGTCAACGGGAATTGACTATGAAGGTGTTTCGGGAAAACTTGGCGGGGCAATGGAGTTTGTCGTCAGTCCGTATGAATTGTTGCAGTTACAGCAACAAGGAATTGCGTACGAAATAGTTGTTGATGATTTAGCAAAGTTGTACGCATCACGTCTTTCATCAGAACCGGTTAATGCGCTTGGTTTCGGTTATGGAAGTATGGGGGGCTTTTACACGTTTGCCGAAGTAATAAAGCAACTTGATACAATGAATTTGCTCTATCCCAACCTCATTACACCACGCGATAGTATCGGACGTTCCACCGAGGGACGCGCATTGTGGGCAGTCAAGATTTCTGATAATCCCGACCAGGATGAATGGTGGGAGCCGGAAGTTCTCTACACTGCGCTGCATCATGCCCGCGAACCCGAAGGTATGATGGCAATCGTTTATTATATGTGGTGGCTGCTGGAAAATTACGGTGAAAATCCACAGGCAACCTACCTTGTGAAAAATCGCCAGATGTATTTTATTCCTGTGGTAAATCCTGACGGTTACGTGTATAATCAAACGACGGACCCTGATGGAGGAGGAATGTGGAGAAAAAATCGTCGTATCAATGGCGATGGAACATTTGGCGTTGACCCGAATCGCAATTACGGTCCGATGTATATGTGGAATGCAAACAACGGCGGTTCAAGCACAACGACATCGAGCGAAACGTACCGGGGAACCGCCCCGTTTTCAGAACCGGAAAATCTGGCGATAGATAATTTTATGCGCCTGCACAACATCAAGGCATGTCTCAATTATCATACCTACGGAAATTATCTTATTTATCCGTTCGGATATCTTTCCAAAGAGAACAGCGATTCTCTTATCTACAGAGATTTCGCGTACGATATGACTTCGTACAATAATTACACCAACGGCACTGACCAACAAACCGTGAATTATTCCACGCGCGGAAATTCGGATGACTATATGTTCGGCGATTCGACAAAGCCGCGAACATTTGCAATGACTCCCGAAGTCGGCACCACTGGCTTTTGGCCCACCACGCCTGAAATTTTTCCTCTTGCGATTGAGAATTTAGGTTCCAACAGATACCTTTCATACGTGGCAGGACAAACAACGCGAATGAGAGAGTACTCGGTGCTTGACCAGAACGCAAATACCTATCTCACGCGCGGTGAACAATTTTCGTTGAACATAAAAATGCGCAATGTTGGCTTATCGAACGCGCTTGCTGTGATGGTAACGCTCTCACCGATTCCTGGAATAGAATTTTCTCCTTCATCGAGAAACGTCAGTGCGCTGGCAAAGTTAAGTGATACACTGCTCACCTTTTCCGGAGTTATCGCCCCCGATGCCGAGGAGGGAAAACCGTTCACGCTGCTTGTTACCACGACCGATGCCGATGGATATTTCTGGCGCGATAGTATTCGGCTCGTTGTCGGAACTCCCACGGTGCTGTTTTCTGACAATGGCTCCAGCGGAATGGGAAACTGGACAACAACGGGAAGTTGGGGACTTTCTACAACATCGTATCACACGCCGCCTGCATCATTCCACGATAGTCCGACGGGAACATATCCATCGAACGCAAACATCGCGCTTACAAAAACTACGCCGCTCAGTTTTCAGTTATTCGATTATGTGGAATTGCAATACTGGACAAAGTGGGCATTGGAACCGACGTGGGATTTTGCTACGGTCGAAGTATCCACCAATAATGGTTCATCGTGGGCGACTGTTCGTTCAAGTTTGATGAAGAAAGCAAGCGACCGTTCGGGAAGCGTTCAGCCCGCAGGAACTTTCGGTTATGATAGTTATACTCCGGGATTAACATTCGTGCGGCAGTTTGTTGATTTAACGCCGTATAAAAATTTCTCCGTCAAACTCCGCTTTCGTACTGCGGCAGATGGGGGAGAGCAGCGCGATGGTTTTTATGTGGATGATATTCGCGTACTCGGGTACGTGCATAATATTCTCGATACCACCGTCGCCATTACGCCCGCGGAATTTACGTTTACAAGAATTCCGGGAAGAGAGTTTTCCGAACAAATACGGCTATTGAACAACACGTCGGGAACAGTGGATATTTCTGTAGCAGAAACTTCGCTTACCGCGCACAAAACGCCGTTCGAGTCTGTTTCTTCTTTTTCTTCCCCGCGCAATTTTTCTCTTCGGAAATCTGTTTCAGAACTTCTTCCGCAAGTGCTCCGGAATCCATCGCTTCATTCAAATCTTTCCATTCCGTCGCCGGCGAAAGCAGAATGGACGACGTTGATTACGGATGCGCAGGGAGAAAACTTGTTTGCCGCAGTTGATATTCATCAGGTTGAGTATCAGAAAAGAAATTTCCCGCCGCCGATTGGTCCGGTTATTGATTTTCGATTGACGTTGCGCGCTCCGACGACGAAGGTAATTGGCGTACTCTCCGTAGATGTTGACCAGGAATTTACGACCGGCGCGTTTCCTCCGCCGTTTGGTGCGGGAGTTCCACTGCACGATGTCGGTTCGGAGTTTGAAGTAATTTGTGTGCTCAACGGTCAACTTGCAGAATCATTAGGGATTGGCAACATTCCGATTGTCGTTGTTATTTCCAATGCTACCGATTCACTTGTTGGTATTCCGCTGCCGATTACTGTGAACGAGGATTCTGTGATGAGTGCAACGTTCACACTTCCGGAAAGTTATTTTGATGATGCGGTGAATATGAACCTCTCTGCCTTGTTCGCAAACTACGAAGGAAACGTCATTCCCGATAATGCGCCCAATGCCGGACACGGAACGATTGGTGTGGAAAAAGATATTTCATGGCTCGCACTCGATACAAATTCACTTACACTCGAAAGCGGCGATACGGCTACTGTTAATTTGCGCGCGCTATCAGCAAAACTTCCAGGCACATATCAGGCACAGTTACGTTTTTCTCTTTCCGGTCAACCGGCGCAAGTTCTTCCTGTGCAATTACACGTAACGGCGCCGCCGCCTCCGCATGGAAATGTTTCTCCGCTATCTCTTCGCGATACAGTTGTAAATGAAGATAGTAGTACTACATACATTACTGTATCCAATACAGGAGGGGGATTATTACTCTATGCGTTAATGGATACGGCGGGAGTTCCGTGGTTGAAAATAAATAATGGTTTTGGTTCGCTTGATTCAAATCAGTCAACATCAATAGAAATAGTTGTATACGGAAATATGATGTCAGAATATGATTGGTATAATGCATCATTACTTTTTTCCTCAAACGATGAACAATTACAACAACAAAACATAACGCTTTCGATATTACATCAAGAAGTGCTTTCAGTAAATGAGAACGCTGTTGGAGTACCCAAAGAAGTAACACTGTATCAGAATTACCCGAATCCGTTCAACCCAACCACCTTCATCACCTTCGGCTTACCACAAACGATGTCAGTAACGCTCAACGTCTATAATGTTTTGGGAGAAGAAGTTGCCGTGCTGGTAAAGAATACATCGTTCAACGCAGGGACGTACAGCGTGCCGTTAGAAGCCGCGGATTTTGCCAGTGGAATGTATTTCTATCGTTTAACTGTAACGCACAACGATGTCCCCGGTTACACCCAAACGAAGAGACTCCTTTTGTTGAAATAAATTTTAACGGCGACAGAAAGTTTTTTGTCGCCGCTTCTTTTTAGAGATGCCCTTAAAAGAATGCTAATGCGAACGTTGGCGAAGCAGTCCCCTTATTTTTTTACCATTCAGGAGATTGCTCTTCATTCTGCACGAGTGGTTTCCCTGTAAAATACAAAGGGGAGAATATTTCAGCGTGTGAAATGGCCGCCCACCGAGTACATTCTTTCCTCCCCCTGTTTGATTACCATTTCCGGAGCGAAAGTTATCTGTTCGTTAGAAGCAAAAGAGCAATTTTGCACACTGTTCCCGAAGTATAGCCCGATGAAAATGAAAAAAACTTCCGATACATATTTTCGTATTTGGCAAACGGTGAAACGGATTCCCAAAGGAAAAGTTACGACGTATGGGGAAATAGCAAAACGAAGCGGATTTCCTAAGCAAGCGCGACTCGTTGGTTATGCGTTGCACCATCTTCCGCCCGGCGTGAATATCCCGTGGCATCGTGTGGTGAATGCGCAACGGAGAATTTCATTTCCTCCGGGTAACGAAAACTATAATCGTCAAAAAGCGTTATTAGAAAGAGAAGGGGTGATTATTGTAAAAGGGAAAATTTTGCCTGAAAAATTTATTGGGAAAAAGTAACAGCGTGCAAATGATGAAATGTAAACCAATCTGGTTTATTTCTATTTTTTGACTCGCAATGCTGCTCCCTGTTTTGCCGTGGAAACAGGTCCGGGTGGGTTAAAATTCTTTTGCTCGCTGGCAAGGTCAGCAATCGTTTTTCCTTTCAAGGTGTTCACCAGTTGTATTTGCGCTTCGCTCCAAACGGTGTGTACGGGGCACCATTTCCATTTGTTACATTCTTCGGGACCAATGAGGCATTTGTTCAGCATAATCGGACCTTCCACTGCTTCCACGACATCGAGCAACGAAACGAATTTCGCCGCACGGGCAAGTGAAATACCGCCGTGAACTCCCCGTATCGAACGGAGTAACTTTGCGCGAATAAGTTGCTGAACAATTTTCCGAAGAAATGTTTCGGGGGTTCCGTCTGATTGTGCAATTTCGGCAATGGACGTAATAGAATCGGAATTCCGCGTCGCCAAATAGACCATTGCGCGTATTGCATACTCGCCACTTCTGCTAAGTTGAAACATAAAAAAATACTGGTTACGGTTTAATAATTTAAAAAATCTTACGCCACATTTGCAACACGCGCCGCACGGAGGAGTTGAATCGCTTCGATGACAAGTGGGTAATAGCGGTCAACTGCGCATTCAACATCGTCGCGGAGCGAACAAACTCCCTGCGGGGATTCTTTACATTGAGCGCAAACAATATCGCGCAATGCGGAAACATAATCGTCATACGATTCGCTTTGCGTGGAGTTCACAATTCTGACAATTTCCGGAAGAAATTGAATCAATGCACAATCCCGCTCGATATCAGGAGTGCAAACGCCGCTCGAAGTCCGGTTAATACATTTTGAACAAATATGTGTGCGGATAGTTTCAAGGTAATCATTCATTGTAAGCATAAGTCGTTTTCCTTTCTTCAGTTATGAAGAGAAATCTTGTTAGTGCGCTGATTGAAACTGCTGTTGCAGGTGTTTGTACTCTGTTGCCGTAAGCAGGCGTTTTGTTAAAGGAAAAAAAACGGTATTCTCTTTTTCAATGTGATGCCGGAGCAAAGTAATAACCGTGCGTGAAGTCTGGATTAACTCGGCGATTACTTTTCCGTGGAGTTTGCCCTCCTCAACATCTCTTACAATTTGACAAAGTTGTCCGAAGGCATTCCACAATGAACGATGTTCGCTCCGCATTACCGCCGGAGGACCGCTGACATGTTTTTCTACCAGAGGAAAAAGAAACTCCTCTTCCTTTCGGTCGTGATTGCGAAATTCCGAATCCAAAAATCGGATTGCTAATGCTATGTTTTGAAATGCTTCAGCAGAAAACCCGCTTGTACTAATCGAGAGAACAGCATTTTCCAGCAAAGCCAACTTTTCGAGAGCTTCGTTGTGTTCACTTTTTAAAATTTCAATTGGGTCTTCCGTTTCCATCAGTAGAAAATGTGCAGCGTTACGTTGAATTTCGGTTTGTATTTGCCTTACTTCATACATTGATAATAAAGTAAACAATCAAAAATTGTGCCACTCACAATTAAATCTGCGCGTATTGAAAAATAGACGAATTTAAGCGGAATGAGGGAAAAAAATACCAAGTAAATCCCATATTTCTCATTCCTGAAAATCGAAGAAAAAGCGGTTTCAGTTTTGAGAAGAGATTTGGATTTAGTTTGGCGAGTTCTGGTTGGTGAGAATTTGCGTATCAACCACATTCTCGTAGGTGGGAACATCGTTGATATTGAGAAGTAAATTGGGATGGTAAAACGGAAGATGGGGTGAGATGGGAATGATGACTGTGCGAGTTTTTTGGAGCGCGTTTTGTAATTTTAATTCGCGCTGCGCAAGTTGCGCTTCAAATATTCCTGTGCAACGCATGCTATACCATCCACACAATGGGTGAATCTGTGAGTCCATTTCAGGAATTTTAACATCACTATCGCCTGGAAAGTTAATGATATACTCAATGAGCGGTGGTGAAATGAAAGGAACATCGCACGCAACAACAAAGCATGGCTTTTGCGTAAATGTAATCGCCGAATAAATCCCCCCCAACGGACCACATTCTGAAATTTTATCCGGAATAATTGGAATGTTGAGAAAACCGTACTCTTCCTGTTCGTCAGCGATAATAATGACTGAGGAGAAAACTGTTTGCATAATTTCCGCAATCACCTGTATCATCGGTTTACCATTCAGAGAAAGCAACGCTTTATTCGTTCCCATTCGTTTGCTTTTGCCTCCAGCAAGTATTACGCCAACACAAGTATCGTTCGCCATCATTCAAAAGATGTTACCAGTGAAGTACAGTAATTGTAACCACATTTCCTTCGGGAATATATTCTTCATCTTGAGGAAAGTGGATAAGACAATTTGCAACAGCCAACCCGCCAAGCATGTGCGATTCCTGTCCCTTTGCTGGGATAACAAAAACTCCGTTCTCGTTTGTAGAAAAAACACCGCGCACAAATTCCATTCGTCCCGCTTTTTTACGCAACGAAACCGAGAGTGTTGCTTTTAATTGCATCGGTTCGGTGATTGTATATCCCATCATTTTTCGTAATGCTGGCTTCACGAAAAGTTCAAACGAAACCAATACCGCAACCGGATTTCCGGGAAGACCGAAGACAAGTTTTTTCCCTTTGGTTCCGAAGAAATTCGGTTTCCCCGGTTTGATAGCGACACGCCAAAAGACCGGTGATACATTAAGGTGTTCAAGCGCAGTTTTCACAAAATCATATTCGCCGACAGAAACTCCGCCAACCGTAAGAACGACATCGGACTTGTTTAGCGCACTTGCAATGGCTTTCTGTGTCGCCGTTATATCATCCTGAACGCGGGCAGAAAAAACCGGCGTAATTCCCAGCCGCATTAATGCCGATGCAAGCGTTGAACTATTTGCATCACGTATTTTTCCTCGCGAAATTCTTGCGGACGGTGAAACAAGTTCATTTCCGGTTACGATTATTGCAACACGCGGCTTACGGTAAACACGCACAGTTGTTTTTCCGATTGTTGCGAGCAAACCAATGATGGGGGGATTGATAACAGCGCCGTTGGGAAGAACAATTTTTCCTTTTTGAAATTCCTGCCCGGCGCGGCGAATGTTTTCTCCACTTTCGATTGAATGAAAAAAACGGATTTGGTTGTTGTCTTGCTCAACAAATTCCTGCATCACTACCGCATCCGTGTTTTTGGGAATGGGTGCGCCGGTGAGAATTTTCATTGCCATCTGTGGGCGAAGCGCGGCAATGGTGGAATCTCCTGCTTGAATTGTTCCAAGGAGAGAAAGTGCAACCGGTTTTTTGTTCGTTACATTCAGCAAATCACGGCTGTTCACCGCAAACCCATCTACTGCAGAAAAATCGAAACGGGGAATATTTTCTTTTGTGTGAATGTCTTCGGCGAGAACAAACCCGAGAGCATCGGTGAACGGTAATCGGAACGAAGAAAGTGAAACGGCGTGCGAAAGAACTTTTTTTCGCGCCTCAAAAAAATTTATCATCGAAAACGAAAGCGAGATGGTGAATAATTTTCGGCGGGAAATATATGCGAAAGAAAAAGAAATGCAGAAATGAATTCGGGAAATGTTTCCCTAATTTTGACGGTTTAACAAATTATAATGTTTCAACTCTTGACATTTGATAATTTCTACCGTATATTCAACCACAAATTTCAATCAAACATAGAAAGTCTTATTGTCTATTTCGTTAAAATTTTCCTCATATCAAAAAATTTCTAAAGATTCTTTTATGAAAAAATTACTTCTTTTCGCTTCCCTCTTCTTTTTCTCCTTTGTTCAACTCTTAACGCAAAATCTTGAAATCCATGTTATCAACGTAGGTTGGGGCGGTTCAGTTCTTGTGAAAGGACCGAATGGCACAACAGTGTTGTTAGATGCAGGGAATACCGGAAAAGGTACCAATGAAGTTGTTCCCTATTTACAGTCCATCGGCATAACCACGGCGATGGATTTAAATTACACCATCATCAGCCATCAGCATTGCGACCACAATGGCGGCATAGATGAAGTGGTGAACGCGGGATATAATATTCTCAACAAAAATTATTACAACGGCTCGACATATTCCTCCACGTGCGTTGATGGATGGAATACGACAGCCGCAACAACTACAGCAGGCGCGCTTGTTGCAATGCCTGTTGGAACGGTGATTCAATTAGGAAATGGAGCAACTCTAACTTGTATAGCAAGAAACGGAAGCATCATCGGTGGTGGTTCAGTTTCTGTCTCCGATGAAAACGACCGTTCAATTGCAGTGCTTGTTGAGTACGGCGGTTTTGATTTTATTTGGGCAGGCGATATGGGCGGTGGTTCCGACGCATGCACAGGACGTTCAACATCACAGACAAATGTTGAAACAGCAGTGGTTCAGGCAATTTCTCCCGGCGGCGCATTTCCACTTATTTCTTCCGGAGGAATTGATGTTCTCTATGCCAATCATCACGGAAGTGAAAGCAGCACGAATCCCGATTGGATGAATTTATCACGCCCCGCTGTTGCTGTTATTAACACCGGCGCAGGACAAACAACAGGATGGGATTTACCCCGCATTGATGTTGTTGAACATGTTCTCAAAGCACAATCAACTTCGTGTATCACTGTTCCTGCCTCGGATGTGTATCAAACAGAAGAAGGCGCTCCTTCAGGTTCACTTACAAGTTTTGCCGGTTATTGTGTCGGTGATATTAAAATTACTACTGACGGCGTTAGCACATTTACCGTTTCCGGAAATGGCGCAGTAACACAAGGACCAAATGAAGTTACAGCAGCAGGTTTACCGAAAACATATAACCTCGATGATTCCGGCGCTCCACCCGATGTAACACCACCGGTTATTTCCAACGTGCAATCAAGTGGAATTTCCTCCTCCGGCGCAACAATTACGTGGACGACTGATGAATCTTCAAACTCCGTCGTTGAGTACGGATTAACAACAAGTTATGGAAGTTCAACGACAAATGCTTCGATGGTTACAAGCCACAGCGTTGCATTGAGCGGATTAACTGCAAGTACGTTGTATCACTACAGAGTGAAATCTACTGATGCATCAAACAACACAGCAACTTCCGGCGATTTTACATTTACAACATCTGCCGCCTCACTCGCACCGATTGAAACTTTCGCCGATGGAAATTTTACTGCAAGCCCAGCATGGGGAGGAAATACAACGGCGTATCAAGTGGTAACGAGTAGCGATGTTGCTGCAGGCGCAACAAGTTCAAATACATTACGATTGAATTATACAACCGCTTCTGCCGGAACTCGATACCTTCGCACACAACGAACTGCAACATGGGGAACTTCGCAATCGTGGTCATTCTGGATTGGGAGAAGAGCGCAAGCCGCAACCGTTGCTAATCACAGCATCGTTTGGTTATTTGGAAATAATTCCAATCTCACTGCTTCGGGCGTTGATGGATATAGAGTTCGATTTGGCGATGATACCGGTGACGATAATATTGTATTACAAGTTGTAACAAACAATGCTGCTACTGATATCATCACTTCATCAGGAACTGTTCCAAACGGATTAACAGATATCGGTTTTATGGTTCGTGTAACAAGAACGAGTGGAAATGTGTGGACGTTATACACTTCAACTCTGCCAACAACGAGTGGAAGCGGCGCAATTGCAACAACACAACCAACTGCGGCGAACACTTCAATCAATCAGGGAAGTGTTACAAATTCCGCTTACACAACATTTACCAATGGCTATTTCGGATTTATGGCAGTACATTCTTCCGGCGCTGATGCACGTATCGGAGCAGAATTTGACCAGTTATATTTCGATATCAGCAGTTCTTCGCCGATGAGTAAACCGAGAGTCGAACAATATTCTCCAGAGACAAATTCCCTGGTAAATTCCTACCAACTATACCAAAACGTTCCCAATCCATTCAATCCGACCACCACGATTCGGTTTGAATTACCGACCGATGCTACAGTTAAACTTTCGATTTATAATATTTTAGGAGTCGAAATTGCCACAATTATCGAGAACACAGAAATGGGAAGCGGCGTTCATAGCGCCGAGGTGAGCGCGCAGAAACTTTCAAGCGGCGTTTATTTCTACCGTTTAACAGCAACCACCGGTGATAACGGAACAATTGTTCAAACGCGGAAAATGGTTGTGATGAAATAGTATCAATAGAAGTTTTGTCTATGCATAAATGGCGGCTGAATCATCGGCTGCCATTTTTATTTTAGTAGCGTTGAAGATTGATTCATCGTTTCGTATTTTATCGCCGCATTTTTAACAAACGAACCAGCAAACAAACTAACCGTAAAACCACAATGAAACACACAATCCTCTTTCTCTTCTTCCTTTTTCTTTTTGGAAATCAAATTTCCTACACGCAGCAACGCACCAAAGAATACACGATCGAAGACATTTTTTCTTCGCCGTCGTTTCAAGGAAAATCTATTCGTGGGATGCAGTGGATTGAAAATGGAAAGGCATATTCATTTTTGGAAACAGATACTTCGACAAAGCGAACAAACGTAATGCGTTACGATGTTGAAAGCGGAAAGAAAACCGTTCTCATTGATGGAATGAAATTGAAACTCGCAAACGATACGAGCGCGTTCAACATTCAAAATTATTTCTGGTCGAAAGATGAACAACAGATTATTTTTACCGGAACGCTTGTCGCGCGTGCTGTGAAAAGCGGAGGAAATTTTTATCTCTACACGATAAAAAGTGGAGAATTTATTCAAGTAACGAATACAATGGAGGAACAAGTGAATATTCAGTTTTCTCCTAATTCAAAAATGATTGGCTTTGTGCGAGCGAATAATATTTTTGTGTACGACATCGCAACGAAAACCGAAACACAACTTACATTCGATGGAGCGGAACATATTATCAACGGACATTTCGATTGGGTGTATGAAGAAGAATTTTCCATTATCAACGGATGGGAATTCTCTCCCGATGGAAAATATATTGCGTATTGGCAACTCGATGAAAACCGCGTTCCCGAATTTCCGATTAACGATTTTCTTCCAACACATCAGAACGTTTCGCAAATGCGTTATCCGAAAGCGGGAGATAAAAATTCGATTGTGAAAATCGGAGTGGTAGAAATTGCAACGAAGCAAAATAAATGGCTCGATTTCGGCGAACCAATGGATTCAACACAAGACACATACATTTCACGAATGCAGTGGACGGGAAAGCCGAATGAACTTTCGTTTCAAAAATTAAATCGTTTGCAAAATAAATTGGAGCTGTATTTCGCAGATGTAACAACGGGAAAATCGAAAATTGTTTTAACGGAAGAATCGAAAACTTGGGTTGAATCGGAAAACAGCAATCCTCATTTCTTGAAAAACGGAAATGGATTTTTATGGACTTCGGAGCGCGATGGTTACAACCATATTTATTTTTATGATATGAACGGAAAACTCATTCGCCAACTCACCAAAGGTAAATGGGATGTTGCAAGCGTTTCTGCCGTTGATGAAAAAAATGAGCTTGTGTATTTCACTGCGGGAAATCCAACACCGATGGAAAAACAATTGTTTTCGGTTGAACTTGACGGAAGCGAACCGAAAAGAATTTCCGAATCAAAAGGAAATCACGGAATAAATTTTTCTCCCGACCGAAAATATTTTGTTGATTCATACTCCGACGCAAACACACCGACGAAAATTGCCTTGCGAAAAAGTAACGGTAAACTTGTGCGAATGATTGAAGAAAATCCGTTGAAAGCATTTGATGAATATCCGTATTCGCAAAAAGAATTTTTCACGTTCAAAACTTCTGACGGAGTTGAATTAAACGGATGGATGATAAAGCCGCATAACTTCGATGCGGCAAAAAAATATCCTGTGTTTATGAATGTGTACGGCGGTCCCGGCTCGCAAACAGTAACCGATGCTTGGGGAGGACGGGATGTTTGGTGGTATCAAATGCTTGCGCAAAAAGGTTACATGATTGTCAGCGTGGATAATCGCGGAACGGGATTTCGCGGAAAAGATTTTAAAAGCATCACGTATAAAAATTTAGGAAAGTGGGAAGCGAACGACCAAGTCGAAGCGGCGAAATATCTGGGAACGCTTCCGTATGTTGATAAATCGCGCATCGGAATTTGGGGATGGAGTTACGGCGGATATATGACGTTGATGGCGCTCGAAGCGGGACAAGATGTTTTTAAAGCGGGAATTTCTGTTGCGCCGGTTACGCATTGGAAATTTTACGACACCATTTACACCGAACGATTTATGCAAACTCCGCAACTGAATCCCGATGGATACAAAGAGAGCGCACCATCGGAACACGCGGAAAAAATAAAATCGAATTTACTTCTCGTTCACGGAACGGGAGATGATAATGTGCATTGGCAAAATTCCGTTACGATGGCGGATGCGATGATAAAAAACAATGTGCAGTTTCAAACAATGTTTTATCCGAATCGTATGCACGGCATTGGCGACAAAGCGGCGAGATTGCATTTGTACACGATGTTCACGAAGTTTTTGATGGAGAAGTTGTAGTTCTTTAGTAAAATGAAAAAATGAAATTTTGTAAGTTTATATCGAACGTCAAATAGTATAAGATAAAAAGGAAAGTATTATGAACCATAAAGAAAATAAAGAAGACTTAATGTTTTTTGAATTAAGTTATGGATAACGACATTTCAGCTAAAAATAAATTCTTTTCTCTAAAAAGTCAATTGAGTAAAGAAATACAAGAGAAGATCGTTAGGCTTGCTGAAAATTTACAGCATAACGAAAAAGAGGAATATGAATATATAATGAGAAGGGCAGCTGGAAACTCAATGCAAGAACCAACGGATATTACCGCTCCCCCAACCGATTTCATTAGTGAAAATAGGTATTATGAACGAGTCGTATCATTGCTTGATCCCTTTTTCAATGATGAACAAAAACGAAAAAAATTTGAGGGAGATTTTATATTACCCGTTATTATTGAAAAGGAAAATAAGCTACCTGAAATTTGGGCAAGTTGGATTTTTGATAGATTTAGTAAGGAAGAATTGAAAATAATTACTGATTTACATTGGAATTATGGGGTTGAGAGAGAATTCTCTCCAGAAGAGTTGAAGAAGATTGCTTTCTTAAACCCCCACCCATTTATTGAATGGAAACAGAAATTTACAGATGAGAGGAAGACTAAACTTAAACAACTGGCAGAAGATGAACTTATTGAAAAAGGATTGGAAAAAGAACGAACTCAGCAAAAGAAAGAATCCGGAAAAACTAAATTTGTAATTTTTTCTTCATTATTTATACTACTTGTTATCATTGGAGTAATTTTTTTCTACTACTTATTTATTGAATTCCCTTGGTTAGATAAACATCCCAATAAAATACGATTACAGTTTAGTGTCTTTTTATTTTTAACGGGAATTATTTGGTCAGTAGTTGATAAAAAAAGAAGGAGTTATGCGTTCGGAACATTGGCATTGGGTTCGCTAATCGGTATTAGTCAGTTATTATAGTTTCGCGGTGTTGTTGAAGAAAAGAATTTTTGTAAGTTTAACCCACATATTGAGTACGACACATTGAAGATTTTTTTTCGATTCACATTATCTCACTTTATATTTAACATTAACGAAAGATACTTTTATGGAATTCCTAGACTGGGTATTGTTAGGTGGTGGTTTTTTTTATGTCATTTATTCTATGATTGGCTTAACACGTGATGTGATAAATAAACTAAGCAGCATTGAGGAATCGCGCAGCAGACAAGTAGATGTGGTGATAAAAAAACTAAAAATTATAGAAGAAGCAGTGGAAAAAATTCGAGATGAAATTTTATATCACAAATCACTACTGTCCCGTTAAGGAAACATTCTATTAAAAAGATTCGATTATATATGAAAATCCGAAGTTTTTTGAAATGGGGATTTCAAATCGATTTTAAAATTGTAGCCTAAAAATTACTGACACTAAA
>Ga0207952_1000459_pt1 | contig 33007 bp, 36 predicted proteins | sample SubbioR12Aug_8Ca_FD_184831 | JGI IMG/M metagenome (GOLD analysis project Ga0207952, IMG submission 184831) | Serpentinite rock and fluid subsurface biosphere microbial communities from McLaughlin Reserve, California, USA - CR12Aug_8Ca (SPAdes) | ecosystem: Environmental > Terrestrial > Deep... | reverse complement strand
GGCAGCCATGGCAAAATCGTCGGCCTGGACCGTTTCGGCGAATCCGCACCGGCCGGCCAGCTCTTCAAGGAGTTCGGCTTTACCGTGGATAATGTCGTCGCCAACGTCGAAGCTGTGCTTTAATTAATAGATTGGAGCTTGATTTTTCAAGCTCCGGTTAGGTTCAACGAATCATAGGTGATAAACGTGAAAAATAATAAATTGACTAAAGCCGTTTTGGCAGCATTAGTATTTGCTAGCACTTCCGTATTGGCGGCTTCGGATTATCCGGCCGCGGACTTCCAGCCAAAGGTGGTTTTTAGCGACGAAAGCGCGCAAAGCGCTCCTGAATCGAAACCGGCAGCTGCCGCAGTGGAGGAAGAAGCGGAAGCGGACCCGAAATATCCGGCTACTAACTTCCAACCGAAAGTGCTTTATAAAGATGCGGACTATAAACATAGCGCGGCGGTGCCAAGCGCGGCGGGCTCTTCTGCAAAATCCGCATCAGCTACGGTGTCTGCTGCAAACGCGGAACTGGAAGTGATAGAAAACGAAAAAGCGGCTTCGTCCGATTTTTCCTATATCGGATTGATTGCTTTGGCCGCAATAGGTTTTGTGGTTTATAGTAAAAAATCCGGCGGACAAGCGGCGGTATCATCGGCCGCGGGCGATTATGTTGCCGCTACCGGCGCTACCGGCGCTACCGGCGTGGAAAAATACTTGGAAAAAATGGGTGCCAATAAAACCGGTGTTGACAAGTATTTAGAAAAGCAAACAGCAAATCCATCAACTGGCGTAGCTAAATATATGGCTAAACAGATTGTGAAAGACAGAGAAGCTGCGGCGGCAAGAGCAACTGGCGTTGAAAAATATTTGCGCGATAAAGGTTAATTGATTGTTTCGGAACCGAGGGGCGGAAATGGGTTTCCGCGCAAGGGCTCCAAAAATTAGTTAGCAGGTTATTGTTGAAGGATCGCCACAAGTTGCGCCTTAAGAGTCTGCCAATGCAGTCCGGGGTTGCGATGAGTGGCGATTTTGCTTTTGCATACAAACCACATAAACAGTTTTTTCAAATATTCCTATAAGAAATCAAGTTGCGTCTACGACAGATAAGCAGCTGTTTTAAGTACGGGAACCTCCATTTAAACTACACAACGAGGACACTTTCATGGCAAGAAACTTACTTGAGCAACTTCGCGAAATGACAGTAGTGGTCGCGGATACCGGCGACATCCAAGCTATTGAAACATTTAAACCACGCGATGCAACCACCAATCCGTCTCTGATCACCGCTGCGGCGCAAATGCCGCAATATCAAGGTATTGTCGACGATACCTTGAAAGGTGCGCGCGCGACTTTGGGGGCCGGTGCTGCGGCCGCGGAAGTCGTATCTTTGGCATTCGACCGTTTGGCAGTGTCATTCGGTCTGAAAATTTTGGAAATCATCGAAGGCCGGGTTTCGACGGAAGTTGATGCGCGCTTATCTTTCGATGTCGACGCTACCATTGCGAAAGGTCGCGATCTGATTAAGCAATACGAAGCGGCCGGTATTTCCAAGGAGCGCGTGCTGATTAAAATTGCCGCGACTTGGGAAGGTATTCAAGCGGCGGCTGTTTTGGAAAAAGAAGGCATTCATTGCAACCTGACATTGTTGTTCGGCATGCACCAAGCGATTGCTTGCGCGGAAAACGGCATCACGCTGATTTCGCCTTTCGTGGGACGTATTCTGGATTGGTACAAAAAAGATACCGGTCGTGATTCTTACGCTCCAGCTGAAGATCCAGGCGTATTGTCAGTGACCGAAGTTTATAACTACTATAAAAAATTCGGGTACAACACCGAAGTAATGGGCGCAAGCTTCAGAAACATCGGCGAGATCACTGAGCTGGCCGGTTGCGATTTATTGACGATTGCACCCTCTTTGTTGGCTGAACTGCAATCCGTCGAAGGCGATTTGCCGCGTAAACTGGATCCTGCCGCAGCCGCGGGTGCATCAGTGGAAAAAATCAACGTGGATAAAGCGACTTTCGAACGCATGCACGAAGAAAACCGCATGGCCAAGGAAAAATTGGCCGAAGGTATCGATGGTTTTGCCAAGGCTTTGGAAACATTGGAAAAATTATTGTCGGACCGTTTGGCCGCTCTGGAAGCTTAAAGATGACCTAGCCCCGTGTAAGTTACCCTTGCACGGCGCGCTTCTATTTGCAAGGCCGCCGAATCGAGTACGCGGCCTTCATTTATTGATAACAGGATAAATTGCATGACAAAAATTTTAGATGTTGTAAAACCCGGTGTCGTTACCGGTGAAGATGTACAAAAATTGTTCGCGCTCTGCAAGGAAAATAGCTTTGCATTGCCCGCAGTCAACGTGATCAGTACCGATACCATCAATGCGGTTTTGGAAGCCGCCGCAAAGGCGAAATCGCCTGTCATTATTCAATTTTCAAATGGCGGCGCGGCTTTTATGGCCGGTAAAGGTCTGAAATTGGAAGGTCAAGGCTGTTCTATCGTCGGCGCGATTTCCGGCGCTCATCACGTACACCGCATGGCGGAACTGTACGGCGTGCCCGTGATTTTACATACCGACCATGCGGCGAAAAAACTGCTGCCATGGGTAGACGGCATGCTGGACGAAGGCGAAAAATTCTTTGCCGCAACCGGTAAGCCTTTATTCAGCTCGCACATGCTGGACTTGTCCGAAGAAAGTCTGGAAGAAAACATCGAGACTTGCGGTAAATACCTGGAACGCATGTCCAAAATGGGTATGACGCTGGAAATCGAATTAGGCTGCACCGGCGGCGAAGAAGACGGTGTCGACAATAGCGGCATGGACCACTCCGCGCTGTACACTCAGCCGGAAGACGTGGCATATGCTTATGAGCATTTGAACAAAATCAGCCCTAATTTCACGATTGCGGCTTCATTCGGTAACGTACATGGGGTTTATTCGCCGGGCAACGTTAAACTGACGCCGGCAATTTTGGATAATTCGCAAAAATACGTGTCCGAAAAGTTCGGTTTGCCGCCGAAATCGTTGACTTTCGTATTCCATGGCGGTTCCGGCTCTTCTCCGGAGGAAATCAAGGAATCCATTAGCTATGGCGTGGTTAAGATGAACATCGACACCGATACCCAATGGGCAACCTGGGAAGGCGTGATGAACTTTTACAAGAAAAACGAAGGCTATTTGCAAGGCCAAATCGGCAACCCCGACGGTGCCGATAAACCTAATAAAAAATACTATGACCCACGGGTATGGCAACGTGCCGGTCAAGAAGGTATGGTTGTCCGCTTGCAACAAGCTTTCCAAGAATTGAACGCGGTAAACTCGTTGTAATCTTTGCGGATGGCGGAGAGCCCGTTCTCCGCCATCCGTCGTCTATTTGCAGGACTGTCTAAACTTTGACGCTTGCAACCCCTTCCGAATAAGATTCAAAGCGTTCCCCGATAACGTCCGGCAAGCGAGCGGTTTTTGGCTGTTGCTTGGAGCGTCCTTCTAAAACAATGTTTTTTCTTGTATTATCGATACGGATTTAGCTAACGGTAACGAGCAATAAATGGCGGTCCGGAAGTTTGGCGCATTTAATGCTTATTCATTTACAAGGGCAGGGTATGGCTGATACTGAACCAAAAGACGCTGAAAAAAAGTCATCAAAAAAACTAATCATCATCATCGCGGTAACGGTCTTGTTATTGGGCGGCGGAGCCGGCGGTTATTTCTTTTTTATGAATAAGCCGGCCGATTCGGCACAAACCGAGAAAAAAGACGAGGCTAAGGCAGCCGAAGAAGAGAAAAAAGAAGAAGAAGCCGATCCAGCTTTGGCGGAGCAGTATTATGAGTTGAGCGATCCTTTATTGGTCAATTTTCCGCCGAATGCCGGTGCCAAAATTGTCAAAGTGTCTGTAACCGTATTGGTTAAAGGCGAAGCAAACGCTACGGCGCTAAAGAAACACGAACCCATGATTCGGAATAATCTATTGATGGCAATCAGCTCGCTGGGCGCGGACAAGGCTAAAACGTTGGAAGGTAAGCAGGAACTGCAAGCAACGATGTTAACCGAGATAGGAAAGGTAATGGAACTGATGACGAAGAAGAACCCGGTTAAAGCGGTCTATTTTACTGAATTTGTAATGCAATAAATGTCTACCGCGGATTTACTCTCCCAGGATGAAATCGACGCGCTGCTGCACGGCGTTGACGATGGCGACGTCGATACCGGCCACGAGGACGAAGGGCTTAATAAAGCCGCTAGACTCTATGACTTCAATAGCCAGGAGCGCATTGTTCGCGGCAGGATGCCCACGCTCGAAATGGTCAACGAGCGGTTCGCCCGCTATTTTCGGATTGCCTTGTTTAACTTTTTGCGGCGGGCGGCCGAAATTTCGGTATCCGGCATTCAGGTACAAAAATTTTCCGAGTTTATCCAGGGCTTGTTTGTACCGACCAATCTGAATGTGATTCGCATGTCCCCCCTGCGGGGACGGGCGCTCATCGTTATGGAACCACGGTTGGTTTTTACCGCGGTAGACAATTTTTTCGGCGGTGGCGGGCAGTTTTATAACAAGGTGGAAGGCCGGGAATTTACGCCGACGGAAATGCGGATCATCCGCCTGATTATCGACATGATCTTCAAGGATCTGGCGGAGGCATGGAAGCCGGTGATGGATGTGGATTTCGAATATCTCAATTCTGAAGTCAATCCGCAGTTTGCCAATATCGTCAGTCCCTCCGAAATCGTGGTGATTTCGACCATCCACGTGGAGCTTGAAGGCGGCGGCGGCGATATTAATATTGCCATGCCGTACACCATGATAGAACCGATCAGAGAATTGTTGGACGCGGTGACCAGCGACAGGGGCGAGGTCGACGGGCGCTGGCAGGAATCGCTCAGGATCGAAATTATGCGCAGCGAAGTGACGGTGACCAGTAAGCTGATAGAAAAGGAAATGCATATCAGCGATGTGATCGAGCTGAAAAAAGGCGATGTGATACCCATTGATATGCCGGAAACGGTATTGCTGGAAGTCGAAAACGTACCGGTTTTTAAAGGTAAGCTAGGCTTATCGGATGGCAACTACGCCATTGAAATAGTTGAGAAAGTAAATTTAGATAATTTGTGACGGTTTAGGCGAATCAGAAATGAGTGAAAACGATGAAATAGGCGATGATTGGGCGGCCGCCATGGAAGAACAGGCGGATACGGATGCCGATTGGGGCGACGCCTTGAAGGAACAGGCCACTGGCTCTAAAGGTTCCGGAGGATACGAGGCCGCCGGTTTTCCGAATCTCGAGGACGTCAAGCAAAAGACGTATACCAACGCCGATGAAGTAAAACTGGACGTTATTTTGGATGTGCCGGTAACCGTTTCGCTGGAAATCGGCAGGACCAAAATCAACATCAGAAATTTATTGCAGCTTAACCAAGGTTCGGTCGTTGAACTCGACCGGTTTGCCGGCGAACCCATGGACGTGCTGGTGAACGGCACGTTGGTCGCTCATGGCGAAGTCGTGGTGGTCAACGATAAGTTCGGTATTCGCTTAACCGATATTATCAGCCCCTCCGAACGCGTTAGAAAGCTGGGTTGATGGTAAAAACGCAGCTGTTTGTTTTTACGATGGCCGTGTCGGTAGCCGGGTCCGGTTATGCCGGGGATGCCGGTGCGGCAAAGCAGTCCGCAAATATCATTTCGTATGCGGATGCGTTGCAATGGCTATTGGCGTTGGTGGTTGTACTGGGCTTGTTTGGGAGCCTTATCTGGCTGTTGCGCAAAAGCGGCGGCCTGTCTTTAGCCGGAAAGGGCCAGTTGAGCGTCATATCCGGTTTGTCGGTCGGTGTACGCGAAAAGCTGGTACTGGTAAAAGTGGGTGAAAAGCAATTATTGCTAGGGGTAACGCCGGGCAGAATCGATAAGTTGCTTGAGCTGGAAGGCGATGCCCGTTTATTTCAGAATCAGGAAAATCCGCAAGTCAACGGGCTTTTTGCGCAAAAATTACAGCAAGTGTTGCAAGGAAAGTCCGATGTATAAAATGCGGATAGTGTTTAGCGGGTTGGTTGCCTTACTGCTGAGTATGCCGGAACTCGTCTGCGCGGCTACGCCGGGCATAGACGCGATTACCGTAACCACCAATCCCAAGGGTGGCGAAACGTATACGGTGACGATTCAGATTTTGGCCATTATGACCATGCTGACCTTGCTGCCGGCATTGTTGTTAACCATGACTTCCTTTACCCGCATCATGATTGTGCTGGGCTTATTAAGGCAGGCCTTGGGTGCGCAGCAGGCGCCCAGTAATCAGGTGCTGCTGGGGTTGTCGCTGTTCTTGACTATCTTCATCATGATGCCGGTGTTGGAAAAGGTCAACGATACGGCGGTACAGCCTTATCTGGAAGAGAAAATGGATGCCGTTACCGCGTTGCAAACCGCGTCCGAGCCTTTTAAACAGTTCATGCTCAAGCAAACCCGTGAAAGCGATATCGACATGTTCGTCAGAATCTCGGGCAAGGAGCAGATCAACAAGCCTGAAGAGGTGCCTTTTTCCCTACTGCTTCCCGCCTACGTCACCAGCGAACTAAAAACCGCCTTTCAGATCGGTTTTCTGGTGTTTTTGCCGTTTTTGGTGATCGATTTGGTGGTGGCCAGCGTGTTGATGTCGATGGGTATGATGATGCTGTCGCCGATGATCGTGTCCCTGCCGTTTAAAATCATGCTGTTTGTATTAGCGGATGGATGGTCGCTGGTGCTGGAAATGCTGGCGGCCAGTTTTTATGTTTAACGTTGCGGTTGTTTAAATGACCCCCGAAACCATATCGGTAATCGCCCAGGAAACGGTCATGGTGGCGCTGAAAATTATGGGGCCGATTTTATTGTCTTCCTTGGCTATCGGCTTGTTGGTTTCGATGTTTCAGGCGGCAACCTCTATTCAGGAGCAAACCCTTACCTTTATTCCGAAACTCGCCGTCATTGTCGTGGTATTGATGATTGCCGGTCCGGGTATGTTGCAAATGCTCATCGATTATTTTCAGGATTTGATGCGCGAAATTCCTAATTTGATAGGATGAATTTTCAAGAAGACGAACTTATCGCCTATCTTGCCTCGTTCGTTTGGCCGTTCATGCGGGTCAGCGCCATGTTTATATCCATTCCCGTTTTTAGCGTCAATAGCATTCCGGCCAGATTGAAAGTGATGCTGAGTATGTTGATCACCTTCGTCATTGCGCCCACGTTGCCGGAAATGCCGGCGGTCGAGCTGTTTAGTTCGGCGGGCTTGGCTGTCAGCGTACAACAGTTGATGATAGGGATTTCCACCGGTTTTATTTTACAAATGGTTTTTTCAATTCTGTTGTTTGCCGGGCAGTCGATAGCGTACAGCATGGGTTTGGGTTTTGCGTCGTTGGTCGACCCGGCTACCGGCGTACAGACACCGGTAATTGCCCAGCTTTTTGTGATTGGTTCCAGTTTGTTGTTTTTAGCCGTGGACGGGCATTTGCTGCTTATCGAGATGTTGGCGCAGAGTTTTCACAGCTTGCCGGTAGCTGCCGATGGCTTGGAAAAAGCAAATCTATGGCAAATCATTGCCTGGAGTAGCCGGATATTTTCCGATGGGGTGTTGTTGGCGTTACCCATCATGGCAACCCTGCTGTTCGTCAATATCAGCTTCGGCATTGCCTCGAAAGCCGCGCCGCAATTACAACTGTTCGGTATCGGTTTTCCAATCACTATTCTGTTGGGCATGCTGCTCATCTGGCTCGGATTAGTCAGCATGCTGGAAGGTTTTGCCGACAAATTGCAGGACGGGTTCGTGCTGGTTAGCGAAGTGTTGAGAATGAACTGATGGCGGACGATTCCGGCCAGGACAAAACCGAAGACGCCACCAGCAAGCGGCTTTCCGAGTCGCGCAGGAAAGGGCAGGTGCCGCGTTCCAAGGAACTGAACACCTTCGTCACCTTGATCGTCAGTGCCGCCTTGTTTTTTTACACGGGGCAATACATGGTACAGGGCTTGCTGAAAATGATGCGGCATCAATTCGACCTGTCCCGCGAAGCGATTTTCGACCCGATGACGCCCGTCATGTATTTCAAGCTGGCTTTTTCGGAAGGCTATGCGGTGGTTTTACCGCTGATGATCATTCTGATGATTGCCGATTTATTGACGCCCCTGTTGATGGGCGGCTGGAATTTCTCCAGCGAAGCCTTCGAGCCTAAATTCTCCAAACTGAATCCGTTACAGGGCATAAAAAAGATTTTCGGTATTCAAGGTGTGGTCGAGTTAATCAAGGCCATGATCAAGGTGGTCCTGATCGGCTTTGTGGCCTGGAATTTGTTTAAGGTGTATTTCGACGATTTCATGACCTTGGATAGGCTGAGCCTTGAGCATGCCATGACGCGGGCCGGCGATATTATCGTCATGTCGGTGCTGGTGCTGAGCGCAACGTTTTTATTATTGGTATTGATCGACGTGCCCTACCAATTATGGAATCACCAGCGGCAGCTGAAGATGACCAAACAGGAAGTGCGCGACGAAAACAAGGAAACCGAAGGCAGTCCGGAAGTCAAGGGCAAAATCCGCCAAATGCAGATGCAGGCGGCGCAACGGCGGATGATGGAGGCGGTGCCGAGTGCCGATGTTATCGTGACCAATCCTACGCACTTTGCGGTGGCGTTAAGGTATGACCAAAACAGCGGCGGGGCGCCCGTGCTGGTGGCGAAAGGCGCCGATTTGGTGGCGGCGCAAATTCGTAATCTGGCCTTGGCCAATAAAGTGCCGCTGGTGGCGGCGCCGTCTTTAGCCCGAGCCTTATATTATTCCACCGAATTGAATCAAGAAATTCCGCGCGGATTGTTTTTGGCTGTGGCGCAGATACTGGCCTATGTTTTTCAGCTCAGGGCGGCGACCCAAAACGGCTGGAGCAAACCGGCGCCGCCCAGCGATGTGCCGGTCCCCGACGACTTTCGCCAATAACATCGAATTAAACCGATCATGGATTTTGCAAAAATTATCGCTACCTTGAAATCGCTGACAGGCATGGGCTTGGGTGCGCCGCTGGTTATCCTGATGCTGCTGGCATTGTTGGTGCTGCCATTGCCGGCCTTCATGCTGGATCTGTTTTTCACTTTCAATATCGCCTTTTCCCTGATTATCCTGTTGGTGGTGATCTACAGCATGAAACCGCTGGAGTTTGCCTCATTCCCCACCGTGATTCTGGTGGCGACCTTGCTGCGGCTGGCGCTGAATGTGGCCTCCACCCGGGTGGTGTTGATGAAGGGCCACGAAGGCGGCGATGCGGCGGGTAAGGTTATCGAAGCGTTCGGCTCGTTCGTGATCGGCGGCAACTTTGCCGTGGGTATCGTGGTGTTCGCGATTTTAGTGGTCATCAACTTCGTGGTCGTCACCAAGGGCGCCGGGCGGGTGGCCGAGGTCAGCGCCCGGTTTACCCTGGATGCCATGCCCGGTAAGCAGATGGCGATCGATGCCGATTTGAATTCCGGCTTGATCAATCAGGACGAGGCGCGCGCCAGACGGGAAGAAGTGGCGGCCGAGGCGGATTTCTACGGCTCCATGGACGGTGCCAGCAAATTTGTGCGCGGCGACGCGGTGGCGGGCATTATTATTTTGTTCGTCAACGTGATCGGCGGTTTGGCTATCGGCGTGGGACAGCACGATATGAACTTTGCCGACGCGGCCAATGCCTATGTGTTATTGACTATCGGCGACGGTTTGGTGGCGCAGATCCCGGCTCTTTTGCTGTCGGTGGCATCGGCCATGGTGGTGACACGGGTGCGCGGCAGTAAGCAGGACTTGGGGCAACAGGTCTCCGCCCAGTTGTTCCAGGACCCCAAGACCTTGATTGTCACCGCTTGTGTGATGGGTTTGCTGGGTATCATTCCCGGCATGCCCAATATGGTGTTTATGTTGTTGGCGGGCGCCTTGGGCGGCGCTGCCTATTTAATTGACCACAGGCGCAAGCTGGAAGAAGAAAAGGCCCTGGAGATGGAACGCATCGTCTCGCCGCAGCAGCAATTGGCCAAGGCCGAGGTCAAGGAGCTGGGCTGGGATGACGTGATGCCGGTGGATACCATCGGCCTGGAAGTGGGTTATCGGCTGATTCCGTTGGTGGACAGAAATCAAGGCGGGCAGTTGATGACGCGTATAAAAGGGGTGCGGAAAAAGCTGTCTCAAGAACTGGGCTTCCTGATCCCGTCGGTACACATCCGCGACAATCTGGATTTATCGCCGACCGCTTACCGCATTTCCTTGATGGGGGTTACGGTCGGCGAGGCGGAAATCATTCCAGAAAAGGAAATGGCCATCAATCCCGGGCGGGTGTTCGGCAATCTGCCGGGCGTGGCTTGTAAAGATCCGGCTTTCGGCCTGGATGCAGTATGGATAGAGCTGGCGCAAAAAGACCACGCCCAAACCTTGGGGTATACCGTGGTCGACCCGGGTACCGTGGTGGCAACCCATCTCAGCCACATTTTGCAGAGTAATGCCTACGAATTATTCGGATATGAAGAAGCGCAACAGTTGTTGGATAACCTGTCCAAGGTGGCGCCTAAATTGGTTGAGGATTTGGTGCCCAAAACCTTGCCGTTGGGCGTGGTGGTAAAAGTCCTGCAAAACCTGTTACAGGAAAAAGTTGCGATACGCGATATGCGGACGATCGCCGAAACTTTGGCGGAGTACGGGGCCAGGAGTCAAGATCCGGACATCTTGACCTCGGCGGCGCGGGTGGCGCTGGGGCGCTCAATTGTCCATGAAATCAATGGGGTACAGGTGGAGATTCCTGTCATTACGCTTGATCCTAGTCTGGAACAGATATTGCATAAGTCATTGCAGACGGCGGGCGAAGGCGGTGCGGGGTTGGAACCCGGTTTAGCGGAACAAATGCACCAGTCGCTGGAAGAAAGCGCTCAGCGCATGGAAATGGAAGGGCAGGCGGCGGTATTGCTGGTGTCTTCCTTCATCAGGCCTTGGCTGGCACGCTTCGTTCGTCATTCCATACCCGGTTTGCATGTGTTGGCATACAACGAAATTCCGCAGGATAGGCAAATCCGGGTGGTTTCGACGGTAGGTCAGCGGGCTTAATGATTTAAAGAGGACAGGCGATGAAAATTAAACGCTTTTTTGCGGCGGATATCCGTCAGGCCATGCGCATGGTGAAAGAAGAATTGGGCGCCGACGCGGTAATCATGTCCAATCGTTCCGTCGATGGCGGCGTGGAAATCGTCGCTGCCCGCGATTTCGACGAAGAGGTGATACACAAAAACCTCAAGCAAAAGCAAGAGGAAGAACTGATCGCCAAGCGGTTGAAAAAATACGATTTGCCCGAATTTTCGGGCGATGAAAAGCCGGCCCATTTAGTCAGCAGCGCGCGTAAAAAAGGTAACGAAGTCGAAAACCCGCTGCGGCGTAATCTGGACCAATATATCGGATACGCCGAAAAAGTGCAGCTAGGCAGCGCCAGTGCGCAAAAAATTTCCGAAAAACTTAAGGTTGCCGAAAAGGTGGCCGAAAAACCCGCTTGGGCCGCAAATACGAATATGGTTCGTAAACCCGTGGTTGCCGAAGCGCCTAAACCCGCGCAAATAGCATCTTCCGATAAATTCATGGAGGAGATGCGCAAGGAAATGAAAGATATGCGGGCGTTGCTGGATACGAAATTATCCGGCATTACCCATTTGCCGCTGCCTGGCGAACAATCATTGCGGCAGGCGTTGCAGGAACGGTTGCTGGATTGCGGATTTTCCAAAAACTTGGCCGGTAAAATTACCAATCGCTTGGGTAACCATAAACAATTCGATGTTGCGCTAGCCAAGTCGCAGGAGATGTTGGCCAGAGTGGTGCCGATTGCCGACGACCGTTTGCTGGAGCAGGGCGGTATCGCCGCCCTGGTGGGTTCAACCGGCGTCGGTAAAACCACGACGATTGCCAAACTGGCCGCGCAGTTCATGTTGAAACACGGCTCGCGGCAAATTGCCTTGATTACCACCGATAATTACCGGATTGGCGCCCACGAGCAAATCAATACCTACGGTAAAATTTTGGATGTGCCCGTGCGGGTGGCCGGCGATGCGGACGAGTTGCGCCAACATATCGACAGTTTATCCGATAAACGCTTGATTCTGATCGATACCGCCGGCATGAGCCAGCGCGACTTGCGTCTGGCGGAGCAAATTAAAACCTTGCAGCACGGCGATCTGCCTATTCAATCCTATTTGGTGATGTCCGCTACAACCCAATACAAGGCGGCTTTGGAAATTATGGACGCGTTCCGGATACTTGAGCCGCAAGCAACTATACTTACCAAGTTTGACGAAGCGGTCAGTAAGGCGACGGCTTTGTCGGCATTGATCGAACGGCGCATGCCATTGTCGTTCATCACCGATGGGCAGCAAGTGCCGGAAGACATTTATGTGCCGGATGCCGAGGCCCTGATGCAGCAATGTTTGTTGCAAGAGGATGACGAACAGTATACGGACCCGATGAATTACGATCAGTGGATGGCTGAAAGCCATGCATAAGTCACAAGACCAGGCAGCTGGAATAAGGCGAATGAGACAAATGAAACCCGTGCGTGTGATCGCCGTGACCAGCGGCAAAGGTGGGGTGGGCAAGACCAATTTATCGGTCAATATCGGCGTGGCCTTGGCTAAGGCCGGGCGGCGGGTGGCGATTCTGGATGCGGACATGGGCTTGGCCAATGTCGATATTTTATTGGGTATGTTCCCGGAATTTAATTTATCGCATGTGTTAACGGGCGAGAAAACGCTGAAAGAGATTATGATGACCGGCCCCGCCGGCGTAAAAATTATTCCGGCGTCCTCGGGAATTCAGCGGATGTCCGACCTAAATAGTGTCGAGCAAGCCGGAGTGATTCGCGCTTTCAGTGAAATTGACAAGGAACTGGATGTGTTGATTGTCGATACGGCGGCGGGCATTTCGGCCAGCGTGGTGAATTTTGCCCGCGCCTGCCAGGAAATTATCGTGGTCGTATGCGACGAGCCGACTTCGCTGGCCGATGCCTATGCCTACATCAAATTATTGAACCGGGATTACGGTCTCAACAGTTTTCATATCATTACCAATATGGTGCAGTCGGCCGAGCATGGCCAGGCCTTGTTCAATAAATTGAGCAAGGTAACCGACCGTTATCTGGATGTGGCGCTACAGTTTGTCGGAGCGGTGCCGCAGGACGACTACCTGAAAAAATCCGTCCAAAAACAAACCCCGGTGGTGGAGGCGTTTCCGCAAAGCAAATCGGCCTTGGCGATTAAAAATCTGGCCCGAAAAATCGATCATTGGCCCATCAAGCCTAAAGCCGGTGGCTATCTGGAATTTTTTGTCGAGCGCATGATTCAGTATAGTGCCCGGGAGGATGTGGCGTGACCGGAGCGGCAATGTATGCTGCGATGCAGGCTGGAAGCACCGACGATTTGGTGATTCAGCACGCGCCGTTAGTAAAGCGCATTGCCTACCATTTAATGGGGCGTTTGCCCGATACCGTGCAAATCGACGATTTGATTCAATCGGGTATGTTGGGTTTGCTGGAAGCGCTGAAACATTACGATGCCGGGCAGGGCGCCAGTTTCGAGACCTATGCCGGGATTCGGATTCGCGGCGCCATGCTGGACGAATTGCGCCGCGCCGACTGGACGCCCCGCTCCGTGCATAAGAAGGCGCGCATGGTTGCCGAGGCGATACGCGAAGTGGAAAACCAAGTGGGTCGCGACGCCAAGGATAGCGAAGTCGCCGGCCATATGGGCATGGAGCTGGGCGAATATCGGCAGATACTGCAGGATACCGTATCCTGTAAAACCTTTAGCGTTGAAGAGTTGCTGCAAGGGGAGGACAGCATCATCGACGATATTCATGGCGAATATTTGCCCGAGGAGCAATTGATTCAACAAGGCTTTCGGCAAGCTTTGGCCAAGGCGATCTCCGAGTTGCCGGAAAGAGAGCGTCTGGTAGTGTCGCTCTATTACGATGAGGAATTGAACCTGCGCGAGATCGGCCAAGTATTGGAAGTGAGCGAATCCCGGGTGAGCCAGATATGCAGCCAAGCCATGTTGCGGCTGCGGGCTAGGCTTGCAGATTGGTTGGAAGGGAAAGATAATGGCGCAAACGCGTAGGCTGGCGCAAAAATTAGGGTTTTGTTCGGTGTGAAGGTAGAAATTATACCTATGGTAAATTCTGATTAAGTCCCGGGCTTGCCTAAGCGAAAGCGGAATCAACTTGTTCGGAAATTCCTATAAATTATGACGTGATCTGGGTGGAGATTATCCTTGGATAAAAACATGAAAATTCTGATTGTTGATGATTTTTCAACAATGCGGAGAATAGTAAAAAACTTATTAAAAGACCTTGGGTTTACCAATACCGTGGAAGCAGATGACGGCAAATCCGCATTGCCGATTCTGGAGAAGGGCGGTATCGATTTTCTGGTGACCGACTGGAACATGCCGGGTATGACCGGTATAGACTTGTTAAAGGCGGTACGTTCCAATCCGCACTTGGCCAACCTGCCGGTACTGATGGTGACGGCCGAAGCCAAACGCGAGCAGATTATCATGGCGGCTCAGGCGGGCGTTAACGGTTATGTCATCAAGCCTTTCACGGCTGCTACCCTTAAAGAGAAAATCGAAAAAATTTTTGAACGTATCGAAGGCTAACCCCGGGAGCGAAATACATGAAGAGTGACCTTCTGAGTTTAGCCAAAGATTTGGTTGCGGCGTTGGAAAACGGTGACCAAATTGTTGCGGACGGCTTGTTGGATGAATTGGCGGGGTTACGGGAAACCCAGTTATTCAAGGAAATCGGCCGTTTAACCCGGCAATTGCATGACACCATGGTGAGCTTTAGCGTGGATGCTAAAATTGCCGCCATGACCGAGCACGATATTCCCGATGCCAAAGAGCGGTTACAGTATGTGATACACATGACCGAGCAGGCGGCCGACCAAACCCTGACGGCGGTGGAAAATCTGGTCCCTATCTCTCAGCAGTTGAACGATCGGGTGGCCTTGCTGTCCGGAAAATGGGGGCGTTTTCTGGATAGGGAAATGCCGCTGGACGAATTTAAATCGATGAGTGCCGAGATATCCCTGCACTTCAAAGAATCCAAAACCGGGCTGGAGCAAGTGCAGTCCGGCTTGAACGACATTTTAATGGCGCAGGGGTTTCAGGATATTACCGGACAAATTATCCGCCGCGTGATCGATCTGGTGCAGGAATTGGAGATCAGCATGGTTAAATTGATCAGTATCTCCGGGCGCAGGAGCGGCGATCCGGCGGCGGTTCAGGCCCATACCGAGCTGCCCGGCCCCGTGGTGCCGGGGGTGGACGATAGAGAAGGCGGTGTTGCCACCAGTCAGGTCGATGTCGACGATTTATTATCCAGTCTAGGTTTCTGAGGAATAAGACATGTCGATTGATCTGGACGATGAAATTTTACAAGATTTTCTGGTGGAAGCCGGAGAGATTCTTGAAAAGCTGAGCGAACAATTGGTTGAGCTTGAACAATCGCCGGATGATTACGATTTGCTTAATGCTATTTTTCGAGGTTTTCATACCGTTAAAGGCGGCGCGGGTTTTTTAGCGATTCACGAGCTGGTCGAAATTTGCCATAGCGCGGAAGATGTTTTCAACGTGTTGCGGCAAGGGGACCGGAAAGTCACTCCGGACCTGATGGACGTTATTTTGCAAGTCCTGGATATCGTCAACGAGATGTTTTCTCAAGTCCGGGCAGGGCAATCCCCGCATACCGCGCCGGCGGATTTGCTGACGCGATTAAAATCCTACGCCAGCGCGGATGCCGGGCCGGCTGCCGCCCAGCCGGCCGGTACCATTGAGCCGGCGCTTCTCGCCGATGAGCCCATAGCCGAAAGCGCTTCCGCCTTGGATCAAGTGGCACGGGAATTTGAGGCCATGCTGGATCCCGACGAATTGACGGCGGGCGCGGAATCCGGCGCGGATGACGATATTACCGAGGAAGAGTTTGAGGACTTGCTCGATGCCCTGCATGGCAAGGGCGGCTCTCCCACGGCCAAAGCCTCGACGCCCGCCCCGCCCGCCGCTAAAGAGAGCGGTGACGACGAGATTAGCGAGGACGAATTCGAAAATCTGCTGGATGAGTTGCACGGCAAAGGACAATTCAAGGCGCCGGTATTGCCTAATAATCCTCCGGCCGATTCGGGCGACATTACCGAGGAAGAGTTCGATCAGTTGCTGGATGAATTGCACGGCAAGGGTAAATTCGATCCCGCCGCCGTACAACAAAACCTGGAGTCGATTCCCTCCCCGCCACCGCCCGAACCGATAAAACCGCAAGCGGCCGAGCCGGGGAAAACGGCGCCCGAAAAAACTCAAGCCGTTGCCGGGCAGGAAAAACCGATAGCCAAAGCCGGCGTTGGAGATACTGTTGCCGCGGACAAGGCCAAACCTCCCGCCGCCCAGGCCGATACCACGGTGCGTGTCGATACCCAAATTCTCGACGATATTATGAATATGGTCGGCGAATTGGTTTTAGTGCGTAACCGCTTCCAAACCTTAAAGGCCTCCTCGGAAGCCGGCGAGCAATTATCCAAGGCCATTTCCAATTTGGATGTGGTGACGGCCGATTTGCAACTGGCCGTCATGAAAACGCGCATGCAGCCGATCAAAAAAGTATTCGGCCGTTTTCCGCGGGTGGTGCGCGATTTGGCCAGAAGTTTGAAAAAGGAAATCCGGCTGGAATTGATCGGCGAAGAAACCGATTTGGACAAAAACCTGGTGGAAGCCCTGGCCGATCCCTTGGTGCATTTGGTCCGTAATGCCGTGGACCACGGTATCGAAATGCCGGATGAGCGCGCGGCAAAAGGCAAGCCGCGCGAAGGGGTGGTGATACTCAAGGCTTCTCAGGAGGGCGATCATATCCAGCTGTCCATTCAGGATGACGGCAAAGGCATGAACCCTGATGTGTTGCGTGCCAAGGTCGTTGAAAAAGGTTTGATGGATGAGGAAAGTGCGGCCAGACTGGACGACAAGGAATGTTACAACCTGATTTTCCTGCCGGGATTTTCCACTAAGGTCGAAATTTCCGACGTTTCCGGCCGTGGCGTGGGCATGGATGTGGTGAAAACGCGTATCGCGCAAATGAACGGCGTGGTGGAAATCAATTCCATGGAAGGCAGGGGCAGCACCATCATCATCAAAGTACCGTTGACGCTGGCTATCATGCCGACGCTGATGGTTAAGCTGCGCGGGCAGGCGTTTGCGCTGCCGTTGGCGAGCGTGTTGGAAATCTTGGATTTGGACCTGACTAAAACCAATAAAGTCGATAACCAATTGGTGGTTATGGTCAGAAACAAGGCTCTGCCGTTGTTTTATTTGAGCGAATGGCTGGTCAACGATCCGTATTACACCATAGACAAGCAGGCCACCAGTAGCCATGTCGTCGTGGTCAATGCCGGCGGCAGACAGGTCGGTTTTGTGGTCGATCAACTTATCGGTCAGGAAGAGGTCGTCATCAAGGCCTTGGGTGCCAAGCTACAGGGCATGGAAGGTTTGGCGGGTGCAACCATTACCGGTGACGGCAAAATAGCCTTGATTCTGGATGTGCCGGGGTTGATGAAAAAATACGCAAGTTAATCCCGCCCGGACCTTCAATGTGGCGGCATAAGCATGCGTCGGCTGTTTGACGGGTTGGATGGGAATATTTTTTCGCTGCAAGCAAGTAATACTGTCGAAAGACGAGAGCCGGGGGCCATGTTTGGCCGACAATGACGTCGGCAAAAGCCCGTTACCCGGATAATTTGGCCCGCGCATTTTAATAGTTGAATTGATGGATATTCTAAGCATCATTGGAGTTCTGGTCGGGTTTTCCTCCATCATCGGCGGCAATCTGATGGCGGGCGGCGAACTGGATTCCCTGATAAATTTTCATGCCTTTGTGATTGTGGTGGGCGGAACCTTGGGCGCGACGCTGTTGCAATTTCCGCCCAAGGTTTTTTGGCGCGGATTGCAGATCAGCGCGTGGATTTTAGTGCCGGAAAAACTCCAAATGAGTAAGCAGATCGACAAGATTGTGCATTGGAGCTCGATGGCCAGAAAAGAAGGCCTTTTAGGGTTGGAAACGGTCATCGATAACGAAAAAGACGGTTTCGCCAAAAAAGGTTTGCAGCTATTGGTCGACGGCAATGAGCCGGAAGTGATCCGCGATTGCTTGGAAGTGGAACTGGCAACCAAGGAACATTTGGATATGCAGGCGGCGAAAGTGTTTGATGCCATGGGCGGGTATTCGCCAACCATCGGCATCATCGGCGCGGTTATCGGCCTGATTCATGTCATGCAGAATCTGGCCAAACCGGAATTGCTGGGTAGCGGGATTGCCACGGCTTTTGTGGCGACCATTTACGGCGTTGGCTTGGCAAATCTGTTGTTTATCCCTATTGCGAACAAACTAAAAGCCCATATCTTCAGGGCTTCTCAAGCGCGGGAAATGGTCATTGAAGGGATTTCGTCGATTGCCGAAGGCGAAAATCCGCGCAATATCGAATTAAAGCTGTCCGGCTTTCTGTTGGAAAAATAGTTTTCCGCATTGATTATGGCCAGACGTAGAAAAAGGATAATTGATGACGGGGAACATCCGGATCGCTGGATGGTGTCCTTTGCCGACTTCATTACCTTGCTGTTTGCGTTTTTTGTGGTGATGTATTCGATTTCATCGGTCAACAAGGGCAAGTACGAAACGTTTTCCGAATCGCTCGACCAGGCGCTGTTCCATAACGAAAAAGTGCAAAAAGAAGCCGAGCCGATTCAGATCGGTACGATTCCGACCCGCATACAGCCTATTGAGCTGCCCAATTTGGTGACGGTCACCGAAGAAGAGCACCAGCTCAGCGAAGAAATCATGGAAGAAAAGCGCCGCCTGAATGAAGTGTCCGATGAATTTCAACGGGCTCTGCAGCCCTTCGTCGAGAGCCAGCTGGTGGGCATCAAAAAGCACGATTTTTGGGTTGAGTTGGAAATGAACAGCGAATTGCTGTTTGCCAGCGGCAAGGCCGAATTATCCGTCAAGGCCCTTCCGGTGCTGGAGAAAGTGGCCGAGGTCGTGCGAGGCGTGCCCAACGTCATTAATATCGAAGGATATACCGACGATGTGCCGATTTCTACCGGCATTTATCCGTCCAATTGGGATTTGTCGTCGGCGCGCGCCACCAGCGTGGTAAAGGAATTAATTAAAAACAATATTCCGCCTACCCGTTTATCCGCGGTCGGCTATGGAGAATTTCATCCCATTGCCGATAACACATCCGAGGAAGGGCGATTTAAGAATCGCCGTGTCGTTTTGGTGTTGATGTCGCAAGCATTTGCCCGCTACGGCATGACGGATAACGAACGGGCCAAGGCCTTAAAATTAGCGCCCCAAACCGAGGATGATGCGGCCCAACCAAGGACCGCTCCACCACTTTTACCCGAACCCTCCCCAAGGACGCCTGAAATTCCGGCTCAATTATGAAGATATGGTCTGTTTCCAATCAAAAAGGCGGCGTGGGCAAAACCACTTCCGTGGTGACGCTGGGAGGCTTGCTGTCGTCTTGGGGGTTCAGAACCTTGTTGGTCGATTTGGATCCGCACGGCTCCTTGACCAGTTATTTCAAAATGAATCCCGATGAAGTCGAGCTTGGCGTCTATAACTTGTTTCGGGATACCAGCGAGAAAAAAAAGCATGTCGATCCGGCAATCTACATAGCCCAAACCGAATTTGACGGCTTGGCCGTGTTGCCGGCTTCGACCGCCATCGCCACCCTGGACAGGCAGGTGGCGCAGATGGGCGGGATGGGCTTGGTGGTGGCGACGGCACTGGGCAAATTAAAAGATCGCTATGACTATGTCATTATCGACAGCCCGCCGATGTTGGGTGTGTTGATGATCAATGCACTGGCTGCATGCGACCATTTGATTATTCCGGTTTTAGCCGAGTTTTTGGCCCTGAAAGGTTTGGACAGAATGGTACATACCATTAATATGGTGTTTCATTCCCGCAAAACCGCGCCCAAATTTACCATCGTTCCGACTATGTTCGACAAGCGTACCAAGGCTGCCAGGGAAAGTCTGGTGGCTTTGCACCAGCAATATCCGTATAACGCCTGGGAGTCGGTAGTGCCGGTCGATACCAAAGTACGGGATGCCAGCCGCGAAGGGGTGCCCTTGCCGATATTCGATAAAACCGCCAAGGCTGTCGAGGCCTATTCGGCATTATTGGAACTATTATTGCTTGAAAAATCCGGAGACAAATCTTTGGCGACTCGGACATGAGGCAAACAAAACCACCGCAGCAGATCGTACAGCAAAAGCTGGCCCTGGATGCTTATCTGAGCACGTTGCTGGATGAAGTGCCCGAGGCGGTTCCGTCCGATGAACGGGCCGGAGTCGTTACGAAGCCGTTGGAAAAAGCAGCGGAGCCGGCGATTCAGCAGGTTATTGCTACGCAACCGCTGCAAAACGAACGGGTTGCATTCGAAAAACCGGCTAAACTTCACCCGCTATCGGTAATGCCGGATTGGGCGCAGCATGAATTTCAAGCCTTGTTTTTTAAAGTTGAACATTTGATTCTGGCCGCGCCACTGACAGATTTGTCACGCACCATCAAAATCGACCGCAAGCCCGGTAAAATACCCGGGCAGCCCTCGTGGTTTCTGGGTTTGCTCGATGAAAACGACAGCCGGATAGGGGTGTTGGACACCGGACAATTGATCTTCGGTAAGCTGCGCGGCAGCCAGCGAGATTTGGAAGCAAACCCCTTTAAAAGCATTTTAATTACTCAGGACAAACGTTGGGGGCTGGCATGCGACGAAATTTTGTCGATAGGCAAGTTAAAACCGGATAAAGTCCGCTGGCGCACCAGCCGGCAAAAAAAGCCCTGGCTGATTGGCACGGTGATAGAAGAATTAACGGCTATTATCGACTTGCAAGAGTTGGTACCGCATCGAAAAAGAAAAACCTAACCCTTTTGGATAAACGACATGAGCGAAGATAGAAAACAAAGCGACCCCATCATGCAGTGGGTGACTTTTTGCCTGGGCGATGAAAAGTACGGTATTAACGTCATGCAGGTGCAGGAAGTCTTGCGCATCACCGAGATAGCCCCCGTGCCCGGCGCGCCGTCTTATGTTTTGGGTATTATCAATCTGCGCGGTAATGTGGTCACGGTCATCGATACCCGCAATCGCTTCGGCTTGCCTTCCAGGGAGCCCGACGATGCCGCCCGCGTGGTCATTATCGAAACCGACAAGCATATCATCGGTATTTTGGTAGACAGCGTGGCCGAGGTCGTGGAAATGCGGGCGTCGGAAATCGAAACCGCGCCGAATGTCGGTAACGAAGAAAATTCCAAATATATCCAAGGCGTGACCAGCCGCGATAACAAGCTGTTGATTTTGGTCGATTTAAACAGATTCCTCAGCGAAGATGAAAAAGCAGAATTGGATATGTTCTAGGGCTTTCTAGTTTTGGTATGCAGCCATGTCGGAAATACCCCCAATATCGCCAAGCCCGGTATTGCCTATCGTGCATAAAGTTGAGCGCGAAAAAGAGCGCGACAGGGACAAAGGCTCGCGGAAACCTAAAGGCGGTTCAGGGGCAGACCGGCAATCGCCGCAAAATGAGCAAGCCGCTCAACATATCGATGAAATCGTGTAATGAATGAGACCGTTTTGCTGGCGATTGCCGGCGTGGTATCGGCGCTGTTTGCGCTCACGGCCGTTGCCTTGGTTTTGCTTTGGCGTCGGCAAAAAAAGCTTACACAGGAGTATCGGTTCCTGCGTTCGCAATTGCAGCGCAGCAGCGACGACGTGGCGGGGCTTTGCGCTGCCGCCATTGCGGTCGATAAGCGCTTGTCCGAAAGCGAGTCGCATTTAAATCGCATGCTTGAGGTTGTCAATGCGCCCCAGCTTCAGCGCGAAGCGCTCGCCGCGGCGGTGGAAGAGGAGCCGCAGGGCGGTTATGCGTTGGCCATCGAAAAAATTCGCCGCGGTGCCGGTCTGGACGAGCTGGTAAAGAGTTGCGGATTAACCCGCGACGAAGCCGTGTTGCTGATGCGCTTGCATGGGCGGCATTAACACAGGTTATTGAATTTGGGTTGTATATTGGTCTACACCGGCTTGTGCCCGAATTAAAGACTTCTGATTCAGACGGTCCATTAGGCGTTGGTAATTCCGGTCGTGCCGGCTGCGGTCGTTATATGGATGCCAAAGATGGAAAACGGGCACGGCAAAGCGGCCTTCCTTGCGTCTAACGCCTGAATGGATCAGGCGTATCACTAAATCCGAATCCTCATAACCCCAGCCCTCGAAGACTTCGTCGAAACCGTTAACGGCCAAAAAGTCGCTTTTCCAAAGCGCCAAATTACAAGTCATGGCTTTTTGCCACAATTCGGGGTGGCGATAACGCCAATGGCGGAATGGCAAACGGACTAACGGCAATACGCGATTGATGCGCCTGTGTAACCACAAGCCTAAAAAAAATCCCAATGACCCGCTGTGTAAAGCTATGTGCCGGTCCAGGACTTGATGGGTATACGCTTCGGCTACCAACACCCGGTTGCCGGGGACGAAATAACCGGTTTCGGCCAAGTCGCGGTGGCGGGAGATAAAGCTCGGTAAAGCGACGCAGTCTCCGTCCATGAATAGCAAGTAATCGCCCTTGCTGAGCGCAGCGGCCTTGTTGCGTATGGTGCCGGCCCGAAACCCCTTGTCTTCGTGACGGACATGTCGTATCGGAATGTGGCTGCGCTGTTGAATGCCGGCTATTAATTGTTGCGTCGGCGCGCTTGAACCGTCGTCGGCAATAATGACCTCAAAATTGCCGTCTTGCTGGGCCAATAAACTGGCAAGGCAGGCGGCAAGCGCTTCCGGCCAGTTATAGGTGGTTACAATGACCGAAATCAGGCCCGGCATGGCTAGTTTGGATCGCGAGTTTCTGTGGTGGCAAGATTGTCAACGGGTTTCCAGCTTTGTTTTGCCGTTGCCGCTTTGGCGTAACGGTAAAAAGTACCTTCAAAATTTCCGAAGGCCAGTACAAACCCTGCCCAACCGTCCAGAAAACCCAGTTTCAACACATAAATCCGGAAAAACGCCCATAAGCCGTGTCCAAGGGCGGTGCCCATGCCGGCCGCTTTGCCGCTGCGTTCCAGTTTGCGGGCACCCAGCGTGGAATAACGCTGCATTTTATGCAGCAATTGCTCCAGGTTCTGAAAAGGTATCTGAATAATGGCGGATTTAAAGTAACCGACTTTACCGTTAACTTTATAGCCTTCATGAACTTCCGCCGCGTCATCGAATATCAAGGCCGGTTTACGGAATAATTGCGGCTGGCGGTAATCCGGATACCAGCCGCAATGGTTGATCCAGCGGCCCATGAACCAATTGCGCCGGGGGACATAGTAGGCGTCTGCCGTGGGGTTTCGCAAAATCGCTTGAATTTCGGCCCTTGCCGCCGGCGTGCAGCGTTCATCGGCGTCGAGGCTGAAAATCCACTCATGCGTGCAGGAAGCTATGGCATCGTTGCGCAATTTACCGAAGGTGGTGAAGGGAATTTGCTTGACGGTCGCACCCAGCTCCCTGGCTATGCCAGCGGTGTTATCGCTGCTATTGGAATCGAGTACCAGCACTTCATCGGCCCATTGCACGCTTTGAACCGCATCGGCAATTTTATCCGCTTCGTTGTAAGCGATGATGTAGACACTGAGTTTGGGGGCGGTGGCCGGCAGATCGGTTGGAGTAGATTCAGGCATTCGACTAAAGTCCGGATGGGTAAAATAGGGGTTGGGAAGCGAAGTATGTTATGCGGGCGATGGTTCGGAGCCTTCCGGGCGAGTCAACAGCGCGCCCAGAAAAAACGCCAGCATGTACCCTTCGGCATAGGTTTTAAAGTGCGAATTAAATAGGCTGGAAGCCGTTATCGCAATCAAAAAACTGGCTGCAATGGCCCCGTATGGCGGGTTTTTTAGGCCCTGGCGGACGCCAGTGTAAATGTAGGCAAGTAATAACAACAAGCCGAATAAACCGTTCTCGACCCAGACAAACAGATATTGGTTATGGGGGTCGCCTGTGCTGACGGCTCGCCAATCTTGATATTTAGAGGCGGCCAATGCGCTGTAAACCGGTTTGAACGATGATGTGCCGTAGCCAAACCAAGGCCGCTCGCGGATTAATTCGATGGTGTTTTTATAAAATACCATACGGACCCCAACAGAAGTTTCGCTGCTGCTGGACTGGTAATTCGCTTGCTCGTCAAAAGCCTGTTTAACCCGCTCTTGCAACGTGTTGGAGGTAAGGCCGAAAGCCAGGATTACGATAGTCACCAAGGCTAGAATGCGCGGTAGCTTGCGGTAGCCGTAGATCGAGCCTACCGCAAAAATAGCCGCCACGGGTAAAGCAAAATACCCGCTTCGGGCAGTGCTGATAAAAAATATATTGAACGCAAACAAGCCAATGGCCGCCGAAATTAAATATTTCATGCGCGGGTTGTTAGCGTCATGAAGCAAAAAAATGCAGCACAGCGTCGCGGCTACAAAGGCCATGCTTTGCGTGGCATGGTTGGTCATGAAAATGCCCACTTCGCCGCCATTGCTCGGCCGGATGATCAAGCCGAAACACCATAGGATTAAGCCGAGGGCGGCGGCAATGGACATGGCGATGACATAGCGGTTGACAAAACGTTTTTGCCATTCGCCATGCTGAAAAATGCCAAGCAATATAAACGCGTAAACCAGTTTTTTCCAGCTCGAGAATGTTTGCAGTTTGCTGGGCCAGTCGGTTTCCGCATAAAGGGTGCCAAGCAATAACCAGGCATAAAACAGCACTATCATTTTTCCGAAAGGTTGCCGCCAGGATAGTTTAAGCGTTTGCAGGGCCTGGCCCGAAAGCAGCCAAAAAATTAACAGTGCGACACAGGCTATGCCGGTAATCGCCGTAGATATGGGAGCGGCTATGGCGGCGAGGATGGCCAGATCCCGGCTGAGATTCAGGGCTTTTTCCGAAAAATTGGAAAAAGCCGCCGCGTTGCGAATGACTAGCGCCATAATTGATAAATATATTTGCGTTTCAGTTTTTCCCAGCCGAAAAAAATACCTTTTAGCCAGGGTGGCGGATCCGATTCCAGCGCGCTTTGAAACAAGCCGTTCTTGCTGCCTTGTTCTATGACGGGGTCTTCCAGCCAAAGGGTCTGGATGCCAAGCGCTTTGTCCATCGTTTCGAATTGATTATCTATCGGTGCTGAAATTTTATGCGCTTTGATCCAGTCGAGACGCCGTTGGGCGGTCGCGCTGTCCAGAATGTAGGAATCGGCAAACCGCACCCTGTTTCCGGGATATAGATATTGCCCCGGCTTACGCTGACTTTGGGGCGTGAAAAAATTGCCGCCCGAGCCGATGTAAATCACTTTGTCGCCCGGAAATTGCGGGCTTTGCGCCAGCGCGCGCTGCAGACCCAGTTCCAGGTCCTTGCCGAACACTGCATCGTCTTCCAGAACCAGAGCGAACCGGCAATTGCCGGCGGCGATCTTTTGTAAGGCAGTCAGGTGTTTTAGAGCGCAGGATTGCTGGGCTGGGGTCAGACGGTCGCCGCCGAAATAGTTGTCAACGATGTCGGGCGTTAACTCCTCTACGTCCCAATCGAAAATAAATTCGGCATCTAATCCGAAACGGGCCAGTTGGCGCTCCATAAATTGGCGGCGTTGGGTAAATTTTTTGACGTTTAGAATGTAAATTCGGTCAGGCTGCTGTATCTGCGTCATTAGAAAGGAATAGGTAAATGAGCAATCGTTTCGGGTTAAATTGGGCTTTAAAGCATAGCATCATTGTTTCGGCTGCTGGGCGTTAATACCGTTTTGGACAGGATATCGATTACCCGGCTTGCGCTGAGTCGATCGAGGCAGGCGCTATGGCTGTTCCGGTGCCTTTCGCAACCTTCCAGTTGGCAGGGCATGCAGCCTTGCTCCGTTTGCCCCTGAATCAAATAAACATTACCCACCTGTTGCGTGCCCAGCGAGGGGAAGGGGGCGGTGTCGGACGCATAATTAAGCGGCCAAGGCGCCCATTTTTTTGGATCGGTCGGGCCGAATAGCGCGTAAGTCATGGTCCCGGTTGCGGCCGCCAAATGCGTGATGCCGGTATCGGGGCCGACGAACAATACCGCATTGCTTATCAAGTCGGTCAATTCCGCCAAGGACAGTTTGCCGGCCAGATTCGTTGCCTTTACCGGCAGTTGCTGTTCCAAATGCCGCAGGTAGTGCAGTTCGCCGCTCTCCCCGCTGCCGGTTAACACGATGCCAAGACCTGCTTGGTTTAAAAATGCCATCAGTTGCAGCCAGCCTTCCGTATGCCATTGTTTATACCGCCATTGCGGCATGATATGCAGCACTGCGTAGGGCCGGGGCGGGGAAGCGTAAGTAGGTTGCTTTGTGCGTGGCGGCGTTAACCGGTAGCGGGGAGCGATGCCAAGCATTTTGCAAAAGCGCAGATTCTCCAACACGGCATGACCATAGTCTTTGCCAAAAACCAGCCAGTGGCTCAACAGCCTTTTTTTCCACCAGGCTTTGCCGGGATCGTCGGGAACGAAGCCGAGACTAATCTTGCCGGCCATAATGGCGCACAAAACGGGACGGTCGCCTGCTTGGGTTGAAATGGCCAGATCGTAGCGCCGAAATAAATCGAACAGTAATTTTGCAAAAGCCGGCGCGCTGATTTTTTTCGGCAGAGCGATCAGTTGCTTGATGTCCGGATTACCCGCCAGCATGGCCGTATTACTTTCCGGCAGCAGCACATCGATGTCGGCGGCGGGATACGCTTGTTTTAAAGAGGCGATCAGCGGTGTCGTCAGTAAGGTGTCGCCCAAAAAGCGCAGGGTTATCACCAAAATGCGTTTAGGCTGTATATTGGTAAGATCGGCGGCTGGCATTTAAGTGGCGGTTGGCTGGAAGTTAATGGTTAATTTTAAAGGTAAAAGGTTTTGGATAGGTTGGAAAATTCGAACAAAAGCATGACGGACAGCCAAGTTTATAAGCGTTTGATGCGCTTTGTGCTGCCGTATTGGCGCATGTTTATCGTCAGCGCCATGGGTTTTGCCCTCTATGCCGCCACGGAGCCGGCGGTGGTGATGATTATTCAGCGCATCATAGACAGTTTTAACAGCGAGGACAGAAGCAATATTCAGTATCTGCCGCTATTGTTTATTGTGTTATTCCTGGTGCGCGGCGTTGGGGCCTTTTTGGGCAATTATTATTTGGCGCGCATTTCCGGCAACGTGATTCATAAATTGCGTTGCGCGATTTTCGACCATTATACCCGCTTATCCGTGCAGTATTTCGACAGCCATAACAGCGGCTACATGATTTCCCGGATCACCAATAATATCGGCGAGGTTACCCGCGCGACCTCCGACTCCATTCGTTCCTACGTACGCGAAGGTTTTACCGCAATCGGTTTGCTCGGTTATCTTGGCTATACCAATTGGAAGTTGTCCCTGGTGTTTCTGGCGATTGCGCCCGTGGTGGTGGTGACGGTGCGCTACGTCGGTAAACGCTTAAAGCGTTTGAGTCGCAATATGCAGGATACGGTGGGCGACTTGACCCATATCACCTCGGAAATGGTGTCCGCCAATCGCATCGTCAAAAGCTTCGGCGGCGAGCAGTACGAACGGCGGCGCTTCAAGGATTGCAGTCTGGAAAACCGCAAGCAATACCGCAAGCTGATCATGACGGTATCGCTGAATAATCCGTTGATGCAGTTGCTGATCTCCTTTGCCCTGGCCGGCATGATGTACTTGGCGCTTATCATTATGGAGTCTTCGAGCGCCGGCGAATTCGTGGGTTTTTTCACGGCGGCGTTTTTATTGCCCAAGCCGATCCGCAATTTAAGCGATGCCAATGCCGAGATATTGCGCGGCATCGCGGCGGCCGAAACCTTGTTTGAAGTGCTGGACGAACCGGTGGAAATAGACCGGGGCGATTATCGGGTTGACCGCTGCCAAGGGCGGATCGAGTTCAAAAACCTGAGCTTTAGTTACGCGGGCAGCGAAACGCCGGCCTTGTCGAATATCGACTTGATCGTCGAGCCGGGCCAGACCGTCGCTTTGGTAGGCGCCTCGGGAGGCGGAAAAAGCAGCTTGATTAATCTGTTGCCGCGTTTTTACGATTACGAACAGGGCGAAATCCTGATCGACGGCGTCGAGTTAAAGCGCTATTCCTTGGCTTGTTTGCGGCAACAGATCGCTTTGGTGAATCAGAATGTCACGCTGTTTAACACCAGCGTGGCCAATAACATTGCCTATGGCACTTTACAGGGGGCGGCGCGCAGCCGAATAGAACAGGCCGCGACGGATGCCCATGCGATGGACTTTATCAACAAAATGCCGCAAGGATTGGATACCGAGATCGGCGAAAACGGCGTCAAACTGTCCGGCGGCCAGAGGCAGCGGCTGGCGTTGGCGCGGGCACTGTTAAAAGATGCGCCGATTTTGATTTTGGATGAGGCGACTTCCGCCTTGGACACGGAATCGGAACGCTACATTCAGGCCGCTTTAAATCGGGTCATGCAGGGGCGCACCACGTTGGTGGTTGCGCACCGCTTATCCACTATCGAAGGCGCGGATGTGATTTTGGTGCTGGACAAGGGCCGGATAATCGAGCGCGGTTCCCATGACGAATTACTGAAACGCGACGGCGCTTATGCCAAGCTGCATAACATGCAGTTTAAAGAGGCCGGTACCGTTTCTGAAAATCGGGAGTCGAAACCCGAATCGCGGGAAGGCTAAGCGAAGGCCAAAAAAAACCCCGCTAAAGGGCGGGGTTAAGGAGTTAACAGGGCTATGACTGTTAGGGTACAACGAGGGAGGTACAACAAAACTTACGCTCTGAACGAGCCGGAAAAATCGAGATTGCTGGCAATAGTGGCCGCACCGAACAACAGAGTGGAGAGAATGAACTCGCCGGACATGAAGCCGAATACGCCAACGGTAAAAAAGATGCCGGTTAAAATATCTTTATACAGATTGCTGGATTTGCTCATTTGAAGCTCCTAGACTGATTTCAGTCGATTCAATGAAGACGGCTTAACTATAACGGCTATTTTTTTATTTACAATAGAGTTGATTGTGTATGGTTTGTTCCTTAATGGGAAACAATAAGTCATATTGCGGTCACATTTCTTGAGTAAATTACTAGGTTATTGAAATGTAAGCCGAAAAGTCGCCAAGTGATGTTTCGGGAGTCGGACGCGAACCCGAATCTGTTCCGCAAAATCTTGTTGAACGATTTCGCCATCCAGTTTTTTTAATTGATATTCCAACATTTGCAGTTGGTTGTACGCCAAGCTCAGCTGTAAAACCACCCTTTCCACGTACTCGACAATCTCCGCGGAATCGATGACTTGCCTGGCGATATTGCCGTATGCCCGCGTCAGACCGCCCGCCCCCAGTTTTACCCCGCCGAAATAGCGGATAACCGCGACAACCAAGTTAATCAACTGCTTGCCTTCCAAATGCTGAAAGATGGGTTTGCCGGCGGTACCGCTGGGTTCGCCGGCATCGTAAAAGCGGCAGACCAGTCCATCGGTTGTCTGAATACGGTAGGCGTAAACGATATGGCTGGCGTTGGGATGTTGCGCATGCAGGGTTTTTAGCAGCGCAAACGCTTCGGGTTCGGATTGGCAAGGGCTGATGACGCCGATGAAACGGGATTTTTTGATGATTTCCTCGCATTCGCAGGCTTCGGCGACAATTTTCACCTTACAGCAGGCCGTTTATTTCCGGGTAATTTTGCAGTAATTGTTCGCGAAATTTCTCGATGAGGCTTTCATCGTGACGCCGGTCGCGGGCAATAGGCACCTCAATGTCGCTGAGTACGCGCATGGGCGCGGGCGACAAAAAAATCAAGCGGTCGGCCAGCGCAATGGCCTCGCGCAAATCGTGGGTCACGAACAATACCGTATGCGGCCGCTTGAGCCACAATGAATACAGCAGGCTCCGAACTTGGCGCGCCGTGGGCGCGTCCAGGGACACGAACGGCTCGTCCATCAACAAAATGTCGGGGTTAATCGCAAAGGCACGGATAATCGCGACCCGGCGCTGCATGCCCAGCGACAGCCGTTCCGGATACTGCTGTTGCGCATCCGATAATTGCATGCTGTCCAACAGGCTGTCGATCAAGGCGGTCGGCGGCGACTGTGCAAAAACCACTTCGATATTTTGTCTGACGCTAAGCCAGGGCAATAGGCGCGGGTTCTGAAATACATAACCGATAGATGGGTTTTTGCCGGCTGGACCCATGTCGATTCTGCCATCGTAATGCCGGTCCAGGCCGGCGATCATGTTCAGCAGCGTGGTTTTGCCGCAACCCGACGGCCCCACCAGGCAAACGAACTGGTGGGGGCGGACGATAAAATCCAGCTCGGCAATCGCATGATGGAACTGGCCGGCATCGTGCGCCAAAACATAGGTTTTGTTGCCGATGTGGATGCGGATGTCGCTCATCGCCGCCACCTTTGGTTTTTTTTGTCCAGCGGTTTTAATAAACCCACTTCAATCAGCTGGATCACCGCCACGAAAGCGAAGCTATACGCCAGCAGACTGGCGACATCGAACAGTTGGAAAAAGATGTGCAATTGATAGCCCATGCCGTTGCTGCGGCCTAAAAGCTCCACCACCAGAATGATTTTCCATATCAGCGCCAGGCCGGAGCGGGTGGATGCCATCACGAAGGGATGCAGCTGCGGCCAGATCACATAGACAAAAGTTTTGCGTTTACCGAAGCGGTAGCTTTGCGCCATTTCCAGCAAATCCTTGTCCAATGAGCGCGCGCCCTCGCGAATGGTGACGATGACATTGGGCAGTTTATTGATTACCACCGCCAGTATTGCCGCCGATTCCACCAGGCCGAACCAGACGTAGCAGAGGATGATGGTAACCAGGGCCGGGATGTTCAGAAAAATCACCAGCCAGTTATCGAAAAAAGCGTCCAGGGCTTTATTTCTGCCCAGGATAATGCCAATCGCGCAGCCCAACAACATGGCTACGCTAAAACTGCCCAGCAAGCGTAGTAGGGTTGCGCCAAGATGATACGGCAATTCGCCGGAAAGCGTGGCCTGCCAAAATACGGTTGCTACCACGCTTGGAGGGGGTAATGTCGGACTATGCAACACCAGCGCCAAAATCTGCCAGGCCGCCAGTAACAACGCTATCGATGAAATGGCCAGTAGTTTGTTACGGTAGCTTCCGCTCGATCGCATTAATTTGCAGACCAAAAGGTGCCGGGTTGCAATTGTTCGATTTTGCCGGTGAGTTTGTTATCGCTCAATTGATGCAACAGACGATAAATTCTCCCCGCGGCTTTTTGCTCGGCGTCGCCCCATTGCGTGATGTGGCCTTGGCAATAGCGGTTTCTTAATTGCTTTTGGGTGTCTGCATCGTCGGTTTCAGTCAGGTTGGCGATTTGATGCCAAGCACTATCCGAATCGCACAGGCTGTGTTTGGCGGTTTGCGCCAGCCGCAGAAAATTTTGCAGGGCGGCTTTATGCCGGTCCGCCCAGCTTTGTCTGAATACGTAACCCAGGCTGGGGACGGTTTCCGATACTCCCAGTTGGCGAATAATGTCTTCGCCGCTCATTAATTGCCGGTAACCTTGCGCTTCCAGACGGGCGGCAAATTGCCAGTATGTCAATAAGGCGTCGATGCGCCGGCTGGACAATTGCTGGTTCAATAGCGGCGGCGCGGCGTAGACTTTTTCCAGCGATTTATTCAAGTCCAGGCCTTGTTGTAAACCCAAGGCTTGCAGCAATGACCAATTTTTATCCAGTTCGCCGCCGGCAATGCCGAGTTTTTTGCCTCGCAGATCTGCCAGGGTTTTGATGCCGCTATCGGCGGGTACCAGCAGGCCGCCGGCGCTGGCGGAATAAGGGTAAAAGGTATAATCGCTACCTTGGGCGCGCATGCCGGATACCCAAATCCAGTCCGAGACGATCATGTCCACGCTGCCGGCCTGCAGCGCTACTTTGCCGGCTTGTTGATTGGCAATGTCGACGGTTTCCAGCTTAAACCCCGCATTTTCCAGCAGGTTTTGATGTTGCATCGCCGCCAATTCCCACGTCAATGTGCCGGATGCCAGCACGCCCAGGCGGATGGTCGTTTGCTCCGAGGCTATGGCGAGGTTGGAAAATAGGGTAAAAAATGCTAACAACAGAATTTTGGAAGTCATTGTAAAGCCTTGCCGGTTTAATTTAAGCGAAACTCAATTTTAACGCAGGCAACGGCAATTCGAGAATGTTTGTCGGTTTGCCGGCAGCGGCAGGTAGCGGTTGAAGTGAAAATGCAGGCGGCCTTAACCCCCCCCTGTTAAACCGGTCACCGGCCAATCCGTCGAGGTTAGATGGCCGGTTTTCCGATGGTTAATAATGCAAGGTAAGGTTGCATTTGCCCACCAGACGGTTGCCGAATGACGCATCGCTATTGGTCAAAGGCGTAACATCCATGCCGCAGCCTATTGGAACATCTTTAGCTTTAGGCGTTTCGGCGGGCGGCTTGCCGCCGTTTAGACGGTTCGATTTGCGCGGGGTGTTGTGGGCATTGGGCTCCAGCCACTTATCGGACAAGGTCAATACCAGCTCGCCGGATCGGGTAAAGTCCTCCGGAAGCGGCGGCTCGGCAATGGCGGGTAAGGCATGGCACAGCAAAAAGCCGAGCATTATGGGCTTAATCGAACGATTGTTAAGGCAAAAAAAATCAACGGTTTTCATGATCTTTCTCCTGTAAAAACTTCCTATGCAATAGGTTTAGCCGATCCTAACAGAATTGCAAATTCCGCCGGTAATTTATTTCTTTTTACTAGGTTCTGTTGACGTTTCGTGCATCCGTTAGAATTTACCGTTTTGGATGGCATGAACAGGATTGAACTTAGTGATGAAGAATGGTTTCGACTATTGCCAACTGTAAAGAAATTAACGGGGATTTATGTCGGAGCTCCCGACAAATGTCGGCAGTTTATTAGCGCTGCTTTGTGGA
>Ga0207952_1000458_pt1 | contig 33024 bp, 30 predicted proteins | sample SubbioR12Aug_8Ca_FD_184831 | JGI IMG/M metagenome (GOLD analysis project Ga0207952, IMG submission 184831) | Serpentinite rock and fluid subsurface biosphere microbial communities from McLaughlin Reserve, California, USA - CR12Aug_8Ca (SPAdes) | ecosystem: Environmental > Terrestrial > Deep... | reverse complement strand
ATGGGCTGCAGCGCCAGCCAGTTACAAGCCAGGTGGGGCAGAATCGGCAATTGACCTGGCGCAACGTGTAATTTATTGGCTGAATGATTTGCGTCAGTTGAATATGCCGGAAGCCATCGTAGTGACACACGCAGGCGTCATCCGCATGCTGCGGGCCTGGCGAGAGGACATGAGCGCAGAGGAGTTGGCACAGTTGGTGTGTACGCAAAACCTGAGCCTGGCCTTTGGTGAGTATCAGGAAATACTGGTATTCCAGTCATATTGCAGATAGTATTTACGCAAGACTGACAACAAACGATGGTCATCGCATGATAGAACTCAGGAGATCTCCACGTGTTACCGTAACCTGGCGTGCTGGTGTCAAGCTGCCTGATGGCAGGCTGGTACTTGCCAGAATAGTCAATATCTCTGCCGAAGGTGTGCTCCTGCACACTACTGAAAACCTGATTCCGCAACGCAGTTATCCCATGATGATAGAAATTCCGGGTCTCTTTCAAGAAGCTGATATCCATAAGGTCAGTTGCAAAGGTACTGTCAGACATGCCATCCTCAGTGGTGAGGTTTATCATGTAGGCATACAACTCTCAGAAATGTCACAACTGCATGCTGAACTCGTGGGTGCCTGGATTTCCAAGACGGCGCATCTTGCCTGAATCAGGGCTTGAAGCAAGGTAAATTTGCTTTGTTTTCAATCAGTTAACAAACTGATCTGCCTCATCGTTTACGCGCCTTAACTTGCAGCTACCCCCATCTGCCTATAGAATGGCGGGGTTTTGGTGCTCGCGGATATATTCATGTCCGCGGTTAAACGGGAAACACTAAGCTCTTGCAAAAGTGTGCTGCCCCCGCAACGGTGTACAAGTTGCTGCGTTGTTTAAACTCTTGTAGTTCACACGCAGCCAGCCATTTTCCAATACCACTGTGCTATGTGCATGGGAAGGTCAGATGGTGATACTTGTCAGCCCGGATACCGGCCAGAATAAGTGAAGCAATACGGACGGGGAACTTTCGTTAAACAGAAACGCATGGATTGCCGTTGATTGGCATCGTGCGAAATCCTGACAGTACAGGCTGCCTGAGTGGCTCTGTCGCTGGCGATAAATTGTCCTTATTGCTTTGTTCAAAGTAGCCTGCGGGGACGTCGGCTACTTGCTCCATTTTTTTCTGAATTATCATGACATCTGCATTCAAACCGCTCGCCCTCAGCCTGGCTTTGGCCGCGGCATTCCCATCTTCCATCGTTTTGGCGCAAACTGCAACTGTAGGCGCTGCTTCCAGTGTGGTGATTACCGCTGGTCGTCAGACGCAAGCCGCCAAGGACGTGCTGGCTGATAACGTCGTCATCACTGCTGAAGACATCGCCAAATCCGGCGCTGCTTCCGTTGTTGATCTCTTGCAACAGCAACGAGGCATAGAAATTACCCGCAACGGTGGTCCTGGTACCTCTGCTTCCGTTTTCTTGCGTGGTGGTAGCAACGCGCAAAACGTGGTGCTGATTGATGGTGTGCGTATAGGTTCATCCACTACGGGTGGCGCTACCTGGTCTTCCATTCCACTGTCACAAATAGACCGTATTGAAGTCGTGTATGGCCCTTTGTCCAGTTTGTATGGCGCTGATGCCATGGGTGGTGTCATTCAGATATTCACTAAAAAAGGCACTGGTGTTATTACACCTACCTTGTCTGCGGGCCTGGGTAGCTACGGCACACGTAAATTGCAGGCAGGTATCTTTGGTTCTGTGGCCAGTAATCTCAGTCTCAGCTTGAGTGCAGCTCGCGAAGAGAGTGATGGTTTTTCTGCGACCAAGCCAACAGCGGATTTTGGCTACAACCCTGATAAAGACGGTTACAAGATGGATAGCTTCAATGGCCGTCTGGTATGGGAAATCAGCAAAGGTTACGAGCTTGGTGCTAGCGTTTTGCACAGCCGCAACAATGCGCAGTATGATTCAGGCCTGAATCAGGACAACCGTAGTATCTCTACACTGGAAACCATTGCCGTCTTTGGCCGTGGCAAGTTCACTGACAACTGGTCTGCCTCCCTGCAAGTGGCCAAGGCTACTGACAAGGGTGTCAGTGAAACTGCGACTGCTACCAGATATACTGCCAGCGAAATTACGACCACTCAGGATAGTGTGAGCTTCCAGAATGATATCCGTTTCGGCAAGGATGTCCTGCAACTGATCGTGGAAACACGTGAGGAAAATGTTGATACCGCAACCGCAGCGCTCAATCGCAAGCGTACTACGGATTCTTTCGCCGCATCTTATGTGCTCAAACGGGACGCACACCTGGCCAGCGCCAGTATCCGTAATGACCGCAGTTCGCAATATGGTTCAAAAACCACTGGCAGCGTCGCCTATGGTTACCGTTTCAACGATGCATTACGCGTCAATGCCAGTTATGGTACAAGCTTCCGCGCGCCGACTTACAATGAATTGTATTACCCTGGTTATGGTGTTGCCACTAATAAACCGGAAAAAGCAAAAAATGCAGAAATCGGTGTGTATTTTGAACAGGGTGCTACACAGTTGAGCGCTGTTTATTATCAAAACAAGGCAACTGATTTGTTGATTTCAGCTGGTAAAGATGTCTGCCCGCCTAATTATCCTTTTGGTTGTGCCTACAACGTCAATAAGGCAACTTTGTCTGGCCTGACAATGGGCGGCACCACTCGTTTTGCTGACCTGACTTTGCGCGGATCTATCGACATCCAGGATACTAAGGACGACACGACAGGCAAACGTCTAGCTCGTCGCTCCAAACAGCATGGTACTTTTGCCGCAGAATATGCTTTGCCAAGCGCAAAGATTGGTGTGGAAACAATCTTCTCTGGAGAACGTTTTGATGATGCTGCTAATAGCAGAACTCTTGGTTCCTACCAGTTGCTGAACCTGTACGCAACCTATGAAGTCGCAAAAAATACAACGGTACTGGCACGCTGGAATAATGCTCTGAACAAGAACTATGAACTGGCAAAAGGCTATGCAACGGCCGGTTCCAATGTATTTGTTGGCGTGAACTACGGCTTTAAATAAGTCTGCAATTGCTGTGTAGCGATGCGGCTGATATTGCTGCATCGCTTACCACACTGCAAGCTGATAGTCTGATGTGCAGGTCTCGATTTTCAAAAGACGCTGCACATCAAAACCTGTTTTTCCTTTTGGATCAGACTGATGATAGCGTCTTTTATTTCCGCAATGCAGCGCAAGCAATCCCCCAGGATGGCGGTCGCTCAACGTGCCGGTCTGGTTCTCCCTATTTTACTGGCCGCTGCGGTAGGCAGTATTTTGATTGCCTGCGTCAGCGGTTCGGTGTCCCTGAGTTTTGCTGAGTTGTGGCAAGCTTTGCTGGAATTGCTGCGTGGCCCGCCGACGACCTTGCCCGGCAGCCTGCTGGATTTGCGGCTGGGCCGTGCGCTGACCGGTTTTGTGACCGGTGCTACGCTGGCACTGGCTGGCGTCATGATGCAGGCATTGTTGCGCAACCCGCTGGCTGATCCTTACGTGCTGGGCATATCTGGCGGCGCATCAGTCGGTGCGCTGGCAACCATCTTGTTTTTCGGTGCGTTCTGGCTGGTGGATGTGGCCGCTTTTGCCGGTGCGATTACCGTTGCGCTGTTACTGTTTGCCCTGGCTTACCGCGATCTGCGCGGTGCGGGTAGTACCGATGGCAGTGCACCTATCCTGCTCCTGACGGGTGTCATTGTCGCTACCGGTTGCGGTGCCATCATCACCCTCATGCTGTCGATTGCGCCAGACAGCCGCTTGCGCGGCATGGTGTTCTGGATGATAGGTGATCTGTCCAATACCCAGTCACGCTATCTGCCCTGGTTGATACTTGGCGCCATCTTGCTGTTCGTCATGCGCAATGCGCGTTCGATTAATGTCGCAGCCATGTATGCCGACAATGCCAGCACCCTGGGTGTCAATATTGGTCGGCTGCGGCAACTACTGTTTCTATGTTCTGCATTACTGACAGCCAGTGCAGTCAGTAATGCAGGCAGTATAGGTTTTGTTGGTCTCATCATGCCGCATATCTGCCGCTTTGCCTGGGGGCCGGATCACCGTTTGCTGGCACCTGCTGCCACCCTGGCTGGCGGCTGTTTCCTGGTACTGGCAGATACGGTGGCCCGTACCGTGGTCGCACCACAGCAGTTACCGGTGGGAGTCATTACTGCGCTGGTAGGTGTGCCGATGTTCCTGCTGCAATTACATCAGTTGCGGAGGCGTTGATGGATACCCGCAACCTGAATTTATCGGTAGGCAAGCGCGTGCTGGTGCGTGAACTCAACTGGCAAATACAGCCAGGTGAATGCTGGTGCATCATAGGCCGCAATGGTGCTGGCAAAAGCACCTTGCTGCGTACACTGGCTGGCCTGCGTCCCATAGAAAGTGGCCAGGTCTATTTGCGTGATAAACCTTTGCAAGACTGGTCATTGACAGCCCTTGCCCGTGAGCGTTCATTTTTGCCGCAGGGCAGGGTAGATGCCTTTGGCTATTCTGCACTCGATACCGTACTCAGTGCTCGTCATCCTTACCAGAATTCGCATTACTGGGAAAACAATGACGACATGGATCTCGCCATGGCCTCCCTGCGTGAAATGGATGTCGCCGACATGGCAGAACGTGATGTACGCAGCCTGTCTGGTGGTGAAAGACAGCGCGTCGCGATTGCTGCCTTGCTGGCCCAGGATGCGAAGTGGATGTTGCTGGATGAACCGGCGAGTGCGCTTGATCTTGGACACCAGGTCAGCGTCATGCAATTGTTTGCCCGCTTGTGCAGTAAAGCAGACGCACAACAAACCAAGGCTGTCGTCATGGTCAGCCATGACCTCAATATGGCTTATCGTATTGCCACTCATGCCCTGTTGCTGATGGGTGATGGTAGCTGGCAAGCCGGGCCAGCCGATGAAATATTCAGTGCATCCCAACTCAGTCTCTGTCTTGGGCATCCAATAGAACGCTTCACACATGGCGGGCAAACCATCTTCCTGCCGCAAAACTAAAAATAACGAGAAACCACACCATGACAAGTGCATTGCCTCCCAAGCCAGATACCGAGACCGACAACATCAACACCCGTCATGAACGCCGCATGCAGCGTAAGAAGGCGATGATGGATGAAAAGATAGAAAAAGCCCAGCGCAGGACCGGTGTCTTGCTAGTACATACCGGCAATGGCAAGGGTAAAAGTTCCAGCGCCTTTGGTATGGTCATGCGTGCCATGGGGCATGGCATGAAGGTGGGCGTGGTGCAATTCATCAAGGGTGCAATGTCGACTGGAGAAGAAATTTTCTTGCGCCGCTTTCCAGATGAAGTCGAATTCCATGCCATGGGCGAAGGCTATACCTGGGTCACCCAGAACCGTGAACGTGATATGGAAAAAGCCGCCGCAGCCTGGGAGCAGGCAAAACGCTTTCTTAATGACCCAAGCATAGGCCTGGTCGTGCTGGATGAACTCAATATCGCCCTCAAATATCATTACCTGGATTTGCAGATGGTCATCGATGATCTTGATGGCAGGCCAGAAATGCAGCACGTCGCCGTTACTGGTCGCGGTGCCTTGCCAGAGATTATTGCGATTGCCGATACCGTCACAGAAATGAATGTCATCAAGCATGCTTTCAAAGAAGGCATCGTGGCACAGGCGGGTGTGGAATGGTAAGGCCCAGCGCCAAGGTCGTGCTGATCTCGGCTATCGCATCTGGCCAGGGCAAGACCACGACTACCGCAGCACTGGCACGCAAGCTGGTGAATCTGGGCAAGACAGTACGCGTATTTAAAACCGGACCGGATTTTATCGACCCCATGATGCTGGAACGCGCTTGTGGCTCAGCCGTGCATTCACTGGATTTGTGGATGGTAGGGCAGGCAGATTCTGAAGGCATGCTGGCACGCGCTGCGCTGGATGCTGACGTTATCCTCATCGAAGGCGTCATGGGCCTGTATGACGGCAATCCCTCATCGGCTGATCTGGCGCAGGCCTTTGGTGTGCCGGTCGTGGCTGTGCTGGATGCCTCTGCCATGGCGCAGACTGTGGGTGCTCTGGCAATGGGTTTGCGTGATTTTGGTCCTGTGCATCTGGCTGGTGTCATTGCCAACCGCATCGCCTCTGAAGGCCATGCCAACATGGTAGCGGCTGCCATGCGCGATATACCCTTGCTGGGCAGCCTGCGTAGGCAGGATGAAGCCTTGCCAGAACGCCATCTGGGCCTGGTCTTGCCACAAGAAGTAGGCCGCATTGAAGCCATACTTGATGCCATGGCCGACAGCCTGGAGATGGACATGCAAGCCTGGGATGCCTTGCCGGATACCAGTTTTGAATTGCAAGACCACGCATCACTGCATATCTCTCAGCATGTATCTCAATCAGCCGCCGGCCTGGCAGGCAAGACCATCGCCATCGCACGTGATGCCGCATTTGCCTTTATCTATCCAGCCAATATTGAATGCCTGATCGGACTGGGTGCCGAGCTGGTTTTCTTTTCGCCTTTGGCAGATGAAGCGATACCGTCGCAAGCAGATGCCCTGTATCTGCCTGGTGGCTATCCTGAATTGCATGCAAAAACACTGACACAGGCCAGCAACTGGCTGACATCGCTGCACGCCGCCCATGCGCAAGGCATGACTATTTTGGCAGAATGTGGCGGCATGATGGCGATCACCGAAGGCCTGGTGGATCAACAGGAACAAAGCTGGCCCATGGCGGGAATATTGCCGGGCAAAGTCATCATGCAAAAACGGCTGGCAGCGCTGGGTGCGCAAGCCCTGGCAACACCGCAGGGTGAATTGCGCGGGCATACCTTTCATTACTCGCGTTTTGAAACCACATTGACTGCCAGCAGTCATACCATCAAGCATTCCACACAGCAACAGGGTGAGGCTATGTACAAGCTGGGCAATGTGCGCGCTTCTTATTTTCATGCCTACTTTGCTTCCAATCCAGCGGCAACGGCAGCGCTGTTCTTAAGAGACGTAATATGAAATCCGCACACTGTACCATCCTGATTTTTGGTGGTGCGCGTTCGGGCAAGAGTGCGTTTGCCGAACAACTGGCAAGCAGACTCAGTGACGGTAAACAACAGGTGCTTTACCTGGCAACTGCCAGGGCAGGCGATACGGAAATGCAGGAGCGTATTGCCCATCACCGTGCACGCCGCCCTACAGACTGGGGCACGCTGGAACAAAGCATGGAGCTGGGTGCGACCATCATGGCACATAGCCGTGCAGACAATATCATCCTCGTCGATTGCCTGACGGTCTGGCTGTCGAATCTGTTGTTTTCAGAAGCGACAGATTTTCCTGAGATAGGGCACATCACGCCACCATCACAGTTCGTCCTTCAACGCCAGGCTTTGCTGGATGCACTGGTACAGGCACCGGGGCAGATTATCCTGGTATCGAATGAAGTCGGCATGGGCATCGTTCCCATGGGCGCAGTGTCACGCTGGTTTGTCGATGAGGCAGGGCGCTTGAACCAGGCTGTGGCGGCCATCGCAGACAATGTGGTCTGGGTCGCTGCCGGTTTGCCACTGTATTTGAAAGGCCAGCCATGCTGATGCAAGAGGGCCTGGTCATGGTGCTTTGCCTGCTGCTGGGTATATTGCTGGACCTGGCGCTGGGCGAAGTGCGCAAATTTCATCCTCTGGTGGGTTTTGGTAATCTGGCAAATGCCATAGAACTGCTTTTGAACAAGCCAGCAGCCAGCCGCTGGACCGGTGCCTTGGCCTGGTGCCTGGCGGTTTTGCCGCTGGTTGCATTAAGTGTGCTGGCACTTGTGTTGGCCCAATATTTCAGTCTCTGGCTGGCCGCCATATTGCATATGGTATTGCTGTATTTTTGCCTTGGTTTGCGCAGCCTGCATGAACATAATGCCGCCATCGCCACTGCCTTGCAGGCAGGTGACTTGGCGGAAGCGAGAAAACGCACTTCGTATATCGTCAGTCGCGATACTGAGGATGCAGATGAAGCTTACCTGGCCAAGGCCAGCGTTGAATCAGTGCTCGAAAACGGCTGCGATGCTGTCTTCGCCACCTTGTTCTGGTTCATCTTGCTGGGTGGCCCTGGTGCAGTCTTGTACCGCCTCGTAAATACTCTAGATGCGATGTGGGGTTATCGCTCCACGCGCTTTCTGCGTTTTGGTTGTGTTGCGGCGCGCATTGATGATGTCATGAACTGGATACCCGCGCGCCTTACTGCATGCACCTATGCCACATTGGGCAAGACCCGTCTGGCCTGGCAATGCTGGCAGTGTCAGGCTCCCGGTTGGCCCAGCCCTAATGCGGGACCAGTAATGGCTACCGGTGCTGGTGCGCTTGGCCTGGCGCTGGGTGGCTCGGCTAGCTACGACGGCGTGGTAGAAGTACGCCCACCGCTGGGTGAAGGTGATACAGCAAAGGCCACAGATATTTTGCGTGCCCTGCGTCTTGTAGAGACTGGTGCTGCATTGTGGTGTGGCATAGCCTTGCTGGCAGTCTTATTTTTGAGTGGAGTCATCCATGCTTGAACACGGTGGAAACCTGCGCGATGCGGTAAGCCATTTTGGCCGTCCGCTGGATGACTGGCTGGATTTGTCGACGGGCATCAATCCTCATTTTTATCCTGCGCCACAACTGGCAGCAAATGCCTGGCATCGCTTACCTGAATATTCTGATGCATTGGTAAAAGCGGCACAGGCTTATTATCGCGCACCACAGATGCTGGCAGTGGCGGGATCACAGGCGGTGATACAGGCCCTGCCACGCTTGCGCCCGGCAGCGCGGGTTGTCGTATCTGCTCCCAGCTATGCTGAACATGCTTATCAATGGCGGCAAGCTGGTCATGCAGTGACAGAGTGTATGTATGCAGAACTGGATGCAGCCGTTAATCAGGCAGATGTCGTGGTGCTGTGCAATCCAAATAATCCTACTGGCGAATTTATCCCGGCAGACCAGCTTTTGCGCTGGGCTACGCGACTGGCGGAACGTGGTGGCTGGCTAGTAGTTGATGAAGCCTTTGCTGATACCGTACCCGACATCAGCGTAGCGGCCCATGCAGACCAGCCCGGCCTGATCATCTTGCGCTCGGTAGGCAAATTCTTTGGCTTGGCAGGCATACGTCTGGGTTTTGTTGCAGCCGAAAAAAATCTGTTACTGCAATTGGCAAATTATCTTGGACCTTGGAGTGTCAGCGGGCCAGCCCAGCAAATCGCCATCGCTGCTTTGAGTGACGGTCAATGGCAAATGCAGACAGCGCAACGCTTGCAGCAAGAAGGTGAAGGCCTGCGCCAACTTTTGAAGGAACATGATATGCGTTCATCTGGCACTGATTTGTTCCAGTGGTGCAGTCATCAAGACCTGAACAATAAATCGGAACAATTGTGGCAATTCATGGCTGAACGTGGCATCTGGCTGCGCTGGTTTGCGCAAGGGTCACACAGGCCGCACGGTTTGCGTTTTGGCCTGCCGGGGAGCGAGGCGGGGTGGTTGCGTTTGGTACGTGGTTTGGATGAATGGTGTGAGTTGGACTCTTAAGACCTCTCACCACAGAGGCATAGAGGAAGGAAAGACTTCTTGCAAGAAGTCTTCGTTTTGCAGGCGAATGGCATGCCATTCGAATTCCCTGCTACACCACAGAGCAAGTACAGAGAGAATGCAGAGAAGTATGTTGCTTTATATTTTGAATATGGGAAGTTTATGTCCAGGCTTTTGAACTTTGTGATTGCTATGGGGTTTGCTGTCTCGGGCGGCCATGTGCAGGCTGCTATTACAGTGACTGATGATATGGGTAATCAGGTAACCCTGGTCAAGCCTGCGCAACGGATTATCAGTTTGTCGCCGCATGTGACGGAAATGATTTATGTCGCAGGTGCGGGTGACAGGATTATTGGTACGGTCAAGTATAGTGATTACCCGGCTGCAGCAAAAAATATCCCACGGGTTGGTGACAATCGCCAACTGGATATTGAGCGCATACTGGCGATGAAACCAGATTTGCTGATCGTCTGGATGCACGGTGCTTATGAGCGCCAATTGGAAATGTTGCACAATTCCGGCATCCCCTATTTTTTCAGTGAACCGCATAAACTTGATAATGTGGCAGAAACTTTGCTCAAGTTTGGCAGTCTGTTCGGCACCGAAAAACAGGCGCAAGCAGCGGCTGCAGAGTTCAGGCAGCAAGTGCAGCAACTGAACAGCCAGTACCAGAATAAAAGCAAGGTCAAGGTTTTCTATCAGGTCTGGGGTAAACCACTCTACACTTTGAATGACAGCCACATCGTCAGCGACGCTATTCGTACCTGCGGAGGCGAAAATATTTTTGGTAAGCTAGCCACTACCGCGCCCGTGGTCGGCCTAGAAGCAGTTTTGCAGGAAAATCCTGAAGTCATCATCACTGGCGACAGTAAAAACCAGGCAGTCAGTGGCATCGAACAATGGAAGACTTTCCCTACCTTGCTGGCGACAAAAAACAATAATCTGATATCGATAGAGGGTGACCTGGTTAACCGCTCCGGTCCGCGTATTATCGAAGGTGCAAAGTTAATTTGCCAGGCACTGGAGCAAGCCAGACAGAAGCGCGACAAAACCGTAGCATCACCACAGGGTAAAAAATGACAACAGCCAGCTTGTATCAACGCATTGCCTGCCTGTCTACCGAAGCGGTAGAAGTCTTGTATGCCCTGGGGGCAGAAGACTATGTGGTTGGCATCTCTGGCTACACCACCAGGCCGGCCCGCGCACGCGATGAGAAACCCAAGGTCAGTGGTTTTTCTTCTGCGCAGATAGACCGCATACTGGCTGTAAAGCCTGATCTTGTGATTGCCTATTCAAATATGCAGTCGGAACTTTCGCGTGAGCTGATCAGTGCTGGCATAGAAGTACATGCCTTCAATCAGCATGATGTTGCTGGTATTCTGCGTATGATCAAAGTAGTGGCGAACCTGGTCGGCAAACAGGAGCAAGGTGCTGCGTTGATCGCAGAACTGGAATCACAAATTGCAATTGTCAAACAGCAAAGCGCTGGCTGGACACGCAGACCAAAAATTTATTTCGAAGAATGGAATGATCCTCTGATGTCCTGCATAGGCTGGGTGTCAGAACTGATCCACATCGCTGGTGGCGAAGATGCTTTTGCTGACCTGGCGCAGCACCATAGTGCCAAGGAGCGCATTATTGCCGACCCGGCAGAAATCATACGACGTGCGCCAGATATCATCATCGGTTCCTGGTGTGGCAAGAAGTTCCGGCCTGATAGCGTGATTGACCGCGAAGGCTGGGATCATATTCCTGCAGTCAGAAATGGCAGGGTGCTGGAGATAAAGTCGGCAGATATACTTTCACCCGGCCCATCAGCGATACAGCACGGACTGGTGCAATTGCATATACTGATCGCTGAATGGCAGTCCGCACAACACTCTTGAACAAGAATTTTATTTCATGAAAATATCCACGCTGATGGTGCAAGGCACGACCTCTGACGCTGGCAAAAGCACGGTGGTTGCAGCCCTGTGCCGTTTGTTGCATCGCCAGGGGGTACATGTCGTCCCCATGAAACCACAAAACATGGCGCTCAATAGTGCCGTGACCATCGATGGTGGCGAGATAGGCCGCGCCCAGGCATTACAGGCCCTGGCTGCGGGTTTGCCTGCGCATACCGATATGAACCCGGTCTTGTTGAAGCCATCTTCGGATACCGGTGCACAAGTCATCATCCATGGCAAGGTCAGAGCAGACATGGATGCACGCGATTACCATCAATACAAAACCATTGCCATGGGGGCAGTGCTGGAGTCATATGAGCGCCTGCAAAAGCAATATGAGGCGATTATCGTTGAAGGTGCTGGCAGCCCCGCCGAAGTGAACTTGCGTGACCGTGATATCGCCAATATGGGTTTTGCCGAGGCCGTAGATTGCCCCGTCATCCTGGTGGCCGATATAGACCGCGGTGGCGTGTTTGCCCATTTTGTCGGTACCCTGGATTGTCTGTCTGAGTCAGAACAAAAACGCATCATAGGCTTTGTCATCAACCGCTTTCGCGGTGATATCCGTTTGCTGGAACCTGGTCTCGAATGGCTGGAGAAAAAGACCGGCAAACCTGTATTGGCAGTACTGCCTTACCTGCATGGCCTGCAACTGGATGCTGAAGATGCGATACAGTCCAGCCAGGGCAATGCGGGCAAGTTCCGCATCATCGTGCCTGCCATACCGCGCATATCCAATCATACAGATTTTGATGCACTGCGTGCTCATCCCGATGTTGACCTGCAATTCATAGGCCCGGACAGGGCGATACCGCCTGCCGATCTGATTATCCTGCCCGGCAGTAAAAACACCCGTGCTGACCTCGCTTTCTTACAGGTACAGGGCTGGCAGCCTGTGCTGGAAAAGCATTTACGCTATGGCGGTAAGGTCATAGGCATTTGTGGTGGCTATCAAATGCTGGGGCAAATCATCAACGACCCGCATGGCGTAGAGGGCCAGGCCGGTGATTCTGATGGCCTGGGCCTGCTGGATATCACCACTGAGCTGACGCAAGAAAAACGTTTGCAACAAGTGACCGGTGTTTGCGCATTCAATGCCAGCACCGCGCAAGTCAACGGCTACGAAATCCACATGGGCATCACCTACGCCAGCAATGACACGCAACCCGTATTCACCATCAATGGCGAAGACGAAGGCGCACGCTCACCAGATGACTTGATACTCGGCACTTACCTGCATGGTCTGTTCGACCACCCTGAAGCCTGCGCTGCCTTGCTGGCCTGGGCGGGGCTGGAAAGCGAGCACAAGGTCGATCTGGGATCATTGCGTGAACTTAGCCTGAACAGGGTGGCAGATGCCTGTGTGCCTTTGATGGATGCCCTGCAAAAGCTCTAATCAGTTACTTCCTGTTTTTCAACCGGCAGTAATTGCGCAATCCCAAAAGCGATTTCAAACACGGTGAAGGCCAATATGATCTGGCTGGCTCCATGAGCAACCGCATATAGCTGCCACATGCTGAACAGGACGCGCCCGGCAGCGTCATAGCGGCCATATTCCATGCGTGTGTCACGCAGGCGCAGGATGGCCCAGATGGTGACGATAGACCCCAGCAGGTTCGCCATCAAGACATGAGCAGCGGCAAATGCCGGAAATTCGCCTGCGATACCCAGACTGCTATTGAGTTGCGTCAGGCTTTGATGGATCAGAGCAAAGCTCCAGGGGGTGGCAAAACCTATGGTGACAATCAGGTCATACCAGGCGCTGGCGCGCACGATGCGCAGGTAGTTTTTCAGTTGCATATAGTCTCTTCGGAATTAGGAGAGACTATGTTGAACCCTGGAGTAAACACCAGGGTCAAGTTAAATCTCAGGAAAGTATCAGGCGCTTGCCTGCAAAGACCAGACACTGTCCTTTGCTTCATCCCTGATACGCTTGCCGGTCTTGCGTGCCGCGTAGATAAATGCCATCGCCATCGCAATGGCAACCAGTTCCACACCAAGGCCAGTGCTATTGGGTGCAGATCGCAAGGCCATGAATGCAGAGCTACAAGGAATAGATAGTGCCGCAATCACGCACATCCATAGCAAGTCAACTGAAGAGCGGGCCGCCCCTCGCAGATATGCCCAGGCCAGCGCTCCGAGGAAGACGCTGTAGTAGACAAATAAATAGACGAAATTGATATTCTCTGCCTTGGCAGCAAATAATTTGCCAGCTACCAGGGTGAAGCATACGCCTGCCACTGTGCCCAGGCATACACCAACTGTGCCAGCAGCCATCAGCCTGGTAGACAGGGTTTGTACGGGAAGGGCCTGATTTGGGCGTTGTACTTTACGACGCTTTTCCAGCCATAACAAATTACCTGAATAAAACAGGAAAGCACCACTCAGACCAAAAGCGAAATACACCCAGCGCATCATGTCGCCACCATAACTTCCGAAATGAAGGGAGAAGAAAGGGCCGACGATGGCACTCCAAGTGCTTTCCTTGCCCGGCAACATGCTGGCATTGATGACGACACCAGTATAGGGATGCACGATGAGGTAGCCAGCTTCAGGCCCTTGCACCAGATAGCGTGGATTGACAAGAGCCACCCTGGCCATGGGACGCGGGCTTTCCAGTCCAAAGAACTGTATTTCTGAAATTCTCGAATCACCTGCTTCAGCTTTGACCTTGCTGATAATACTGGTCAGTGGCAGCATGTCTTTGGCTTCATAGGGTTTGGCAGCTGCCGCGGGCGGCGTGCCGAACATGGCCTGGTTTTTATAGACTACCTCTGCCAGGCTGTCGTAAAACTGGTCATGAAAGGCAAATACAATGACGGTGACACTGATGACGATATGATAGGGCAGGCTGGTAATGCCGATGATATTGTGGGCATCCAGCCAGAAGCGTTTGCGGTTCTTGCCAGGACGCAGGGCAAAGAAATCTTTGACTAGGGTAGGCAGTAATAAAATCACGCCGGATACTAAAGCCAGGAAATACAAGATGCCTGCTACGCCCATGAGATAGCCACCCAGGTATTCGTCGCCAATTTCTCCAGGTATGCCGCCCGTCCTATGCAGCATGTCTATCATTTGCGCCAGGATAGAGGGTAGTTCTTCTTTTGCTTGCAGCGTACCCGCTTCATCGAGGCTGGCGGTCCATTGCTTGGCCGAGAAATCCAGCTCACGTCCGGGCCTGCCTGCGGTCCAGTTCATGGTCGCAGCAGTATTGTCATCATGCCCCAGGTGCACGCTGAAACCCTTGCGTGCAGCAGGGTACTGTGTCAGCGCCTGTTGTGCCAGACTGTCGATGTGCTGCTCGCTCGTCACTGCTGGCAATGGTTCTGGCGGGCTGACCCATTGATCCAGAGGCTGCTTGAACATGGTCAGGGCACCGGCAAAAAAGCCGATGAACAGCAAGAGGCCTGCACTGATCCCTACCCAGGTATGCAGGGATTGATAGACACGCAAGATGTCACTTCTGATTTTCATGGACTACTCGACTAAGTTTTTACAAGAAACAGCAAGGCATAGGCCAGCGCATTGGCAATCAGCAGCCCTGTCAATGCACGCACGCCAGTGCGCACCAGATAAATCAGGCTGAGTATCAGCATCCATACTGGTGTGATGAGCCACATGACAAACTGCACTTTTTGTGGCGCAGCGATACCGCCCGGGCCTACCCAGGCAAACAAGCCGGATATCGCGAGAGCCAGCGTAAAGCCCAGCACCAGGCCGGATATGGTTTTAGTCCACCAGTCAGCGCGGATGGGTGCTTTTTTTGCTTTATTCTCCATGTGTTTTCTTTTTCTTGAGTAAGGAGAAAAATGGCAGCAGACCCAGAAACAACATGGTAATCACCAGCCACGCAAATATCGCAGTGGCGATGCTGAAAGCCTGCCATCCACAATACAAGGCCAGTGCCATAAGCAGGCTGGCAATGACAAGCACGGGTTTTGCTGGCAAAGCCTTGGTCAGCCAGGCCTGATGCCTGTGGCTCAGGTACATCAGGACAGAGGCTGTCAGTGTTAGCAGAAAAAACAAAATAGACACAAGACTATTCCCGTTTGAGTAGGTAAAACAATGTTTGCAGCAAAAAGCTGCAGACGCGAAATGCCTGCAGCTTTTCAGTCAACTCACTTAGAAAGCCAGTGTGGCACTGGCGTAATAATTGCGACCCATTTCAAAGTAAGCAAAGTCTTTGCTCTTTTGTTCCAGGTTCACATTAGTGAGGTTCTTTACACCCACACGCAAAATCAGATTGTCTTGCAGACGGGCGGACAGGTTCCAGTCCAGGCGGGTATAAGCCGGCAATTCCTTGGTTTCATAGAATTGGCTGCCTATGTAGTGTGCGGTCAGGCCTGTTTGCAGACGTTCAGTCGCTTTCCAGTTGACGCCCAGTTTGGCGACATTGGCAGGACGGTTATCCAGCTTGGTTTCCTTGCCCGCCTCATCTGTGTAGTCAGCTTTCAGATGAGTGTAGTTAGCATTGATGGAGATGGACGGGCTCAATTCCACATCGCCTTGCAGTTCTATACCGCTGGTTTTTGCTTTGGCAATATTGATCCAGTTCCTTGTATTTTTGACGCCGTCATAATTGGCAACAATCATGGCATCGACATCATTTTTGAATGCCACTGCACTCATGTTCCAGCCTTTTTGATGTACTTCGACGCCAGCTTCAAAGTTGGTGCTGGTTTCAGGTTTCAGGTTTGGATTGCCAGACAGATAGCAAGCACCACCGCAACTGACCACGCTGTATTCAGGGCTTAACTGATAGGCATCCGGTGCCTTGAAGGCCTTGCTGATACCGCCTTTGACGGTCACCGCATTGTTGACCTGGTAAGACAGATAAGTCTTGGGCGAGAAATGATTGCCAAAGGTATTGCTGTCATCGACGCGTCCCGCCAATGTCAGATGCAAGTCTTTGCTCAGGCTGATTTCATCTTCTGCAAATATGGCAGAACTTCTGGTACTGATTTTGCCTGTTTTCAGATAAGTTAGCGGGTCTTTGATCAACTGACGACGCAAGTCGATACCGGCTGTCAGGCCATGACTACCCAACTCCATATTGGCATACACTTTTGCATAGGTATTTTGCTCCTTCAGCATGCGCCGTTGCGGTTTGTTATAGCGGCTGTTGAAGTCGTCGATGCTGGTGTCTTCTTGATTCAGGAACGCGGTAGTCGTGCCCCAATCCCATGATGCCTTGTGGCTGATGCCGTAGGTATAGCGCGTGATTTCCTGTTCGCGGTAATCCTTGGACTCAAATTTGTATTCAGGGTAATAAGCATAGTAGTACATGGCGTACGGACGTTTGTCTTTGTTGTAGCCAAAGTCAAAGTCCAGAGACTGCGTATCAGACAGTTTCCATGTCGTCGTTGTCACCAGGTTTTGTGATTGTTTTTTTTCCAGACGGGCAGGGCGGGTAGGATCAGATGCTGTTGTACTGAACCAAGGCTGCCTGTCATAGACTTCACCAGAAATAGCCATGCTGAGCTGGTCATTGAAGGCACCGCTGGTTGCTGCACCTATGCGGTATTGATCGCCTTGCTCACCGGTCGCAACCTTGCGGTATTCGGTATTGAATGTGCCTGTCCATGTTTTTGCAGGCGTCTTGGTAATGATATTGATGACACCACCAATGGCATCAGAGCCATACAGGGCAGCCATGGGGCCACGCACGATCTCTACACGTTTGATACTGTTCAAAGGGATGGAACTGAAGTCAAAATCACTGCCACGCCATAATGCACCACCAGACGAAATGCGCTTGCCATTGACCAGCATCAAGGTATATTTGCCCGCCAGTCCGCGAATCTGGATTTCGTCACGGCCTGTGCCATCGGTCTGATTGTTGACACCGACTGTTTCACGCAGTAAATCTGCCAGGCTGTTGACCGGTGATTTTGCGATATCTTCAGCAGTTACCACTGTGGTAAAGGCAGGTGCTGAGGCAATGCTATGGTTACGCAAAGTCGCGGTGACCACGACTTGTTGCCCATCTGCTGGTTCTTGTGGTGCAGCATATACAGTTTGTCCTGCAGCCAGATTGGCCAGTACTACAACGATTAACTTCCTTTTGAAATGCATGGTTCCCCCTTGTGTTGAGGGCGTGATATTAATGCAAATAAACATTGAATGCAAATGATTCTCATTTGTGTTATTAAACATTTTTATTTCTTTATGCATTGAATGCAAGCATTTTTTAAGATCGCAAAACTGGCAAGCTTGATATGCGCAGCATGCAGGGGAAAAAAAACTTGCAATTAGTTTCCTTGGAAACTAAAATCCATACATCAAACATTTTGGGAATTCTAATGATCATCAATAACAAAAATTCCGGCACCTTATTAACTGCATCAGCTACATCAGCCGCATCAATTCCATCAACCAGCAAGCCAGTCAGTGCGCTGGATTCGCATCTTGGTTTTTGGCTACGTTATGTGTCTAACCATGTTTCCGGACGCTTTGAAAAAAGCGTGGAAGCAGCGGGGGTGTCGATTTCTGAATGGGTTGCTTTACGTATACTCTATAGCGAAACAGAATCGACACCGACAGATTTGATGCGGGAACTGGGCATGACCAAGGGCGCAATTTCAAAAATTCTTGCCAGCCTGGAGAAAAAGGAATTGCTCAGTCGGGAGGTTTCACAGCTTGACCGACGCGCCCAGAAAATTTCACTGACCAAAAAAGCCAAAAATCTGGTACCGAAACTGGCGACACTGGCTGATCAAAATGACGAACTATTTTTTGGCCATATGTCGGCACAGCAGCGCACGGACTTGATATCAAACATGCAGAAAATCATTGATTTGCACGGCATGCGGCAAATACCCGTTGAATAATTTTAAAATGAAAAGGAGCACATGATGAATGAGGTAATACAGTCAATAGATGCAGTAGCGAGGGACTCTTATGCAGGCAAGATGACTTTCGGTGAAGTTGTCGGCAAGCTGATCGGTGCAGGGGTAGAGTCTTATTTTGCTGATTACCGTACTGGAAGCACAACGTATTATTTACGGGATGGCAGTGTTCATGCGCTTGATTTTGGGAAAAAAGAGTACATCATTCCAGCCGCGTTTGATGCTGGCGCTTTGCTCGCCGCAATACGCGGAGCGCAGCGCGATGAGGTACGCTATCCGGAATTTATCAGGCTATCCATGGCTGCTGGCTGCGTCGGCTATATCGTCTGGATAGCAGGTCGCCATGTCAGTTATTTTGGACATGCTGGCGAAGTGCATGTAGAGCATTTTCCGTCGACGAATTAAGGCAAGGTTTCAGCTCATTCTTTAGCTTATTCCACCTCCACATAAAAATGCTCAGCGGCCCATGAGCGCCATTCTTCAGGAGCATGGGTATTGTCCAGGAATTTTTGCACAGATTCAGCATCATCAAAAGCTGACATGCCCCAAAGCCGGAATGCATCGACGTAACCCATGTCATCATCGAAAGTGTCGGCAAAATCATTTAAGCTCAGGCCAAGTTGCCAGGGTGGCGTCAACTGGTTTGCTGCCAGCATTTGTGCCAGTGTCAGCAAACCTTGTTTGAGGTCCGGGGTAGCAACTTGTGCATTCTGCAAGGCGGTTGCGCAAGAGGCCCATACCTGAGGGGTTTCTGGCAGATGCCAGTCAGGGCATAGTCTGAGTTCAGCAACCTGGCGTGACCAAAACCACAGGTAACGTGTCCAGTGGCGTGCCACTTCTTGCGGGGTTTCGTTAAACTGCCATGGCCATGCTATGCCGTCCTGCTGTGCCAGCCAGGTAGGATAGGCAATGTCTGAGGCGATCAGACCCAGTTCCTGAAGTTCTTTGATAAATGTTTTGTCTCCGTCATCTTCATCACGCTCTTCTTCACACTCAGGATGCAATGCCTCTTGAACAAAGTCAGCCCAATTGTAAGGTGCGGGTGCATGACGTTTCAGATAGGCAAGTCGCACTGCGACGTCAGTGGGCATTTGCTGAATAAAATCTCGCCACTTGTCGAGCCAGGCTTCACCGCTACCCATGCGCCAGCCTATGGTATAGCGATCATAATGCGGGAATTTTTCCCAGGGTGGTGCGATATCATCATGAACATTTGCTGTAGAAGCTACTTGATTATTTTGCATTTTTATCTTTTATAAGCGAATTATCTTGCTTATTTCCTGGCATTAAAAAGTGGGTGAAAGCAGTGCTTTTAAATGGCATCGCCATCTGAATTAGCTTTTATACAGGGTTTTTGTCCACATTTCAGCATCTACCAAAGTATAGCTAGCTATGTACTTGCCAGCGTGGCATGCTTGTATATGATGTAAGCATGTACGAGGATTTCCGCATGGATTTCAATGCAAAGGAAGCATCTTGAGCGAATCGCTTTCTCATTCGACAAACTTGTCGTTTTTTACAGAAGAGCCTGCAGGTACTTTGTTCGCGCAATATGATCCTGCAATTGCTGGCCCCCCTCCAGATATGGCCAGTCTGGAAAGCGCATTGCAAGCAAGTGAATATGCCAATTTCTATAAAGACAGTTCTGCCTTACTGGCTTTTATCAAATTATGTCGTGAGGCTAAAGAACTGCAGAAAATCCAGATAGGAGAACGCAGAGATGCCGAATTCTCACTGGAAGTTTCCGACGATTTATTATCCGCATACCTGACCATGATACCTGCTCAGGGTGGTAAAGCCATAGGCAACGAAGTTAATGATGCCTTGCGCGAACAGGGCATTATCCATGGGATTTTGCACAAGGAACTCGATGAAGCCCTGGCTGCAGGCGTATGTCATCATGTGCTGATTGCAGAAGGTGAACCACCGCGCCAGGGTCTGGCAGGCAAACTGGAGCCATTGTTTGGTGCTCAAAAAAGCAGGATCACGCAAAGAGATGAGTTGGCGATCATCAAGTTTCGCGAGCTCAGCCATTTACTGATCGTTCATGTCGGTGACGAGCTTATGCGGCGCACGCCGCCAGTACAAGGCAAGTTTGGCATGAATATCAAGGGCCAGGTGATTCTGGCCAAACCCATGCCGGAAATGGCTTTTGGCGCGCAATTGCAGGGCGCAGCGCCATCTGCCGCCAACCCTGATTTATTACTGGCAACCAATGCAGGTCAACCAGTGGTGGTAGATGACGGCGTGATCGTCAATCCGGTTTTGCAGGTGCCTGATGTAGATTTGAGTACGGGAAATATCAGTTTCGAAGGCACCATACACGTGGATGGTGATATCAAGGCTGGCATGATATTGAATGTGACTGGAGATATCATCGTTAATGGCCTGGTGGAAGCGGCGGATATTACTGCCGGTGGCAACGTCGCAGTCAAAGGCGGGATCATAGGTCTGGCAGAAAAAAAGCCAGGTACTCAACACCTCAGTGGCACAACCTCACGCATTAAATGCGCTGGTTCAGTGCAAGCCCTGTTTGCCGAGAATGCCCACATAGAGGCAGGTGACAGCATACATCTGGAACAAAATGCCAGGCAGTGTGAGCTGGTCGCAAGAAGAGAGATCATCGTCGGTAAGCCAGGTTCCAGTGTGGGTAATATTTTGGGTGGCCGGGCGCAGGCTGCACTGACGATTTGCGCAGTCTCTCTTGGTTCTCCAGTGGCGACGCGCACCCAGATTCAAGTGGGGTTTGATCCTTACCGGGATGAGCAAATCCATGACAAGCAATATCAGATAGGACGCAAGGCAACTGAACTGGATCAACTGATCAAGCTACAAGCTTTTTTTGCCACTCATCCGCAAAAGGCGGCAGGCGGTGTCGGTGAAAAAGTAGAAGCCAAGCGCTTGCATTTATTAGTGGAACTGGATGCTCTGGAAAAAGAGCTGGATGAACTGGAAGCGGAACAAGAGCTGATAGACAAAGCCAGTGTGAAGGTTAGCAAAAAAATCCATGAAGGCGTGGAGATACAAATAGGCAAGCAGAAATGGCAGGTCAAGGAAGATTCCGGACCTGGCAATTATCAATTACATGACGGGCATATTGCCATCATCTGATGCATGATTTCAAGTTCTGCTGGTCTGCTACTCAGCGGTTTTCTCGGGTTTCCATTCCCGTGCCAATGCCTGAGCTTCTGCAACTTCTTCCTTGCTCATTTTTGCGGCGATATATTTTCTGAAGACTTCACTGTCTTCGTAATCGCCGGCAAGGCTCAGCCATTTATAGGCTTCAATCAGATTGACTGCTACGCCGCGACCTTTCTGATAAAGCAGGCCTAATTGATATTGGGCGCTGGCATTGCTTTGATTGGCCGCTTGCTGGAACAATGTCCTGGCCTTGTTGTAATCGCGTCCCACGCCTGTGCCTGTGACATACAAGATGCCCAGGCTGTACTGGGCGTCGGCATAACCCTGGTCGGCAGCTTTTTTAAACCATGAGGCAGCGATGCCATGATTCGAGAGCACGCCTTTGCCTTTCGCATACATACGCCCTATGTTCACTTGCGCCTTAACATTGTCCTTGCTGGCAGACTGTTCGAACCAGTTGAGTGCCTGCTTGTAGTCTTGTGGCACGCCTTCACCATTTAAAAACATCAAGCCCAGATTGAATTGCGCATCAGCATTACCTTTGGCGGCGGCTGCCTTGAAGGAATCAAGTGCAGACGCAAAATCACCTTGTTCGTAGTAACTGACGCCATCGCTGAAGTCATCCGCATAAGCAGTGCCCACTGCCAGCATGCAACTGATTAAAAAGATGGCGGGATTAAATTTGCGCATGATGTGTCCTTGGGACGGATGTTGGTTTCGCTTTTTTAATTCGCTGGTTTGGGAACCCAGTCATTATTGTTTTGTTTTATTTGCATCTTGCCTTTTTTGAAGGGTATCTGGATGTCGATATTGCCTTGCATCTGCCCCCTGAAACATAAGCCTCCTTTAGCAGGTTCAGTATAGCGTGTACTGAATTCAGCGTCGGCATAAAGAGTGACATGCATGGAAGTGTTCATTTTAACTATGCAGGCTGTCTCGGGATCGGCCCATATCTTGATACTGATCTGTTTGCCTGCACCGTCATCGTTAAGCAAAAAGACACCCAGTTTTTTTCCGTCGAGGATCTCATTTTCCAGGCGCTTGATTTTGATATCTTCTTCAAAGAGGCTGGACTTGAGTTCATCCAGACCAGCGAGCATTTTGTTGATAGAATCAGCAGATTTTTTTTGCTCTTGCAGGGCTTGCCAGTTGCTGTCAGTGCTGATGCTGGCATATTTGGCTTCCTGCTTTTCCCAGCCGCTCAGGGTGGATTTGATATATCTGGTTTTGTTGCCCTGGTCCTTACGTTCTGCATCAAGCTGGGTTTTTATCTCTTTGGGAACCCATAGATTGCTTGCCTTGTATTGCGCCAGAACCTTGTTCCAGAGTGGATCTGCTTCCGCAGCGGCACTTGCATTTGACAGGATGGTCAGGCTTAACGAGAACAGGATTTTTTTCATCAATGTCATCATGTTTATTTGAACTTGCCAGATAGACCGGCTTCCAGGGTTTCGATGAATTGGTGTACGTGATAGGCGTCGACCAGGCCATGATGAACAAAAATGGCGACAGGTAGCAGCAGTCGCTGATCTTGTTTGAAAAATTTGCCGACTGATATCTTGGGCACGCTGTCCTTACGGTCATATTGCCGTGCATGGGTCAGGCCAGTGAAGCTGATCCAGGGTATGGCAGAAAAGTGGATCACATCTTCACGTGCGCATTCATCATTAAAGCAAAGGCCGCTACTGTTCTTGATGTTACCCATGGCGATGTTTGCCCCGGCGGCAAAGGTGGCAAAATCTTTTTCATAATAAATGGGGCAAAAACCAAAAGTATGGTCAGCGCGCTGCACTGTCGCATTTGCGTGTATCACCTCGTAATCGAACACTTTGCCGTCTTCTATGCGGTAGCGCATGGCATCGATGCGCATGATGGCACTTAATATCTGGTGCAAATAAAACAGGAAGAAGGAATGTTGTTCTTCCTTGCAATGCAGATAGGCCCAGGTGCAATCCACATTCAGGTTCAGTCCATGGAAGGGTTCATGCATCTCGGAAAAGAAGGCGTAATGTTCACGCCTGTTCCAGTTTGCTATGTCTAGCTGCTTTTTCATGTCCGGGTCATTCAAAATAAAAAAGGGGCAGAAAATTCTGCCCCTCATCATAACCTGTCAGATGGCGTTGATTCAACGCATTGCGGCAATCATCTTTTCCAGCTTGACGGTATCGGCACAGAAAGCACGTATGCCTTCTGACAATTTTTCTGTCGCCATCGCATCTTCATTCAATTCAAGGCGGAAAGTCTTTTCATCCATGCTGACTTTCTCCAGATCAGACGAAGCAGCCAGTTCCTTGCTCAGTTTTTGCGTGACATTGCTGTTGCTGTCGCTGAGTTTTTGCAAAAGATCAGGGCTGATTGTCAGCAAGTCGCAACCTGCCAGCTCCAGTATTTGTGAAGTATTGCGGAAGCTGGCACCCATGACTTCAGTGTTGTAGCCGAACTTGCGGTAGTAAGTGTAGATTTTTTTGACAGACAAGACACCCGGATCATCCGCACCAAAGATTTCCTGGCCAGTCTTGTTTTTGTACCAGTCATAGATACGGCCAACGAAAGGCGAAATCAGTTGCGCGCCGGCTTCAGCACAGGCAATTGCTTGTGCCAGGCAGAACAGCAAAGTCATATTGCAGCGTATGCCTTCTTTTTCCAATACTTCAGCGGCGCGTATGCCTTCCCAGGTAGAGGCTATCTTGATCAGGATGCGCTCGCGCGGTATGCCTGCGGCTTCATACATGGCGATCAGTTGACGGCCTTTGGCAATGGTGCCCGCCGTGTCGAAGGACAGGCGTGCATCTGTTTCAGTAGAAACCCGGCCAGGGATGACTTTTAAAATTTCCAGGCCAAAAGCAATCAGCAAGTGATCAATGGTTTCATCAATGGACTTGCCTGCTGTGTCCTTGACGGCTTTTTCCAGCAAAGGCAGGTATTCGGGCTTTTGTACGGCTTTCAGGATCAGGGATGGATTGGTCGTCGCATCGCGTGGTGCATAAGCCTGGATAGCCTGGAAATCGCCAGTGTCAGCGACAACTGTGGTGTATTGCTTGAGTTGTTCTAATTGGTTCATGGTATTTGCAAAAGTGGGGGCAAAATCAAAAAATCAGGGCAGGACAGTAATTAAAGGTTCACCTGTAACAATATCACCAATCACAGCAGCTTCCAAGAAGCCGCCCTGGCGGAAAATTGCTAAAACATCGTCTACTGCTGCCGGATCGCAAGCAACCAGCAAGCCGCCAGATGTTTGTGGATCAGTCAACAGGGCTTGCTGGGCAGGGTTGATACGTGCGTCAAGTATGACAGACTGGCCATAGGCATCCCAGTTACGGGCAGATGCACCAGTGATGTAGCCTTGTGTTGCCAGTTGTTCTACATTCGCGAGTAAAGGCAGGGTCGACATATTCAACCGGGCTGCCAGTTTCGATCCGCGGCAGACTTCCAGCAAATGACCAAGCAGGCCAAAGCCGGTAACATCGGTCATGGCATGTACGCTATCCAGGGTGGAAAGTGTCTGACCTGGTTTGTTCAGTTTGGTGGTACTTGAAATCATGGTGGCATAGCCAGCCTCACCCAGCACTTGCTTCTTGAGTGCGGCTGACAAGATGCCTACGCCCAGCGGCTTGCTGAGTATCAGCTTGTCACCAGGCTTCGCATCAGCATTGCGTTTGACTTTGGATGGGTGGATCAAGCCCATGACGACCAGGCCGTAAATAGGTTCGACCGAATCGATGGTGTGGCCACCGGCGATGGGTATGCCCGCCTCGGTACAAATACTTTCACCGCCCTGAAGTATCCTGCCTATGACATCCAGTGGTAATTGATTAATGGGCATGCCGACCAGGGCCAGCGCCATGATGGGTGTGCCACCCATGGCATAGATGTCTGAAATGGCATTGGTGGCAGCGATACGACCAAAATCATACGGGTCGTCGACGATGGGCATGAAAAAATCAGTGGTGGCGATCAGCGCCTGCTCGTCATTGAGTTTATAGACGGCGGCATCGTCTGCTGTTTCTATGCCCACCATGAGGGCGGGTGGCACTGGAAAGCCTGAAGATTTCTTTAATATTTCAGCAAGTACGCCAGGTGCAATCTTGCAACCACAGCCGCCACCATGCGAGAAAGAGGTAAGTCGGACAGGGGCGTCAGTTTCTTTGCTCATGGGGCTTATACTTTTATGTTGGTCAGAAGCTGAGGATTATACGCTTGACCAGTTAGTATAAAAAAAGCGACCACCAAAGTGATCGCTTTTTCATGATATTGCTTATGCAGCAATGTCTATGTTACTTGCTTTACCAGGTAAAGCGCTGGCAGATTAGTAATCGCCAAATGTGCGACGTGAGCCGCTATCGTTAGAGCGGTTGCCTTTGTAGCCGCCGCTTTCTTTACGTGGGCCAGCACTGGTGCCAGTTGATGCGCCAGCTGGTTTGCTGAAGCTGCGTTGACCTGGTTTGCTGTTGCCGTAACCGCCACCACCACCTGCACCAGCGCCGGTTTTACGGGCATCGCCTGGTTTCCAGCCGTTAGGCTTGCGGGCTGCAGACCGTGCTGGGGCTGCAGATTTCTTAGGTTCAAAGCCTTCGATGACATCAACAGGGATCAATTGCTTGGTGAAGCGCTCGATACGTTTGACGTGCATGCCTTCAGCGTGGTTTACCAGGGAAATCGCCAGACCTTTACGACCGGCACGGCCAGTACGGCCAATGCGGTGGACATAGTCCTCTGGGAATTTAGGCAAATCGTAGTTGAATACATGCGTAATTGCAGGTACGTCAATACCACGGGCAGCTACGTCAGTTGCAACCAGTACACGCACTGTGCCGCGACGCAGTGAATCCAGTGTGCGGTTACGCGCACCTTGGTGCATGTCGCCATGAAGGGCAGCAGCAGCGAAACCAGCGATGTTCAGGCGGTCAGCAATGGTGTCTGCATCACGTTTTGTAGCAGTAAAGACAACTGCCTGGTCAACGGATACATCACGCAGCAGATGGTCAAGCATGCGGTTTTTGTGAGACAGGTCGTCCACAAAGTGAACGCGCTGCTGGATGTTTTCATGCTTGCTGGCAGAACCGGCGATCTGGATGACCAGAGGCTCAGTCGTGATGCGTTTGGCCATGTTACCGACTACGCCGTCCAGAGTTGCGGAGAACAACATGGTTTGACGTGTAGGAGGTGTAGCAGCAACGATTTTTTCGATATCGTCGATGAAACCCATGTCCAGCATGCGGTCAGCTTCGTCCAGAACCAGCATTTGCAGTTCAGAGAAATCGATCTTGCCTGATTCCATATGGTCGATCAGACGGCCAGGTGTTGCCACCAGGATTTCTGGATTGCGGGAAAGCAATTGCATCTGTTTAGGATAAGGCATGCCACCCAGGATGGATACTGCCTTGATACGGCGGGAATAGGCGCTGTATTTGTCAGTTGCTGTAGTGACTTGCAAAGCCAGTTCGCGGGTTGGAGTCAACACCAGCATTTTTGGTTTTGCAGCAACGAAACGTGGTTTGTCGCCACGTGAACGGGCAGCCTGACGTTCTTGATTTGGTGTTTTGCTGCCGGCAGCGTCGTAGCTGACAACTTCAGCAGTAACCAGTTTATGCAGGGCAGGCAGCATGAAAGCGGCAGTTTTGCCGGAGCCGGTCTGGGATGAGACCATCAGGTCACGACCTTCAATCGCGGCAGGGATTGCCTGTTCTTGTACCGAAGTTGGCTTGGTGTAGCCAGAATCAGTCAGAGCGCGGATGATATTGACGTGTAGACCTAGTGCTTCAAAACTCATGAATTTCTTTCGTGATTGGAACATTTGCAAAATGCGGCAGCAATGCCAAGCTCACCGACGATAAGGCCAGTTTGCAGCATGTTTTGCCGGAACGATTGCTTCTGTTCCAGTATAAATTAGCGCGTTGCTAACGAACGCGCGCAACAATGCAGCGCCAACCAAACGAAATGAACACAGAAAATCCAACAAGGGACGACAATGAAATTTCGGCACAAAAGCTTTGCGCCGGGATGATGTCTATGGATTACTACCAGACATGCGAGGCGGGAGGGCTTTTACATGCACCATCCTGAGGATGTGCATAGGCTTGCGATGCTACTTGGTTTTGGCTGTAATTTTTATATTGCAGCGCAAAAAACGAAACTATACAGGATTTTTCAGGAAAAAGCAGCCAATTTCCAAAGAATATCTTGCTTTGGCTCAAAATAGTTTCCAGCAAAAATGCTGCCAGTAAAAGTCGGCATTTCCGCGCGAGTCAAAGCGAAAACGTTTTTCTTGCCAGCCGAGAGCGAACAGGGATAGCACCTGATCATAATAGGCATCTGGCTTGATAGCTTGCGCTTGCAGACGCAATTGCTGTTGCACCAGGGTTTTTTGTACGCCATTGACTTCCAGCAGAGGAAGCAGGGCGGCACTGAATCCGCTGGAACCTGGTCCATTGATCTCGCCACTGAAAATGTCGATAAACTCTGGTGGATAACCCTTGCTGTCGACCAGTTGCAGCATGGGACGTAGCTGTTTAAGCAAGTTGGCTCTTTCTGCATCCTGGCTGGCCATCATGCCTGCCCACAGATAAACCCGTATGGCGTTATAGCCACCTTGGCCTTTTTCTACGCCCTGGCTATCTGGCAAGAAACCTTTTTGGGCATCGTAAATAATCCAGTCGGCAGCATAGCCCTTGGGCGCGCTACCTGCGATGAGGCGCATGGCCGGAGCTATCATGCGTTTCCAGCGTTCATCGCTTTCTTTTTGTTCAAACCAGCGCAGCAAGGGCAGGGGTAGGTAGCTGGCGTTGAGCTTCCATTGATTATTGGGCAGATTAAAGCCAGTCGGGGCTGGTAATAAACTCAGGCCCAGCCCAGGCAATTCTGCGGTTTCTTCATTCAGTATTCTTTGTGCCAGCAAGCTCGACAGGGCGGCATAACGCTTGTCTTTCCAGACTTCTCCGGCGACACCCAGGCTATAGGCTATCCATAGATCAGCATCAGAAGCCGGGTTCTTGTCGATGACGCCCCAGCTATTGTCTTCACGTTGTCCCCATTGCCAGGCTGGCAGGCGCGCCGTCAGGTCGCCGGCTGCCAGGTTATTCTCTGTCCAGGTCAGTATGCGTTGAAATGCGGCTTTATCATTGGCACTCAGAGCAAAGAACAGGGCATAGGCCTGTCCTTCCGAGGTGGTGGGTTTGCGTGCGCCGCTATGGTCTATCACCCGGCCATCTTCAGCGATAAAGGTTTTCTTGAAATGCTCCCAGCCTGGCCAGGTGTCGTTGCAGGACGCCGCCAAGGCAGGAACAGTCACCATCAGCCAGAAGCTGAGCATGATCAGTAGCAGTCGTTTGGTAAGCCGGGACAGGTCGTTCAAGACGTTGAACATGCGGGGAGGTGTATTCATATCACAGCAGCATTGCAAGACGAAAAGACTATGTTATCCCGTCATGCAATGCTTGAGCTGGTTTGAGCTGATTATTTGAGCTGATTATTTATCGTAAGAATCAGCGTTCAGGCCCATGACATGCGAGAAACCGCCATCGACATAAGTGATTTCACCAGTAATGCCGTTTGCCAGTGGTGACAACAGGAAGGCAGCAGTATTGCCCACGTCTTCGATAGTCACATTACGGCGCAGTGGTGCGTGCTCGGCAACAAAGCCCAGCAGTTTGCCAAAGTCCTTGATGCCGCTGGCAGCCAGAGTTTTGATAGGGCCGGCAGAGATACCGTTGACGCGTATGCCTTTTTTCCCCAGGTGTTCTGCCAGGTAGCGTACTGATGCTTCCAGTGATGCTTTGGCCATACCCATGGTGTTGTAATGCGGGATGGCACGGATAGCACCCAGGTAAGACAGGGTCAGCAGGGCCGAGTCTTCACGCAGCAGCGGCAGAGCAGCTTTTGCCATGGCCGGGAAACTGTAAGCAGAAATGTCATGCGCAATGCGGAAAGCTTCACGGGAGAACCCATCGAGGAATTCACCGGCAATTGCTTCGCGTGGTGCAAAGCCGATAGCATGTACCAGACCATCAAGCTTGTCCCAGGATTTGCCCAGGTCAGCAAAAACCGCTTCAATTTGTTCGTCGCTGGCAACGTCACAATCAAAGATCAGTTTGCTATCGAATTCAGCTGCAAAATCAGTAATCCTGTCTTTGAAGCGTTCGCCTACATAGGTAAATGCCAGTTCAGCGCCTTCGCGTTTGCAAGCCTGGGCGATGCCGTAAGCGATAGAACGGTTGGACAACAGACCGGTGATCAGAATTTTTTTGCCTTGCAGAAATGCCATGTTGACTCCAGGTAGGGCCGCATCAAGTCTATGGCCGGTCGGCAAAATGCCAGGCTAAACCTGCCCTTGATACGTTTTAAAATTTTTTGATACTGCACAAAGTGAGACTGGCCAACTTGTGCCCATACTCACAGTAGGTCGGAATTGTAGTGGCTAAGACCAAAACGGGCAAATATTAAGTGTGCTGCGATGGCAATAATGAACTTAATTTGGCAATTCCGGGCAATATTGGTACTGCAATTGCCCAGTTTTTGACTGAATGACTATCAATGCAGTTACTTATCTTGCTGGTTTGACGTCTCCAATTCCTTCAATTGTTGCTCTGCATGCTTGTTGTCAGGATTTAATTTCAAGGACTGGCGGTAATTGACGATGGCCAGATCTTTGTTGCCGGCGACTTCATAAGCTTCACCCAGGCTGTCAAAGGCATTGAAGCTGTCCGTTGATAAGTGGGTGTTCAGTCTGAAAATCGCCAATGCTGCCTTGAGTTTATTCTGGCGCAATAATTCATAGCCCCAGGCATTCAAATCACTATCTTTAAGAACAAATTCTGGATTCAGTTTATGCAGGCTGTCATACAGCGCTTCGGCTCCCTGAAAGTCTTGTTTTGCCAGTCCCTGTATAAAACCGGAGCGTGTTGGCAGGGCACCTGGCAGGGCAGGCCGGTGTTGCACATACATCATATGTGCAGGCGCGCCATTTTTGACTGGCGTCGTTTGCAAAAAGCGTTCGCTTTCTGTGTTGGCTTTGAGCTTTGCATTGAGAAATTCCAGAACATAGCGGCTGACCCAGGAATGTGCTAAACCTATTTCTTTACGCGTGTATTCAGAAAAATGCAGGTCGGATCCCATGCGCAAGCTATCTGAAGCAAAGTCGACATGCTGCATCCATGGCATGGTGATTTTAATTAAATCCATGTATTTCATGCTATTGAGTGCTGAATAAGACATGTCTTGGTTACGCTGGCTCAGTTCTTCCAGTGATTCATTTCCCCTGTGTATAAACAACGTCGGTACCGTGATTGATACTGCAGGAATCTGTTTGGCAAATTCGGTGAAACGGCGCAAGGAACCATCAAGGCTAATCAGGGCAGAAATGCGGCTGTCTCTTGAGGCTGCAACAAAGTTGGCCATGCCGCCCCAACTGAAACCCATTACGGCAATTTTGGATAAATCTGCTTCAGGTACGGTCGACGCATAGGCGAGTAAAAATTGTATATCTCTGGCCTGGGCATCAAGGCCAGCCATGTCGATGCTCACATTATTTGTCAGCGGGCCCTGGCTGGCGCTGGAAATAACGATGTAGCCATGGCTGGCCAGGTATTCAAAGTTATCGACGTTTTCCATCGCTTCACCACCAGCGCCGGGGGCATAAATCAGGACAGGGTATTTGCCACTGGCTGGGGATGTGCCCTTGCTGGCACGCATGACAGCCTGGACTTCTGCATTGCCACGCTCGTTACCAAATACGCGTAGTACTTCGTCAGTCTTTTCCTTGAGCTTACGCTCGATTTCAGCGCCAGGCAGCTGGAAGTCAGGCCTGGTCTCGGTCGTTCTCAGATAATCAATGAAACGCAGGGGCTTGCCTGGTTTTTCTGAGGGATACCAGATCAGGGTTTGTACCGGGCGGGCACGTTCAGTTTTGATCGCTTCGCCAGTGACCAGATCATGCTTGCCCTTCATGGAGCGGCTGAAGTCATATTGCTGCACCAGGCGAAAACCGACAGCGTGTTTGCCATAGGCATTGGCGAGCTGGAAATTTGGTTCGGTGGTATTGGCTGAAGCCAATGTTGCTGCGAACAGGCAAAAGCCACTGGCGGCTTTTGCAATATGGCGCAGAAAAAATGAAGGCTGGCGTAGCATATATCGTTGCTTGCTTATATGCTTCAGTGAACTCTCCGAGCGGGCCTTGCGTACAAAGGAAAACCACTTGCTTTGAAAATTCATGCGTCTACTTTCAAAAAAGGCTGAGGCAGGCCATGTGCTATCAGTGCCCGGCTTGATTTACGACTGGCCTGTGTTCAGGATTAAAGTGCGAAGTACATTTCTTTGAGCAAGGCACCTGGCACGACTGCGCCGCCAGTATGGCGTTCACCATAAGAGCGGTCATCCATGATGACCTCGGTTTCTTGTGTTAGTTTCAATAAATTATCACCGAGTATCCTGAATAAAGAATCATCAAAGCGCATGACATTGAGCGGCGCCTTGATCTCTCCGTTTTCTACCCAAAAAGTGGCAAAGCGTGTCATGCCTGTGATACGACAGGTAGCTCGATCAGAAAAATTCAAGTACCACAGATTGGAAATATAGATACCCGTGCCCAGTTCTTTGAGTATGTCGGCGTTTGCCAGTGTACCCGCGCGCATGATCAGGGATTTTGCTGACTCATCGTCCGGTGCCCCATTGGCGATCAAGCCAAATTCCTTGGCGCTGCGCGGTGAGATCATGCTGCCGCTCAGTTTGCCCGCCTGTATCAGCGGAATGACGTCGGGTTTGATGAAGCCTTGCGCCTGAAAACCAGGCTCCAGGCCAGCACGGCTGTCTTCGCAGATATCCACCATGGCATGCATGCTTGCTTCGCCTGACTGCAAGCGACGCAGGCAGCTATGGCGGGTACGCAAAGACTTTTCGGACAGACCACCCCAGTTCAGCATCATAATCAATTCATTCAATGCCGTCGGGCTGAGATAAGCCCGGTAATTGCCTGCCGCAACGGTGACAGGTGGTCGCGCCAGCAAGGCGAGCTTTTGACGGGCATCGGCAAATTTCTTCAGAAATTCAGCCTCATCCCAATGGAAGCCTGCATAGTTGGATTTGACAGCTTTATCTGTTGAATGAAACAGGCTCCAGTCAAAATTGATATTGCTGGTTTCATACCAGTTGCGCTGGCCATAGGAATTGGCAAAGCCGCGATATTGCGTACCTGTGGTCAGCAGGCCCACCATGTCTACCCCGTTTGCTGCTGCCAGTATCTGCTCCAGTATGGCAGATACTGGCGGTAGGGAAGATGGGAGGATTTGTACGCTGTTGTTAACTTCAGTGGCTATCATCAGGTGCGGGTCTGCTGGCAAGTCTGGTAATTGCGTACGCAAATCTTCAATTGCAGCATTGATCCTCGGTAAATCCATTTCCGTTTCGCCGCTGAGATTGAAACTCATGGCCGCATGGGTTTGCCCCTTGATCAATTGCAGGTTCAGTATCAGTTGCAAGACATGGCCAGGCTGGCGTATGGCGCTGCAGTTGAAACGGACAAAATCACTGGACTCTGCCGACAACCAGGTGGTGCTGACTTCATTCGCCGCTAATTGCGTTTCTAT
>Ga0207952_1000457_pt1 | contig 33122 bp, 36 predicted proteins | sample SubbioR12Aug_8Ca_FD_184831 | JGI IMG/M metagenome (GOLD analysis project Ga0207952, IMG submission 184831) | Serpentinite rock and fluid subsurface biosphere microbial communities from McLaughlin Reserve, California, USA - CR12Aug_8Ca (SPAdes) | ecosystem: Environmental > Terrestrial > Deep... | reverse complement strand
TTCCGTCACAGTCAATTACACTAAACATGAAACCATCACGATATATGCCAAAAATTGGAACCTTTGACGGAGCGGGATTTTGGAAAAATGCCTATGCTCATCAACGTGGTAAGTTACTAAAAATGGTAAATGTTCCTGAAGATCAAATAATTGCTCTAGTGAATAAAAAATATGTGGAATTACCAGCTGCGTTGAAATATGAAATTGAAACAAGTGGCATTGATAAAAAAACCCTACTGTGAAATTTCGAAATTGATTTTAATGAGATGATTTAGGAGTTCTTATGTCTCATGTGTCTTATGATGATTTTGCAAAATTAGACATTCGTGTAGCAAAAATTGTTTCAACTGAACCAATTCCAGGCAAAACTAGAATTATCAAAGGGATCATTGATCTTGGAAATGAAACAAGAAATGTGATAATTGGAGGAGCGCAATATTACAAACCTGAAGATATTATTGGCAAAGTAGTAATTGTTATTGCAAACTTGGAACCTAAGACTATGGCTGGGGTTGAATCAAATGCAATGCTTTTAGCTGCAGATGTTGATGATAGACCATTTTGGTTAACAGTTAATGAGGACGTTCCTTTGGGAAGTCCGATAAAATAACTAAGAAAATAAATTCAATCTACGTTTAATCGTAGATCATTAGGTTTTTTTCTTCTAGTAATGCATGTAAGTTGTTAACTGATCTATATACATCAGGTTCTTTTTTAGCTCCTGTACAGACAAGTTTTCCAGAAGAAAATAACAAAATTACTGTTTTTGGGTCTAACATTCTATGAATTAATCCTGGAAACTGTTCTGGTTCATACATGCTTCTTGGCAATGTTCTAGCAGCTTGTTCTAGATGGATTTTGCCACCTAGGTTAATTGATGCTACGATGTTTTGAATTTCTACAGTTGCATCTTTTTTTACTTTAATTCCTCCTTTTCGAAGTTTCTGAACTACTGTTTTTACTGCCTTTCTAGCCATTTCTTCTGATTTTGAACCTGTACATACCATCTTCCCTGATGTGAAAATCAAAGTTGCAGTTTTTGGACTCTTTAGTCTAAAGACTAACCCAGGAAATTGATCTGGATGATATTCTACATCTGGGAATGTACGTGTAATTTCATTCAAGTCCATTTTCTGATCAACTGAAGCCGACGCTACAACATTTTCTACGCTTACAATTGGCTTTGTTTGTGGCATATTCAGGTTGATTCTATCCTAACTATAATAAAAGCACTCGCCATTTTTTTACCTTCAAGTAGACTATTTTTATAATTTCTATGACTTATCGATATTTTCCTTCTTGAGCATACGAATCATTTAATTTAGAATCTTCAATTTCTGTGTCTATTGGATTTTACCGATATTAATTTCGATCAACTCTTTGGATCAAGTGGGGACACTAATCCAATTATGATGTTGATCTGGATTATTCCAATTTTTATCTTTGTTCTATATGGTCAAAGAATCCAATTAGCGGTAACTTCTGGCGAAATAAAAAAAGGAATAAAAAAACTTGAAGACTACAAAACAAAATCACGAACTGAATTAATTAGTTATATCAAAAAAAATATGAATCCTACAGAGGATCCTACTAAAAAGATTGACCGCTTTTTGGATTATTTTACAATAATGCCTGTTGATATGGATCCTAATGGAATAGTTGGTAAAGTACGACATATTGTTAGAGCAAGAGAGGATTACACTCGTGAGCATGTCAAATCTCTATCTCCACAAACAAGTGAGTTAGAATTGACTAAAATTCAAACATTACTTGAAATTGCCACTACTTTGCAAATGATTCACAAAGTAATTAATCACATGTTCTTAACTGCCAAAAAACAAAACAACTATCCTTTAATTTTACCACTTCAGATGATTTTACCTTTCATATTAGAAGAAGCAGAAGCAATGCACAAAGCCATTCCTGCTTTTAAAATGGGTCAACCTATAGGTGATGGTATAGGACCAATGGTTGTAGGCAAAATGATGTTGGAATCTAAAAAAGAATCAGTTGCTTTTCAAACTGTTTTGGGTGAAACTCAATATGATCAACGAAAATTATTACTACTAAAAGCTGAAGGCCCAGGTTCAACTGTTGGAAGACCTGGAGATGCAATGGAAACCATTCTGTCTAACAATAAACCAGACATTATCATCATGGTCGACGCTGCTTTGAAAATGGAGGGTGAGGACTCTGCATCAATTGCGCAAGGATTTGGTGCAGCAATTGGTGGTATTGGAACCGAAAGATTTCAAATTGAAGATATTGCAACAAAAAACAACATTCCCATCTTTGCAATTGTAATAAAGCAGTCAGTCAAAGAAGCAATTACTTTAATGACTAAAGACATTGCTGACAAAGCTGACGATGTTCGCTCCCAGATATATGAGATGATTCAAGATAATTCAAAACCTGGCCAAACCATTTTGTTAATCGGAGTTGGAAATACTATGGGGGTGCCACAATAATGTTTTCAAAAGAAAAAATAATTATTGAATATACTGTAGAAAAATGTAAAAAATGTAATTTAGAAAGAAAAAGAAAATATCGCCAAGGTGATTTTCTCTTTACCGAATCTTCAAAATGTGATTCATGTGATGGAATTACTATGATTGAAAAAATTTTTGGTGAATCTATTGAGAACTAGATTTCATATTTCTTAACCATTAAAAATTAAATAATATTTAATCAGTTTATGAATGAATATTTGAATGTCCTACAATTATTTCCTTTGACATGATAAATTTCTTTTTGTTCTTATCTGTGATAGTTAAATTTACGGGATAAATTCCTGACTTTTCAAATTTATATCTAAAACTTAATTTGTCTTTTTTAACCTGTGTATCTTTTAGTTGTATGTTCCACTCGTACTCAAATGGATGATCATCCGAATCTACTTTTGCCTCAAAGTATAGTTGTTCTAGTGGTGGAAATGGCATTACATCCTCTAAATGTTTTTCATTTTCTAATGAATGATGATAAAGAACTTTAAAATCTCCGACAAATATTTTTCTAGTTTGTAAAACCATCACTCCAAAATCCTTAGTCTCCTCTCCCTGATTATGAGCCTGCACTGTAACTTTTCCTGACCATGTCCCAGGAGTCATGTATACGTGATGTGGATTTGTATCATTTTTTGTGAATGTTCCATCTCCCCAAAACCAATCTGCTTTACCACCACCTCCAAAGTCATGAGTCAGAGAAAAACCTACATCATATCCTTGTGGAATAACTCCCTTCCATTGATTGAATGTAGTTATATTCTTATTTTTTCCACAAACATCTATGCTTATTTTTTCGCTACTTTCAACAGGTTTTCCAAGAATATCAACAATTTCGACCCACACATCATACATTCCTATTTCCCAAAACGTTGTACTATAAACAAGATTGTTACATATTGGAATAATTTTGTTTCCAATATGCCACCGTTTGAGATCAGATATTTTTGATCCCTCCAACAAAAACCCTACCGTTAGTGGGACAGTCCCTCTCTTTATGCTTGCTTTAAGATGTTTTATGATCGTATGATGATAATAGGACTACAAATATTTAAAATATTTGGCTTTAATTATGAGCATTACATTTTACTCATAAATTAAAATCATATAGTTTCAAATTTGTTGAATTAAGAAATAGTAGTAATTGTAACTCCGGTATCGTTTGGAATAAATGTGTGCTCTGCTTGGGCTACTCTTTTCTCATTTATCTCAATTAAAACTGGGTATGCTTGGACTGCCTTTTTGTTGACAAGTAGTTCTAATAATTCCCGAGCTTTCTTTTCCTCCCATTCTTTTGTAATCCATCTTAGCGCAAAAGGCAACATGTTAAATTTTTCCCATATGTAATCAAGTAGTTTATCAGCTTCATCATTTTTTGTTTTTTTCCTAGAGTTTAACGCAAAAATATTTTTTGTTTTTCCATTCCTAACAAAACCCCCACCATCTTCTGTAGTGACAAATGGTTCACATGCATAAGCTGTATCGCCTGCAAGTGTAAATCCGCCAACTGACCAGATATTTGGAATGGATCTACCTGCATGAATTGTATATTGTCCTAAAGAATGACCGCTAAGATTTGCAATTGGTTTGAATCCCGTCTGTTTAATTGTTTTTTCTATGGTTCTTCCGATATCACTTGCCTTGACCCCAACTTTTATCATTGACATTGCATTACTTAGTGCTTCTTCTGCTGCTTGAATTAACCCTGAATATTGTGGATCTTGACATACTGTAACTGCAGTGTCTGCAATGTATCCGTTAATTTGAGCACCAAGATCAATTTTTAACAAATCGGATTCTGAAATAGTTATTGGATCATTTGGTTCTGCAGTGTAATGCGCAGCAATTTCATTAATACTTGTATTTACAGGAAATGCACATTTTGCTCCTCGCTTTTTAATTTGATTTTCTATTTCTTCACAAATTTCATAAACTGTTTTTCCAACCCAGTTTTTCTCTCTTGCCATTTCTCTTACTTCCGCAGCGATTTTTCCAGCTTTGATGTAATCTTCAGATTGCAATGAATTTCTGTTCTTTTGACTGCCTTTAAAATGATTATCTGTTAGTCACTAACAGTTTTAAACTAAACCGATTCTTATTACTATCATTTGTAGACAGTTTGTATGTCATATATAGCAGACAACACCACAAGAGCCGAATTTTTAGCCGAAAGGAAGATTCGTAGTAGGCAAGTCGCCCAAGTGGCACTAAACCAGTTTGATATTTTCTGTAAATCTCAATATGAAAAGGACGGTGATACTATAATCCAAGACATCAAGGATTCTGGAATTGCTGATAAAGCCTATACAGTAATGAATCAATTTTGTATGTGGTTAGGCGAGGATCACCCTAAACTTCAAGTAATAATGGGAAAATCCTCAAGACCCATGAGAAAAAGACAACCTATGACCATTCGTGGCTATCTGGTGGTACTCAAGGCATATTTTGAAGAATTTGGTGGAATAGAAATTAATGATCGACGTTTTAAAAAAAGAGTTAGACAACAAAAAAGAATAAACCATGACCCCGAACCTTTTACTCATGAAGAGATTAGATTATTATGCGATACAGCCAGTCCTGAAAAAAAATTACTTTACATGGTTCTAAAAGATACTGCGATGCGAGTTGGGGAGGCACTTCATCTATACAAAGAAGACATTGATCTTACAACCAATCCGATTTCGATTAATATTAGAGCCGAGACAACAAAAACAAGTACTGCAAGAATAGTTCACATCACACCTGAAACTGCACCGATGTTAATTAATAAAATTAAGAACACGCAAGATGGCAAAAAAATCTTTGCAACAAACAAAGACCATCTAAAAGCCGTAAGTAATGAAACTTTGATGATGACTTTTTACCGTAAAAAAATTGGTGGCGCATTTCTTGAAAAATATTCTCATAATGGACGTCATAAAAAGAATATCCATTCACTTCGGGCTTTCGCTATTACTCAAATTGCAGATATACATGGTGAGGAATTTGCACATGGGTATGCTGGGCATACAAAATATCTTGGGCAATATATTCGAAGAAATGACAAAATACCAGAAATGATAAAACGATGTGCACCAAAATTAATGATTTATGAATCGATAGTAGTAGTTGATCAAGATGAACGAGTAAAGAAGCTAGAAGAAGAACAACAAAAATCTAGACTAGATATGATGGCACTTACAAACATACTGTCACAGTTAGCAGACATCAAAGCTGATAGCGTTAGAAAGGATTTGGAGATAAAACAGTTACAAAGTATGCTTGAGAATAAAGAATCGTCCTCAATATCTTCAACATCTTAAATCCTAAAAAGAACTAAAAATATACTTTTTAATTACTTGTGACCATTACAGATGATGGAAGACAGTAAACACCGATTATTTGCAGAAATTGATCAAGAGACCTTTCTAAAACTTGTAAAATTGAATAAACTCCAATCTGACTGGCTCAAATCACTTGTCGAACACGCTTGTAATTGTGAGAAGTGGCGGGAAGAACAGGTATGAGTTCGCTAAATCAAATACTAGTAAAGTATCTTAAAACAAACCAAATTCAATATGCAACATTAGATGATGTTCCACAATTTAGGGAATACTTTCTAAATTATTTGCGAGTTGTTTGGAAGACGCCAGAAGAAAATCTATTAATGCGTTACAAGATAACATGTGACAATCTTAGCCACGGTAAAGCGTGGAGAGAAATAAGACAGGGCGCAATTTATGGACTATGGAAGAAATGTGACTTGAAGCAATATCAAATAGCCAACCTGCTTAATGTTAACATAAGAACAATTAGACGCGACATGAGATTCCTAGAAAAATTCATGTATAGAATGTGAGAGCGGGCAAAATTCTTACTATGGTATGGCAGGCACATTGTCCTATTTTTGGAATTTTTTTTCACCATTTTTAATTCGTGGAGATATTCTCTAGTTTTTGATTCTCAGTTCTTTCTTATTCTAATAATTACAATAGCAGGAGCAACAAAATACATTCCTACATTAAGTATGATCAAGCTAATTCCATAACCTAACACTGAAACTTCGGAATCCATATCAACATAGTTTAGAATTGATAACGAACTAATCACTGGAGTTATTGCAATCTTTACTATCTCCTTGAATACTGGACTTTCTCTTTCCCAATCCGCTATTTGCGGGGAAAAAGAGTAGTAGAAATCATTGAATCCAGCCATAAATGACGTTCCTGAGGATGTTTGTAGTAGTTTATTGTCTCTTAATTCTCGTAGTTGTTGTACTTGTGGTGCTAACTCACTGCCATAAGTTGCAGTAGCAATTAAACAGCCACCACCTTTAGACTCGCTAGTTTTTTCAGTCTTAATTACTTGACAAGTACCATCTACCAATTCGGTTCCTTTGCCACATGCTGGTTGGGGTTCTGGCTCTGATGTACTAGCAACAGATTCTACGGATTTTGTTTGAGCAAAACTCTGACCGTCTAATTCCACACTGGTTGCAATATCAAACTCTCCTGCCTTGACAGTATTTGGAACTTTGAATTTTAAAACAAAGTCACCGTTTTCGTCTGATGTTATTGTTCTAATTAGCATAACATTACCATCTGCATCTTTAATCTCAACAGCTACGGGTTTGCCTTCAAGACCTTCTGTTACTTTACCTTTTAATTCCACTATTTCCCCCGCCGCGAACTTTGTAGTATCTACATCAAATGTAATTAGGGATTGTGCAAATGCAGGAATCATTGAAACTGCCAATAACATTACAATTATTGCTGTTTTCATTCTATGTTCTCCGTTATTGAAACTTCACTAGTCAATGGTATTCCGCCATTACTTGGCCAATCAGAGAAAGCATTTACGTAAATGTCAGCTGAGCCAACTGCCACATCACTAGGTATCATAAAGGATAGAATGATTTCAGAATTTCCAGAAGATAACGTTGTCTTGATTGAACCAATTCCTATGCTAGTAAGTTCAGAATCAAAGAGATTTACAGTAACCAAAGTTGTAATTGATTTGCTTGCGTCAAGATTTACTTTGATGAATCCCATTTCTCCTGCTTGTAAAGTAGATGGATTCCCTTGCTGATCCGTTACTTGTACGCTAGTAATTTTAAAAGAGTTGTATTGTGATTTGACCTTAAAGTAAGTAGTTTCTTTTACGGGATTGCCGTTATTTGTGGTAGTGGCTACAACCTTGTATGTTCCTGTCTTGAAATTCTCATCTATTTTAAACTCAAATGCTATCCCTTCTGAATCCACCATAAATGAGCGGGAAATTACTGTAATTCCACTAGGATCAGATATTTCTAGTGCAACATTTTGAGGAGTGTTTATGCCACTAATAGAGAGGTTCATTGTACCAACTACGTTAAGATCATAAACTTGGTTTCCCATTACTACTTGTAAATCAAAATTATCTTCAGGTGGAGGAGTGTATGTTCCCTCTCCAACTAGAATTAGTCCCACCATCCAAGGATGTACCATGCAATAGTAGTCATATTGACCTTCTCTAGTTGGTGTCCATTCGTATGAATTTCCAGCAATTACTAGACTGGTATCAAATTCACCAGAGAGCCCATCTTGTGGAGTACCAGCTGTGAATGTATGCGCGGCGGTATCAGTATTAGAAAATATTACTTTACCTCCTGTAGCAACTGATGCTACTTTTGGAAGATAACATCCTTTTACAGTGTCTTCACAACCTGGAGAACTAGAACCTAGTGCTGGTGTGATTTTGATTTCAGATGGTAAGTTATCTGTAGTTGGAGGAATATCGTTTACAGCACCACCAAATGTGAATGTGGTTTTACCTGTATCGGATTCAGAACCATAAGATACTCTAATCGTATAAGTTCCTTCAGATCTCATAAGTGCCCCATCTGCATTTAATTCAGTACTGAATTTTTTGTCTGAACCAACATCAATTTGTACATCTGTTACTGGTCGCCTATTTGGATCTGTTATGCTGAGACTAATAGGATATCCTGAAAGAAATTCACTTACTTCTCCAGTTACTAAGATCGTTTCACCGTCTTGATATAATGTCTTGTCTGTAGTAACCGTGATTGAATCTGGAATGCCGATAATTTCAACAGTAATTTGAGATTTTAATCCTTTGAAATTTGCAAGAATGATGTAATCACCTGATGCTCTGAACTGAGAAGGGTTTACACCAAAACTTGTTTGAAAAGAACCATCAGAGTTAGCTTGTGTTTGAGATATTGTGCAACAATTATTCCTATTATTGATCCTGCAACTGTAATTATTGTCGTGATAACAGGAATAATGTTGGAAGCAATAGTTGCAATAATTGAATCCCAAGACAAAAGTGATCACGTTTGTTTAATTTTGATGAATTAAAGAGTTACGTGATCTACCTTTGTAAATAACATTCATGTCTTTTTTTGATGGTGTACCTATTCCGATGGACATTATTGTGGTGAATAGGCAATTTTGTGAACAGTTAAGCGAGCCGTATGGGTTGGACGATCCAGAAAAACTATGATAGAATCATACCTAAAGATTTTATCGTCAGAATCAAATTAAAAATGTGTCATATAATCTAGTTGTCGTTTTAATGATCTCATTGATTTTTTTCATTGTGGTATTTGCCTTAAAACTAGAGCTTAATAGAATGAAACATACTGGAAAACCCCCATCAGAACTTACCAAAAAAATTACTAGGATATTTCGATACACTGCTATTGGCATTGGATCTATCATAATTCTGACTAGTCTTGGTCTTGGAATAAATGTCAGCACGGGAGAGGATATTTTAGGTTGGGTATCATTAGTTATTAGTACTGGCATAGGAATTGGAATTGCAATTTCAATAAACACTGTGCAACAAGAACAAAACAAGCGACTAGAAGATCAAAATACTAAAATCGAAAAATTGGTCATAGCAGTGCATGCTGTAAGCGATTATTTAGAAAAACGTCTTAAAGGAAAAGAAAGATACGCTTCATGGGCAATGAAAAATAAACTTGATTTACTTGAAATGGAATTTAATCATATTATTAATTCTCTATATCCAAAGTGGATAAATGAAATAGATTCAACAAGAAAAGATAATTTTTACAATAGTATGAGATCTTCTTATGATAGATGTTTTGAACAATTAAAACTTGTTTCTCTTCCTCCGTTAGAATTAAGGGATATTTTTGAAGACTATATTGCAGGAATGATTCAAACTATGTTTTCTAAAGTTGGACTGCATTCGAGTCTTTATTTTGAAAGTGGTGACACTGTAGAAGAAAATATGCCTGCATTCATTAATCATGTAAAAGAATGTCAAGAAATTACGAAAAATGTTATGAAGGTTATCTCACCCATAGCTTCATCATATGTTAAAGGCGATTAATCTAATTCTAATTGTATGGTTGTTTTCTCTTCTGATTTGTCTTCAATCCCTTCAAGTAATTTGGATTGGGAGAAACTAGTCCTTTTTGAGGATCTCATATGCAATAAAACCTATCAGCAATGTCAGTGCAAGTCTTCCCTCATTTGATTTTGGCAGTAGTGATGATATTTTTTTAATGGCATCCTCTTCTGGATGGTGAGTGATTCGTACAGATTCCTCTTTACCCAATGTATCAAGTAGCCTATGATTATACTGTATACTTTGACGTGCAATTTGTTCTAGATCTTGATTCATAGTTTAACTATCCTCTTTGCAACATATAAGATTATTTTTGCCATAACCTCTGCATTCAGGCTTGTTCGTTCATCTTGTATTTCAAATAACAATTTTTTCATATACTCTATATCTTCTTCAGTTTTAATGTCTAAACGATAGCCATTCATTCGCAAAAATGTGTCAGCGCAAACAACTCCTGTTCTTTTATTTCCACCTGAAAAAGGCTGAGCCCATGCAATTCCACCCATCAAGTATGAAGCCTTTAAGATTAGATCCTCTTGTTGTTTTACGATTTCAATGACTTGATTTAGTCTGTCATTATTTACTGCAATCCCTTCATAAAGAGCAGGATTTTCTTCAAGCCATTCTTTCAATATGCCACGATTAATTTGGATTATGGCATCAGTTGAAATATCCATCATTGTGTAGTGTGTGTTATTAGATATTAAACCAAATGATCCCAGTATTGATCATAATCAATTTCCTAAGAATAACCACTAATTTCAAACTCTTCTAAATCCTTAAGTTATTACAAAATTTAGAATTGTACAGTAAAACAATGTATAGTTTTGAATCTCTGCTTCAAAGTGCACAGTACATCATCAATACATATCATAAAAATGAATCCAAGTTTTTTGCAAAGTGTAATTTCTTAATAGAATTTGCTCAAGAAACTGATGATGCGTTTGGGTTTGTAGACGGTACATTTCCAAATTATAGGATTGGAATACATGAATTATTTGACAAACTAACCAATGAAGATCAGAGATTCATTACCATGACTATTGTTCATGAATTACTACACATCATTCACGCAGATTGGAATGAAAGTCAGGTTGCAGGAGAAGAATACCGTCTAGCTAATTTAGCAGGTTATTTTGATACTTTGCAGAGAAGAGACGGGGCATATCTAAAACGTGTTAGAAATTTTAGAGATTTGAGTTAACCTTGAATGATAAATGAATGCTGTTCTGTTTTCCTAAATCCTTAAGTTTACATATTTTTTAGAAAATCATTGGGCGGATACTGTGAACGATGTAGGCGATCTTTACCCCGATTAAGCATTGCTTCAATATGTGATCAATGCAAAGAAAGAATCGAACGAGAGCAAATAGAATTAGAACGTAATAGATTGAAAATTGAAAAGAGTGAAAAAGAAAAAGCAAATAGGCAAAAACAAAAAGATCTTGAGAATAAAAAATCACAGGAACCAGAAAAAAAATCTTCGGTGGTTAAGGTATTTGATAAATTAAAAAAATATGATAATTATGGTTTTGATAAAGACGGGATTCACAAAGATACGAGTACAAAGTACAATGAATTTGGCTTTGATAGAGATGGATTTGATAGTGACGAGCGAGATAGTGATGGATATGATAGAAATGGGTATGACCGATATGGGTACGGCAGGGATAGTTATGACAAAGATGGACGAGATAGAAATGGGTATAGTAAAGATGGCTATGACAAAGACGGTTTTGACAAAAAGGGGTTTAATCAAAACGAGTATGACAGATACGGATATGGTAGAGACGGCTATGACAAACATGGGTATGATAGAGAAGGATATGGTAGAGACGGCTATGACGGTGAAGGATATGACAAAGAAGGTCTTGACAGAGATGGGTTTAACAGAAGTGGGTATGATAAAGACGGGTATGGTAGAGACGGCTATAATCGAAGTGGGTATGATAGAGGTGGACATGATAGAAATGGGTATGATGTAAGTGGAGTTCACAAAGATACTGGTACAAAGTACAATACGTTAGGTTTTGACATCGAGGGATATGACAAAAATGGATATGACAAAAATGGATATGATAAAGAGGGATTTAATCAAAATGGACATAACAAAAATGGGTTTGACATAGAAGGGATTCACAAAGATACTGGTACAAAGTACAATACGTTAGGTTTTGATAATGAAGGAGTTCACAAAGAGGATCTATACGACCCAAAACAAATTGATGAAATTGATGATTCCATATCAATTCGCATATTTTATGATCCAATAAAAAAACATGCAAAATATTGGGAATCTACAGATACCTTGGATAGGATCGAATTTGCCTCAGAAAAAATTCAAGATGAATTAAAAATCAAACAGAATACAATTTCTTTTAGAATTTCAACCAATAAGGGAGATGCAGGTAAGTTTGCAAAACTCATTGGAGGTGGAAATTTTCATTTTTGGGATCATGATTCCTCGGGATATTACCTACAAACTCACATAAAAACAGATGAAGAATTTTTAAAAAGAATCATCGTCAAACATATTAGATTGTGTTACCCCGAAATGCAAATATTTCCACCTAGCATATTTTCAATATTTTCATTTCTTGGACGTGATAAAGTGACTGATGAACACGCCTCTACAATCTTAAAAAGAATTACAAAGGAAATATGCGATGAGATAAGTTACGATTTGGGAGACTTGGTCATTAAAGAAAGAAGACAGTAAAAAGGAGTAAATCCTTAAGTTAATACAATATTTAGAAAATATATTGAAATTTTGTCCTGAATGCGGAAAGGATCTAAAAGGAAGTACAAAATTCTGTTCTGAATGTGGCTATAGTCTACAATCTCTCATTTCAAATGAAATTCAATCTGAAACAGAAATTAAATCTAATTCAATAAATGTGGATGATGAATCTACATCAGAAATTTGGCAAGAATCAATACAAAAAACAACAAGAGAACTTGGTGATAATCTTGAGGAATCTGTTGAAAGAATATTCAAAGATAGAGGATATGAAACTTCATTAAGGCAACGTCTTAGAGGCAAAAGCGGTCAATTAAACGAAATAGATGTCTTAGCTAAAAGAAATAAAATAACAGTTGCCATCGAATGTAAAAATTATGATGAAAATAGAAAAATAGGCATTGCTGAAATTCGGAATTTTGTAGCCAAACTTGAAGATCTTGATATCAATAGAGGATTTTTTATCACATCATCAGACTTTTCATCAGATGCAGTAGGATGGGCTCAAAACAATCCAAATGAAAAACAACTTGAATTATGGGATGGTTCAACTTTCATGGAACAATTCAAAGCAACGGTTTTGGGTCGTACAAATAGTAAAATCGTAAGAATAGAAAATTGCATAGAACCAAAAGGAAACATAGATGATTTCACAAATCTTACACTTCATAATGCTGATAGGGTAACACTTCGCAGATGTGATCTAATCTTTCATCCATTTCATATAGTAACCTTTAATCTAAATGAAGAATTTAAAACGCCAGACAAACAAATCCATACATCTCATAATTCTGGCAGTTATTTTGTAGACGGTTTATCGGGAGAAATAATATATCATCAAGATGACCATGGTTACGTTTTTGAAACATCCGATGATGAAGAAAAACAATTTGTAAAAGAAATTGAAAACTATAATCCTGTAGGAAAATTAGAATTAACACAAAAAACGGGTTCACAGATCATTAAAGTTGAACCAAGTATTGCTTCAAATGACGCACAATTTCGAGTGAGAATCCATGCTAGTAAAGACAATCAATCTAGAGTTCCATACGAAGTTAGAATTTCAAAAGATACATACGAATCAAGGGATTTTTTACATAAACCTGATCCCAATAAAATTATCACAAAATCAAGACTAGTTTTAGTACCTAAAGTGGACATTGAATTTGAATCAAAAGAATATTCTTATTCTCGGATAGTATTTCCAGCATCAGAAATTTGGGTCAAAGATGAGATAGCAAAATGTAAGCATCTTATTGGCTCAAAGCACACTTTTGCAGTATGTGAAATTTGTGGAATAGCTAAATGTGAAAAAGACATCATGATTGATGATAATGACATATGTTTTTGCAAAAAACATGCATCTCAAGATCTTAAAGATAAAAATAAACGAAGTATAATCCCAGATAAATTGAAAAAATTTAGTTTTAGAAGATAATTCTAACATCGTCTTATTCGATTAATTTGAACTTAATTGAAAAACGCTTGATTTTTGTATTACTTTAACCATGTAGAATCATGGCACTTTGGGCTATTGCAATTATTATCGGTGCAATCATCACAGTTTCTATTATCGGAATTGCAATTATGAACAATGTTGCAAATTTATGAAAAAATTGATTCTAATTCGTTCTCATATGGGTCTAGATGGCAATACATCTGCTGAGGCATATGAAATTACAATAGAAGGAAATAACAAATGGTTGACATTAATACAAAATGCAAGTGCAGAAGATGTCCAAGCCAACTAACATAAAGATAACCTGTCCACTTTGTGAAAAAACTACAGACCTTATTATTTTAAAGAAACTCAGCAAGGATGAGTTCAAAGAAGAATTAGATTGGTTTACTCATAATAGAGATGATTTAATTTCGCCTGAAATGACAAAATCAGTTTATGATTCATTAAAAGGAAAACTAAAAGATTATGAAAACACGGAGTACATAATTGGAAAAATTAAATCTCATAAACTTGCTTTGTTTAAGAACTGTGTAAATTCAGATAAAACATTCAAAGTTTTATTTTATTATTTTATGGATCACAAGAAACAGCTTGGCGGATTTACTTTTCGAATAGGTCAAGAATTACCATATTCATTCGAAATGTTAAACATGGCTGAACAATGGGCAAAATATTGTACGACATTAAACAAAGAAAGTATAAGCATTGTTCTTGAAATGTTGATAGGTAATGATTGTATTTTTACTGGAGATATAGTGATGTTAACTCAAGTTGATCCAGATATTAGAGGAGAGAATTGGAAATTTCAATGTATTACTGCTAATTCATCCATGAAACCAAATGATCTTAGAACATTCTTCAACATATTACGAGATAGATTAGAAAATAACGGTGAAGAAGTACGTGCAAAAGTTTCTGATACTTTATGCATTATAGAATGTCTCAAAAATGATAAATGGTATCAATGTGTAGCAGTTGCCCCTAAAGGCTATAGTGTTGATTAACATACAAAATCATGTATGTTGTTAAATCAGTTTTAACAATTTTAGAAAAAATGTGCGTCTGACAAATACTAAACCCTATATAAGAGATTAACGTAATATATGTACGGTTCTGCATGGTAACATGCTATGAGAGTTCGAAAGAATATCTCAGAGAACCGACTTATATTATGTATATACAACCATTAGTTTTCCAATTTCCATTTGTATTGTAATACTTATAATGAATTTCATTAAATCTATTTGAACATTTTAGATTTGTGTAAAAGAAAATATGTGGTGTATAAACAACAAAATCTGAAAACTGTAATACTTTTTCTTTTATTGGATCACCATTTCTAATCTTACCTTTTATTTTGTCAAGACTTGTAAAAAAAGGAAAGTTTGTCAAGTCACGCAAATTTTTCAAATCTTTTTCAATATTTCTTCTCATACTACGTGTAAGTTTTTCATAAATGCTAATTCCTTCTTCATTCTTTTCCTCTAAAAAATATTGGAATCTTTCTAAACATAATAATAATGAATAAGCTCTTACATTTGCGGTGTAAGGGTACGGCTTACTACAGTGTGTTCTTTTATTGATCGAAGATGATACTAATACACAGTCAATTTTCTTAACTGTATTAAAAACTGAATTTGCTAATTCACCAATTTCTTTCTCAGATAAATGGTCATAAGGTGACTGTCTTTGTCGTGCTTCCCTATAATGTAACTTGAAATCTTTTGGTAATGTTACCCCTCTTTTAGTAAAAAATTCATATATTATTTCTGCATGAGATGTCTCAAATTCACCAATTTTATCTTCGTTGATAATGATACCGCCAGAAGTAAACCAATCATCATCTAAACTTTTTTTATTGGGATTAGACGAAAGTCCTTCAACTCCACTTTCGTCTAAATACAAATGATACAATCAAATTTTCATAAATTCATACATCTTTAAAAGATCTGATCAAGTAAGGTACTGCTCAAAACCCTTATTCAGAACGCAAGCAAACAATAGTACTCACAAGGTTAGGTTTCAAGATAACTCTGATGTTTATTGATTATTTGATTTGAATATGATACAAAAATCATTAAAATAGATACACAACTCGTCTAAATTTAAGTGGCTACAAAAAATATCTTATCGTCAATACTTCTTTTCTTTTTAGCAGGGCTTTGTGAGATTGGTGGTGGCTATTTGGTTTGGTTATGGATTCGTGATGATTTCAGTTGGGTTTTAGGTGCTATTGGTGGTTTTATTTTATTTTTGTACGGAGTTGTTCCAACGTTTCAAAAAGCCAACTTTCACAGAATCTACGCGGCATATGGTGGCGTCTTTGTAGTGATGTCAATTTTATGGGGTTGGCTTATTGATGGTATTCCTCCTGACAGGTATGATGTCATTGGTACTATTGTTGCAGTAATCGGTGTTTTGATCATATACTATTATCCTAGAAAAGGAGAAAAGGTTTGGAAGTCATAGTTACAACACTTGCAGTTTTCTTTTTTGCGGCATTATTGGAAATCGGGGGAGGGTATTTGGTTTGGAAGTGGTTGCGTGAACACAAAGGAAAGATTTTTGGTTTAATTGGAGGCTTGATTTTGTTTGTATATGGCATAGTTCCCACTTTACAACCTGCTGAATTTGGACGTGTATATGCAACGTATGGAGGAATTTTTGTTGTTTCATCCATACTCTGGGGATATTGGGTGGATAAGAAAAAGCCAGACAGATTTGAGATTATCGGTTCGATTATTGTTTTGGTAGGAGTTGCAATAATATTTTATTTTCCAAGATAGAAATCAACCGAGAGGCAACACGCTAAAGAATCAACCGCTAACGTAACAGTACCGAATGCAAGTAAAAGTTAAATGACATATGATAAACAGAAAATGTAACAAAGGGCTATGACATTAGCCTTGGTGAAAAGCCTAAACCACTTTTTCGGAAGTTGATAATGTCTACCAAAAAAGGAAACAAATGGTAGATATGAAAATAATTGAAATAATATTTCTGGCAATAGGTGGGGTATTAGGTACATTCCTAAGATACAAACTGCTAACAGTTCCGACGTACATTGGTGCTTTACAATCCAATGTCTTGATTGTAAACATAATTGGCAGTTTCATTCTTGGTGTCTTTGCTGTTTTATCACAACAGTGGAATCTTGATAGCAAGTATGCGTTATTGATGGCGTTTGGTTTCTGTGGGTCATTGACTACAATGTCGGCATTGGCTTATGACACTCATGATCTGCTTAACAATGCCAAACTTGGTTTGATGGCAGTAAACATTGTTGCAAATGTAGGTTTGTCTGTTGGTGCTATTTTTGGTGGTAAGGCACTTGCTAATCTTTTCTTTCATTAATCTCATCAATCAAACAGCCCGACCTCACATGGCTTAAGATGGTAAGACATCAGCAGAAGTTTGTGGAATTGAGGTGTTGTTACGTTCTAGGTTGATTTTTGTACCTGTTTACTTTCGGTTGATATGGTTTGTATTTATCTAACAGAATTAACAGCGATGTTGGGCATTATAGGTAGATTCTGTATGGGTGTTGCAATTACACGAATTTTATCATCTAATAATCGAAGAAATTAGTTTAGTTATAGGAATACCACCAGCTAATAATCCTCCTAAGAAACATAGAAAATAAAGTTGGAAAGCAAGTCCAAGAATAACAAAAACAGATCCTATTATCATATTTGTGATAATTAACATCACATTGTCGAGAATATCATCACTCATCAATCGATCGTTATAATACTTGATTATAAGATTGATCAAATCAGGATAGATTTATCTTAAATAATTTTATATGATTAATGAGATAAAATAATGACTGAGAGAAATCCACATCGATGTACTTCTATATTTACTCCTACTGAAAATCAAAGATACCAATGTATGTTACCCGAAGATCATGAGGAAGAACACATGTGGTTTGTTACATGGTATGGAGAACATGAAGGAGACCTTATGCAATAATGGGGTGGTCACTGATTGAAATAGATAGTTCTTTTAAACTATGGAATTGCCCTTATCTTAATACAATATGATCAATGGTACAATATCATCTATTACTGGCTCAGATCCATCTCTCGTTTATGGTACATGGGCTTTAGTAATTGTCACATTGCTGGGAATTTGGGTTACTTATCGTTATACAAAAAAGTCATTGAATGAAACAAAAATTTCTAATGATCTATTAAAAACAGAATTAAAAACCCGTTTACGTCCTCTATTTCAGATACATAACACTAGTTCACAGATAGATGGAGAACACGGTAAACGTAGATTGAGATTATTTTACAAATTAAAAAATGCTGGAACAGTAGATGCAAGAAAAATAACATTAAGAGGATTCAAATCAAATAATGGAGATATATCAAATATCGTTAAAGAATGGGACAGTATTGAAAATTCGTATTTACCTATTGGAACAATTCAGGTTGATGGTACACTAGATCAAGTTCATGAAATACCTTGGATTGAGGGTGATAGTGTGATAACTTATATCGTTTGGATTGAATATGAATATTTTGACATCAAAGAAAAATCTGTCATAGTGTTTCCAAGTTTTGGAGGAGGTCAACCCGTAGTTAATTTCAAATGGTTTGCTCATCAAGATGTTATAGAAGCAGAACAAGAATGGGAAGATACTAAATCAGGTAAGATTGGATTTTAAACTAAAGAATTTCTTTGAAATTAATATTTGCGACACATTTTCCATCAAATGTGTCTTCATGCTTTGGGTCTATTTCTAACACTTTGTCATAACAGACGCTTATCTTCAGGACAATAACCGCAAAATTGTTTTTCTTTGATTCCAAACCTATTTCCCAACATTCTCCATGTATCCCAATTCTTCCTCAAATCTAGCAGTTACTTCTTCATCAGACATATTTTCCAAGGTTTCCAAAGATTTTTGCTTGATAGATTTGTGTAAATCAGGGAGATTCACATTAAAACTAAGTACGAATTTTTCCGTTTCTAACAAATTTAGTGCATCATTTTGAAATTTGACATTATGTTCACGTATATCTCTAATGTTTTTGGAAAGTTTCTTAAAGAGAAGTTTTTCCATCTCTTCAACATCTTGAGTTTTTAATAATTTGAGTTGTTCTAGTTTTACATTATTGGTCATATGAGGATCTATTCCCCATGGTAATGAGCATATAGTTAATGTGAGTCCCAATTCAGAACGGTTCACAAAATAAGTAGTTCCAGTATCTTTGAGTCTTCCAGCAGTTTCTTGTTGTTCTCTTATAATGTCCAAAAGATTTTCATTTCCTTTTGTAGTCAAAACATAATATGATCTTGTACCTTCTCTTTTATTTTCAATTAGCTTATCTTCTTGCATTTTCTTAAAATGGTTTAATACAGCAGTATCTGAAAGTCCTGACTTAGATATTATTTCAGTGTATGTGAATTTATCACTACTAATAATTTCCAAAATTTTTGCTCTATTAGTTTCCCATTTTTCTCTATTTTCTAAAAATCTTTTAGGGATTTTCTTATGTTTTACAACCAACGTGATTTTAAGATAATATATTAGATTAAAAACAATCTGTTTTTGATTTTTTTGTTGGGTGTACCTACTCTACTCACATCCTATTACAGAGATTGCAACATAAATTACATGTCACAAAAACATGTATCTCTGCAAATAGGTAAAACAAAACAAGTGGGTGTACCTACTCTACTCACATCCTATAAGAGATCATGTAATGTTGATTTCATGATACAACATATCATGAATCCAGTTGAGTTTGATAAAACAAACCAACAAATGGATTTAAAAAATTCAGAGTCTTTTGGAAAAGCACCAAAAGCACTAACCAATGCCCTTAGGAAAGGCACCGAAAAAAATAACGTATTAAGAAATAATAGAATTAAAAGTGAAATAGAAGATACTTGCGATATCTCTATTTCGTGCCTAAATCGGAAGATCTTGGCTATCACTATTATGGATATTCTTCTATTTAAGAATTGAATATACCTAAAGCGATAGTCAAACAAAGACTAGTTGCACTTATTGACTCCAAAATACAAAATGAGGAGAAAATCAATGAACTTAGTGCACAGGCAGAAATTCTAAAAAAACGACTTCAAATTGACAACTCAAAGTAATGTGGTGTTTTAACTGTAAAATAGATCAGAAATTAGATCAACTGATCCTTTGCAAAGAACTTGGACACGATGTTGATTCCGAGGGACTTTTTCAAATCACTAACTATGATGTAAATAAAACGAAAGGAATCACTGAAGAACCAAAACCAAAAAATCCTGTTACAACATTAGCAAAGTTTGCAACACCATTAATGACAAAAATCATAGTATCACAATCTGATAATACACGAGTCTTTGTGGTTGTAAAAATGAATAACCATTTTGAAACTATTGAATTGGACAAGAAAAATCCCAAGGCATCTGATTGGTTAAGGATTACAGCATTTGACAAAACAAAGCAAATGTATTCAGAAGAAACATGTGCAAATACAATAGGATTTCTTAGAGCAAAAGCTTTGATGAAAGAGGAAACAAAAAGAGATGAAATTCATCTCCGTATTGCATATGTGAATGATGAAATCTACTATGATTTGGGACGCCCTGATTGGAAATTAGTCAAGATTACCCGTGATGGAATAACATTGGTAGATTATTCAAAAGATACTCCGATGTTTATACGGACACCAAAGATTGCTCAGCAAGTTGAACCAAACTTTAGACCTGATGGGAATCCACTAGATGAATTTGTCAAACTATGTCGGATGTCCAATCCTGAACTGTATAAAGTTCATCTGATATCGATGTTCTTTGCAGGCATGCCAATGCCCGCTATGGGCATACGTGGTCATGCAGGTGCTTCAAAGAGTACTACATCGTCTCTGACTAAGAGAATAATTGATCCATCAGGAATAAAAAACGAAGACAATTTGAAATCTTTTCCACATGGAGAGGATAACTTTGTTACTTCATTGTATGGTTCTTATTTTTCTGCATTTGAAAACATCTCTCACATAGATGTAGAAACCAGCAACATGATTTGCCGTGCAATTACTGGTGGTTCATTTGAGAAAAGAGCACAATACACCAATGGTGATGTATATACAATTAGTCTTATGAGAAAGATTCTCATCAATGGCGTTGACTTTATAGTTAGTCAATCAGACTTGGCAGACAGAGCTATCATCTATGAACTTGAAAGAATACTGGAAGATCAGAGAAAAACTGACAAATTTATCGAAGAAGCATTCCAAAGGTTATTACCTGATTTACTTGGACAGATTTTTCTAACACTGCAAAAAGTATTGGGAACAGTAAACGAAGTGGAAAAACAAATCAAGATACTTCCAAGAATGGCAAGTTTTGGAATACATGGTGAGGCAATCTATCAAGCACTAGGACACAAACAAGATGAGTTCCTAGAAATCTATAACGAGAGCATAAAGAAGAACTTGGAGAATCTCTACGATAGTAATCCAATCATTCCATGTTTGGAATGTGTTTTAGGAGATGAAAAAGAACGAACAATACAAGCCGAAAATCTCTATAAACAGATTACAGGATTTGCAACAAGCGAAGGATATACTACAAGTAAATTGCCTAAAGCTCCAAATGGACTCCATAATTGGTTTATGAGATCAAAGACACTACTTGATGACAATAACATCAAGGTAACAAAGGAAATCAACAAACAAAGCAAAGCAGTGTCTGGATTCACACCAAACGCAACAATCTACAACATCAAACGCATTGTCTCTACACAAACAGTACTCGATAATGAGTTGGGTTTGTAAGGGAATTTGTGATATGGACTGTTACAAAGAATCACAATACAGAAAAGGCTATGCAAGTGGTCAGAGATTCTGTAGAACATGTGATAAGTACTTTGTAACTGGTTCATTCAGGTGCGACTGTTGCAATCAAGTTCTAAGGCAAAGTAAACGACATCATAAGACATGGAATACATGTATTGTTTCTTAATACATCCCCCCTCTTTTTTTATTTTCCTACCTCCATTGAATCAAATTTAAGGAAATAATAGATTCTTCAATTCATTTTAGTCGTAATTTAACCAATTGAATACATTGAGGATGCTATTCTTTTAAATTGCCAAAAATGGCACTAACTTAACTTTAAAATTTAGTCAATTTAATATCTGTCAAGCTTAAATTGGGCGACTTTGGGGATTCACTGGGATCGTGGTCTAGCTTGGTATGATTCTGCGTTTGGGACGCAGAGGTCGTGTGTTCAAATCACGCCGATCCCACCACTAATCATTATCTTATTATCAATTAACATTCTAAATTTATCGCCGAGCAATGAGGAAGAGTTAGAGTAATGAACTGATATGAAGTAAAATTAATCGCTCTGAGCTCCGGCATGTTTTTATCAATTATGATTTGTTTTAATTTTATTGAATTTTGAAAAACGTGATATCATTCTGATAGTTGGTCTTTTCTTTTTCATGCTAGGTTTGATTCCTTTTATGGCTCCGTTTTATGCTGCTTTCATTGTCATTGCAATGTATTTTGGAATCAAATTCTATGTGGCTAATAGGAAAAAAGCAATCAAGAAAGATGTAGGCGAAGGCATTTGTGCTGAGTGTGGTTCTTCCATATTTGATAAAAAATGCCCAAATTGTGACTCTGTAGGAGAATAACTTCTACGTATCACTTAAAACGATAAAAATACAATATTTTGCGATGATTTTAAGATATATGACTTTCACAACTAGCTCAACTTTTGCTCAATTCAATTCTAAAATGAGGCTATTAGGCACCCTATATTGGACAACATGAAAAATATTTTAGTTTTATTTTCCATTTTGATACTTGGTGGTTTAGCAGTTACAGCAAGTGCTCAATCTACTAATCATGTTGTAATTAATGAAATTGATATTAATCCGCCGGGAGATGATTCTAAATCTGTTTTAGAATGGGTTGAACTTTACAATCCAACAAGTTCTAAAGTGGATATCAGTGGTTGGCAAATTGCTTCAACTACTGCATTGAAAAAAACAATGACAATTTCACCTAGCACTTTTATTGAACCTGGCAAGTATCTGACTTTTTCATATCAAAGTTTGTGGTTTGCTGATTCTAATGAATTAGTAGAACTAAAAGACAAGAACGGAGTTGTTATAGATAAAACTCCATTATTATCTGATCCTAAAAATGATTTGACTTCTTGGCAACGAATCTACGATGGATATGACTTTGATAATTCTAACGACTGGAAGTTTGCAATTCCTACAGCTGGTTCGTCTAATGGGAAGGTAACTACTACTGAAACAAAAACAGATGTCACAGTAACTGTATCTACTAATAAGGAATCATATCTGTTTGGTGAAACTGCAACTATTACCGGAAAAATCTCAAAACAAGTATTCATCACTGCACCGTATTTTCATGCTGATGAGATATCTGTAAAGATTACTGGTCCTAAATATGATAAAACAATTTCACTTTATCCTGATCTTAATTTGAATTATAAAACTTCGTTGAATCTTCAACAAGTTCTTGGTATAAACAAAGGTGTTTACTTGGTTTCAGTTACATATGGTGGAGCAACTTCACAAACAAGCTTTACTGTAGGAGACGAAGTAATTCCTGATGTTGTTGTAAAAAACAATACTCTTAGTATTGTTACTGATAAATCACAATATCTTCCAGGCGATACTTTGTCTTTGACAGGAATTACTACAGAGGCAATTCCATTTGAAGGCTTGAAATTTAATATCAAGGATCCAAATGGAAAAATAATTTCAACAGGAAGTTTGTATCCTACTAATGGGAAATTTTCAACAAATGTGTATATCACTCCTGTGAATCCTGCATTTGGCACTTATCAGATCACTGCAGAATATTTTGATAAATCTGCATTTGCATTTTTTGAAGTAGTCAAAGACATCAAAGAGGCAAAAGCAATTTCGATATGGACTGATAAGGATGCATATGCTTTAGGTGAAACTGTTACAATTACTGGCAGACTAAACAACGTGTGGGTTCAATTTATGAATCTGGAAATATTACAAACTAAAAATGCGGCACTTGCTACTACTGCTCTTGGTGGTGGCAATACAGGTTTTAAAATATTAGACACAATAAAAATATCTGGTGACGGAACTTTCTCATATTCTTTTAAAATTCCAAATAGTGATGTTCGATTAGGAGATTACAAAATATCTATATCTCAAAGTCTTGGTTCTGCATCAAAGACAATTCATGCTGTAGCAAATCCAGATGACTTTATTGTAAGTAGTAATCCAATTTCAATTTCCACAGACAAACTGATCTATGATTTGGGTGAAACCATGACAATTAGTGGTTATATTAAAAATCCTGTTTCTAGTTCTACTTATCAAACAGCCTCAGTAGCAATTTCAATATCTCATGAGGATGGTCGTCCTTTGGAAATTGTTGCACAAATGCCACACACTAAAACTAGATTGAATAATGGATTGGTTGTTGCATACGAATTTACTGCAACACCTGAACCTTCTGGAAAATTCTCAGTTCAAACAAAAGTTTTGAAAAATGCATTTGCTGAAGGAAATTACAAAATTAAAGCTGAATATCGTGGACTAACAACATCTACTTCAGTTGGAATTGTAGATCCTCTGAAGTTATCCAGCGGTGCATTAATCTCTCTAAACAAGCAGGTATATGGATTAGGTGAACCTGTTGTTTTATCTGGAATTCTTCCTCCTTCAGGTGCTAGTTCTGTAACAATCTCACTAACAAAACCTGATGGAAGTATAGTGAATTCAGGTGCTACGGTGGATAATCAGAAATTTTCGTGGTCATGGATGACTCCTATCTCAGAAAAACCGCTTACCATTAAAACCGATGATCGTTCTGTTACAAAATCTAATTATGGAATTTACAAAATCCGAGTATCTACAGCATCTACAGGTACTGATGTTTTCTTCAAAGTTTCATCTGATCCTACAAATGACTCTTTAACACTAGTTCCATTGTATGTTACAACTGAAAAATCTCTCTACAAAGCCGGAGAGAAATTAAAGGTAATTGGAAATATCATTAAGCGAGATCAAGGGTCTGAAGGATTAGTAGTTCCAGACCGAGTAACAATACGTCTACTTGATAACAAGACTCCTTTCAAACAAATCAGTGAGGCATCTGTTTATCCTGATCAAGGAGGAAATTTCCAAAGCTCATTTGAATTACCCGTAACTGTTTTCAAAGAAGGTGAGTATAAAATTAAAGCACTGTATTCAGGAAAGCAATCAGAATCTGTATTTACTATAGCAAACGACTTTTCTATTGGTTCGTCTGACAAATTATCTCTTTTACTTGCTACTGACAAGTCTAATTATTATCCTGGTGATACTGTGACTGTCTCTGGTAAACCAAACAAGCTAATTTATCTTGAAAAATTTGATGTTAGTGTGATACAGAAAAAAGAAGGTGAGATAACATGTGGTACATTTTATTGTGGTAAACATGTAGGTAAAGTTACCACAATTCGACCAAGCTCATCGGGTTCATTTTCCCATGAAGTAATAATTCCTAACATGCCCTCAAGTATTGGTTCATATGAAATTACAGTAGATGCTGGATTTCAGACAAAATCTATAATGTTTAATGTTGTAGAGAAACCAGTTGTTGTTGAACCTGTAAAAGTACCCTCAACCTTAATTGATAAGGTAAACAGAATCTCTGAGGATAAAATATCTATTATTACAAATGAAAAAACTATTGATGATAAACAGGTATTTCCACGTGTGTTGTCTGGATCATTACTTTCTTCAAAAATTGATCAATCTGATGTGAATCTAAGAATTACATCTGAATCTGGAATTTGTATTATAGGCCAAGATGTAGATTGTCTTGTACAGGATTCTACTAGAAAACCTGGACAAATCTATGATGTAGTGTCTGTAGATGGAGTTGAATTAAACGTCAGATACAGTGGGTCAGACGTATATCTCGAGAAATTTGATATTCTTCCTGTATCCTCAGATGGATTTTTGCCTAATGCAAACTGGAATGTGGATATAATCAAAGAAGATCAAGTATCGAGATTTTACTACAAGATTAACTACAAAATGGTAGAGTAAGTTCAAAATACCATTTCAATTCCTATTTGTATAGATGAATCTCCAAGTTTTGATGTTTTATCAGGATGATCCAAAAAAATGCACAGCTGCAAAAATGGTAAAGTTTGGAATTGCAAAAAGTATCAAAAAAATTGGAAATAAAGGGCTGGTTTTGGACCCTTTTTCTGAAAAAACTCTTTTACCTAAAGACAAATCTTTGATAAATTCAATAGTTGGGATTGACTGTTCATGGACTCTAGCTGACCAAGCATTTTCAAAAAAATTTAGCGGAATTACAAGAAAACTTCCTCCGTTACTAGCTGGTAATCCCGTTAATTATGCAAAGCTCAACAAACTCACTACTGCGGAGGCATTGGCTGCATCATTATTTATTTTGGGTTTTAAAGATGATGCATTTGCAATACTTGATAAATTCAAGTGGGGACATACATTTTATGATTTAAATCAAAATCTCCTAAATGAATATTCTAAATTGGAATCTGAAGATCAAATTAATATTATTTTAAAAGAATACGGATTATCTGAATAATTCATTTCTTTCTTTTCTTAATGTAAATTATAGTGACGATACTAATTATTATGGGAATAAGCACCCATGCAAATTCAAATGAATTATTTTGATTGTATTCTATGTTATCTTGATTAAGAACTGGTAATTCTCCGTTGTTTTCTACTATTAAGAAACTAGAGGAATAGTAATCTGGTTTTAGAACTGAATTTGAAATTGCAAATATCTTTAAATCTTTAGCACCTACTTCTAATTCTTTAATTTTTTCAGCATCGATTATAATTTTAGTGGAATTATTATCTATGTTGATTAATTCTGATATTGAATTATTACTACTGTCAGTCAAAAAATAAAGAATAGAGTTTACCTGTTTTGTATCTATATCAATCTCTAACTGTGCTCCTTTTTGAATCATGTCTGGTAAATTTATGTTTGTTATTTTTGGAAACTCTATTTTTTCAAATTCTGACCAATGTCCAAGCTTGAAAGGATAAGTCTGATCATCAAAAGCATTTACGACTATTGTTCGTGATTCAGGTGAGTATGTACTGAGATAAAATGGTCCATTGCTAATCACCGCATGGTTGTGTGATTTGATCCACTTTGATGATGCCATATATCTCTCATCAAAATATTTGATGTCTTTTTCAAATATTTTTAATGAATTTGGAATGTACTTCTTTTCACTAAATTCATTCAAATAATTTTGTATCATTTGAGCATCATTTGGAATTATCAGCGAAATCCAATTTACATTCTTATTAATTGCACCCGATCTTGAAAATGAAACTTTTCCATCTAACACTGCTTGCTCCATAGCTGCTGAAATTTCCCACGGCATTGAACTCCATAATGAGGCCCATTCTGCAATTTCGTCATTATCAAAATGCCAATAATCTACATACACCTCAATTGTATCGTCATCAATCACTTTTATTCCAATAATTGTTTTTACAGATTGTGATGCAATAGATGTGAATTCTACATCATAGGTCTTATCGTTTTCATCTATTTGGACTCCCCACTCCATTACAAAATACAATGAATGCAAAATATCGTTCATATCCATTTTTTGACCGTTGTGCCAATTGCTGAATTTCAAATCATATCTGACTTTGCTTGTTGCTTGAGTTCCATGATCTACTTCCCTCCATTGGTGTGTGATAGGGTCCCACATCATCGCTTCATTCGGTAAAACTAATTTTCCATTGGGCCCTGCAGTCTCTACATTCCAATCTGCTCTGACTGGAAATGTTTTTCCAGTGAATGGATGCTTAAACGTAATTGGATCTGAAATTATGCCCCAAATCTGTCTGCTATATGCATCACTTAATCCCATGACCGGATTCCATGAACCTTGATAGATCTGTTTAACTCCGATAACTAATTCACTTTCCCCATTTCTTGAATTAATCGGTGTGAACCTACTTGGAACGCCGGCTCCCAAATCATTTACAATTCCTTCCATTTTTTCATTTGCTACAAACTGATCAATTTTACTTGCTATGAAAATTCTAACTGATTGATCTACTCCTTCTGCAATTGCATCTTGAATCAATCGTACTCTTTCTTCTTCAGATTCAAAATCTCCAGTGTATATTTTCTGAGTTATTTCATCGAGTTTATTATTTTTGTAATTCCAATATGATGGATCGTTTGAACCTGGCATGTTTGAAAACCATGGAGAATACATCTGCGATAACCCTACGGAATCGTATCTTACAAATGCTGATCTTGACCACCCTTCTGTGTATAGACTCCATTTCAGTTCTGCTGGATTGGAGCCGTATACAACAACATATGCTTTATTCAAATCACCATAGTCTTTTTTTACTGTGAATCCTATTTTTTCTAATTCCGAAGCCAATATTTCCCCAATAGATTTTCTTACTTGATCATCACTTCTTATGAAAACTGTAATCTCTATTGGTTTTTGATTAATCTCCCATCGTCCATTTGATTTTATTGCACCGTTTTCTTTTAGAGCATTTGAAATCATTTCTTCTGCTAATGCTGGATTGTATCTGAAATTGAAAGTCTCTAATTGTTTGACTATTGTAAGATATTCTGGGTCGGAAGGACTATAGTTTGAGATCATTGGTGCACCATAACCTCCCATCAATTCGTTTACAATCAATTTTCTATCTATTAGGTAGTTTAACGCAAATCTGACATCTTTAAGTGAAAATGGATTAAATTCATTTGATTCTGCAGGATTTACCAATATACTATAAGACCTTCCAGTTGAATCAAAAACCTCTAATCCTTCCCTTGATTTGGGGTTTTCTAGTCTGTCTGACGAAATTCTATCGTAGTAAATATCCAAATTTCCATTTCTAACTTCTTCAAGTGCAGTATTTTCGTCCAAATATTGGATGAATTTTACAGAATCAAAATAGGTGCTTTTATCTGCAAATGATTCATTATTGATTACATATACAATTGCAAGAGCTAGTATGAATACTAGCAATAATTTCATAACCGTTTATTTGATTAGTTGTAATAAAACCTATTTCATAATAACCAGTTTAGTATAATCTCCTAAAACCTATATCATCTAAACTACAAAAAAAACAATATGAAATTCAATCAAATAATGTTGTCTGGATTAAAAGGAATTATTCCTGGTGGCATATCTGTAGAAGATTTCAGTGTAGTTATAAAATCAAACATTGTTGATTCACAGAATATCTTGGATGGATATGTAAAATCTGGAATTGGAAAAAAACAAGATGACATGTATTATTTTGAAGATGGTGATAAACTAAAAGCTGCTATTCAATTGATAAAAAATGGTGGTCCCCTTGATGAGATATCTATTCTGCTTGACTGGAAAGATTTTGAAGGATTGGTTGCTGAAATATTATTCTCAAAAAACTTTGCAATTATAAAAAATCTAATTCTAACAAAACCTCGAATGGAAATAGATGTTATTGGTATTAGATTGGGTGTTGCTATGCTAATTGATTGTAAACATTGGAAAAGATATAGTTCTTCTGCATTGTCCACTGCAGTAGAAAAACAAATAGAAAGAACAAAACATTACATCTCTAAAACTCCCGGTGCTATGGCTGTACCTGTGATTGTAACTCTGTATCAAGATAAGATTGATTTTATAGATCGTGTGCCTATAGTTCCAGTTTTTCAATTTTCATCATTTATTGATGAATTTTATGGAAACTTAGATCAAATGAACACTTTGGAAAAATAGATAGTCGATCTAATGTATTCTGATTTTTGTTAAATTCATGTTGACTAATAGTCGATATGTAATAAATAAAATCATTAAAATTTATTTATCTTGTAAAGTAGTCATGAGAAACAGAATAATCTGTAAAGAATGCCATTTGGAATTAGAGACACGTTCTGAACGAAGCATGAAGAAATGTGAAGGTTGTCAACTACAATAATTCTAAATTAAATTATTTTTTGTTATAGGAACAAGGTAATTATGAATAATATGACGCTTCCAATCATGAAACCTTTTGTTAATTTCAAAGATTTGTCTAGTGCTTTGGAATAATCTTCATAAATGCCTTGACCCATTACTTTAACATCTGCTTCATTTTCCAAAATTTCAAATTTTGCTGATGATATTTTTGATTCTGCTTCATGTGCTATTTGTAAAAACCACTTGGTAAGTTTGTCAGCGCCAGTGATTAGCCCTAGTTGATAGTATCCATTTCTGTTTCTAGCTTTAACTGGAGCATAATGTGTGTCTGATGTGCAAATCTCCAATAACTGACGACCTTGTTTTGCAAAGTTGTCCACTATTTTCTCTCTTACTCCATTTTCCATATTGTTTGCATCAGCCCATCCTAGAAAGAATTTTTTACCATTAATTTTTAGACATACTATTCCTAAACCCCCCATTGCCAAGTCTTCAGTCCATACATCCATGCTATCTGAATTCGCATACCCAAATTCTATAGGGTAACTATCTTTTGTAATTAATGAATCCAAACATGATTTTGCTGCCTTTAACATGTCTTCACCATCTTCTTTTGAAATTTCTTCGCCCATTGCATTATGACAATCAACTATCAATGTTCTGACATAGTTTCTATTTTTGGCGTATTGCTCGATTTCTTTTTTCATATAGCTTGGAATATCTTCCATTCCATGTGGTGACAATGAGAGAAATAACAATGGATTATTTCCAAAAAGTAAACCTGTTACACGTGCTTTGTTAATTTGAACTGTTACTGGTTCTGTACATACCAATCCTTCCTCTTTTACTATGCTGGAATCTAGATTTTTTAAATAATTTTCAACTTCATTTTTTGATGGGAGATTTAATGAGTGATCTGAAATGCTATGCATGATCATTGCTGATGATTCTAAATTTTTGTACATCAAATATGGTATGTTGCTTCCTCCAACTGGATGATATGGACCTGGATGAATTTCAGGTAACACCATTCTAAATTTCATATTTCCATCTGACGCGCTTAATCTGATTTGTGATGTGGATACTTTTGTTTTAAATGAACGCTGTTCAATTATTGCTTCAGCTTCTGTAAAGTCATTACCCTGCGATGCCAAGTATGCTTGTATTGTTTTATGTGTACTCTCCATCCCTGGTCTTCCAGCTCTGTCTGTTAATACTGACCATACACTTGCAATTATTAGAAACACCGCACCAAATCCTATTGCCATGGGATTTGTCAAAGTTGAATACCACATATCATATGGTATCATTACTAAAAACATGGCAAGTGGTTGGACCATACAAATTGCCCAAGCTTTTTTGATACTTGCACCTAAAGTAGTTGTAAAAATTCCTATTCTGAAACTTGCAAATAGAAACATTCCATATGTTACAAAAAATAATGATGCTTCTTTTACTAGGACGACGCTTGCAAGTAATCCCATTAAGACCACTGCAATCCATAACATATTTCCAAAAAGTGATGCATGTAGAGATTTTGAATATTCTTTTTTTCTAGTGAATTGTGTGTCAATTAACTGGGATAACGCTAATACTCCAATTACCATTGGGATCCTAAACCAATTTTCGGTCGTTCCTATATATCCTAAATAAACTATCGCTGTGATTACTGCGGAAATTACTAAAGATCCAGCTAGAGAAAAATAATGTGATGCTGGATTGATTAATGTAAGTGAAAACCTATTGTGTATGTTTGAAACATCGTCTGAAGATTTTTCCATGTCTTATTTCGCAACTAAAAATATGTCAATTAGCCAAGAAACCACAATTAAGCTAATGGGAACGGAAACAACAATTCTTGGATCTACTTTGAATCCTTTGGTTTCGTCCTCAAAGAATCTCATGAGGCCTCCACTTGATGCTGGTAGTGGGGCTCCTTTCTTCTTACTGCTCATTGTTACTCTTCAAAGCTTGAATTTTGACATAAATACTTTATTCCTCCAACAATCCTTGACTATTTGAACAAAAAATCTCTTTTTTGTGACTGTTTTTCATCCTGGATTAATAAAAATACATGATTGGCTTCTCTCTGATGCCCTTATCCGTCATATTGCATGATGCTGCTTATCTCGAAATTCCATACCCAAAAAATCAGGATAGGTTATTAGTTAGTATTTTTGAAATATGTGAGATTAATTGAAGCGAATTGAATTAACCTGTTTTGAACAACAAACACCAAGTATAGAATATATCTTGAAAAAATACAAAGTTTCATACAATTTAAAATTAGCCATAGTAGATGATCATAAACTAATTCATTACAATGTAATAGTTCCTGATATTATTTCAAGAACTGTCATAAATGAATTAAGTGGCATTCTTGATACTAGGATTAAAGAGATTTATCTTATTAGTCAAACATTAGATTCTGCAATATCTGAACATTCTGATCGATTACATGAAGAAGAAAAACTAAAACACATAAAAAAAGACAAAAAAACTATTGAAGAATTTAAAACATTAACAGAACCCTCTGTTGGATTAAAAAAAAATCTGCTCTTTATGATTGCAATTGCATCTTCTGTTGCTCTAGTTGGTCTGTTTGCAAATAATGCATCTCTTGTGATTGGAGCGATGTTGCTATCCCCACTACTTGGTCCTATAACGGCATTTTCTTATAACGCTGCAGTTGGTCAGCCAAAAAAAATGTACAAGGCTGCAAAGTCTGGATTAATTTTAACATTGGTGATTATTGCAATAGGTGCAGGATTAACTGCGGTTGCATCATCATTTACCGAATTAGAAATTACTCCTGAAATTCTTGCAAGAACCGAGATGACTCCTGTATTTCTAGTGGTCGCAATTCTTTTAGGATTAGCTGGTGGTATTGCAATGTCTTCTGACATTCCAGGTATTCTTGTAGGTGTGGCAATTGCTGCAGCATTAGTTCCCCCGGCTGTTGTTACAGGCATATCTATCGCACTCTTAGATTATGATATGTTCATTAATTCACTCACATTGACAATTGCAAATATTTTGGGACTCGTTTTAGGTACTATGGTTGTATTTTTTGCACTTG
>Ga0207952_1000456_pt1 | contig 33249 bp, 25 predicted proteins | sample SubbioR12Aug_8Ca_FD_184831 | JGI IMG/M metagenome (GOLD analysis project Ga0207952, IMG submission 184831) | Serpentinite rock and fluid subsurface biosphere microbial communities from McLaughlin Reserve, California, USA - CR12Aug_8Ca (SPAdes) | ecosystem: Environmental > Terrestrial > Deep... | reverse complement strand
GCGTATGTGTTAGTTGCTAAAAGCCGTCCTGCCGGACGGCTTTAGCATACGGCGTTGCCTGCAAACGTACACTCCGGCTGAAGCCGGAGGTTTTTAGATGCAACAAACAGCGGGCGACCCTGGGGCCGCCCGCGTCTTTGTTGGAGGGAGGGCTATGCCCTCGCAAAGCCGAAAAGGACGGCCTTGCGTGTAAGTGAGTCCAGTGTGTGGATCTCACCATCCGCGGTGAAGTCGACGTAGAGTTCGACCGCACCTTCTGGTAGCGACTTTGGCTTTCGCCTACGCCGCCCCACCCGTTTCTTGGTCTTTCGTGTCAGCCCGGCTGCACGATAGCCAGTACCATGGTTGTCCACCATGGATCCTCCCTACAAAGGCGCACCACATGGTGCCCCTGTACCGTACGCCTCGTCTATATAGTCGTCAATCGATACGCCCGCGCTTAACTTCGCTTTGAATTCTTCCACGCGTCTATGTTGGCATGATGTCCCGTCTTCAAAACCGCCGGGACGCGATACTTTTTCTTTTTCCACATCAATACATCTGGTCGTGTATAAACTTCAGGAGAGGCAACACGACTCCCTTCAAGCGATTCGATTTTGCCGAGAACGCCAGGCACGAAACGCAGAACGGCATCAATCAGCGTTGCTGCTGGCAATTCTCCACCAGTAAGGACAAATGGCCCCGTCGAAACTTTCTTTGCTTTCAATATTTTCTGGACACGCGCGTCAACGCCTTCATAGCGACCGCAGATCAAGAGTATGTCCTTCTTCTTTGAGAGCTTTTGCGCCATCGACGCGTCGAAAAGCGCGCCATCGGTCGCGAAAAACAATTTTTCTACTCCTTTTTTGTTCTTGAGCGCCTTGTCTGCTGCTTTCAAAACGGCCGTTGGCTCAAGCACCATGCCAGGACCACCGCCATACGGTCGCTGGTCAACCCGCTTATGCTTCCCCACAGCAAACCTCTTCGGATCATAAAACGAAAACTTCACCAGTTTTTTCTCAGCCGCGCGCCCCAAAATCGACGCCTTCAAATACGGCTCGATGGATTCTGGAAACAATGTAACGATATGAAAGTGAATCATATTCCGCTAAGGCGCGATGCGTCTGTGCGTCGAGAGAACATCGCGCAGCCTATTTAGGCGCGTGAACACCATACAACAGTAGCTCTCGACGTACAAACTTATACTACAGGTCGTGTTCGGTCCGATGCACAGACGCTTCGCGCCACCCTATTCACTCTTCAAATCTGCAATCACGTCGTCAACGGTGCGGTCGCGGTCCATGGTGCGTGCGGTGCCGCGTTCGCTCCCCTCTGGTTCTTCAATCTTCAAGTTGACGCGGGCTTCGTTCTTCATGCCCACAACGCGCAAAATAGTACGGATGGCCTTTGCAGTTGCCCCTGAGCGCCCGATGATCTTACCCATGTCGTCCTTGTGGACACAGAGTGTGAGGAGAACCCCCATTTCATCAACCGTACGATTGATCTTCACGTCGTCTGGATTATCGACGAGCGATTTGACGACATACTCCAAAAACTTCTGATCTTGTTCCATTGTTGTTTGTTTGCGATTAAATCAGTACGGGATTGGTCGGTTCATTCTAACAAACAAGAACTGCACCTCAAAGCGGAAACACGAGAACAATGTGGAAAGGTTATGCAGCAGGCTTGTCCGCTACAACTTCAGCGGGCACCTCTCCGCCAGCTGGCGGATTCTTCTCTTCCGCTACTGGTTCTGGTGCCGCTTCATCTGCTACTGGAGCAGGTGCTTCTGCCGGAGCAGCTGCTGGCGCAGGTGCAGCTTCTTCTACCTTTTTAGGTACCGTTTTCTTAGGGAGGACGTTTACCTTCTTACCTGAAACGATACCGGCAGAAACGAGCATGTTGTGCATCGTTCCAGAAGCCTTCGCCCCGACAGAGATCCAATACTTGATGCGGTCAGCATTCAAAATGCGTTCCTTGGACTTCGGATTGTATGAACCAAGCACTTCCTTTGCACGGCCTGACTTCGGACCGTTGGTGTGCTCAGTTACGACCACGCGATATGATGGGTCGTTAACACGGCCGGTGCGCTGTAAGCGGATCTTTAACATGTCGGGGCACTATACCAGTGAAGGTTTAAGCGGTCAAATTATCATTTAGCGACGCGCTCTGCTTCGTCCAACTTGACCGATAAAACCTTCGAAACCCCATCCTGCCCCATGGTGACGCCATACAATTCCCCTGCCGCAGACATGGTCGCACGGTTGTGCGTAATGACGATGAGCTGCGACTTGCGGCCAAGCTCTTGGATCATATCGGCGTAGCGCTTTGAGTTCGCCTCGTCGAGTGCCGCATCGGTCTCGTCCAATATCAAAAACGGTGGCGGATTCACCTGCGACATCGAGAAAATGAGTGCAATCGATGTGAGAGCGCGCTCACCTCCAGAGAGAACCTCGAGGCCGCGGATTTTTTTGCGCGGAAGCGAGACGTCAATCGAAAGTCCTGCATACAATTCTTCTTCCTCGGCGATCACGTCTTCACCTTCCATGTCCTCGCCGCGCGCACGGCGCACGCGTCGCGGCTCTTCGACAAACAGCTTTGCATGCCCGCCGCCGAACAACTTCGCAAAAAAGGCATCGAGCGCAACGTTGATGTGTTTGAGGCCGTCGGTAAAACGTATATCGATTGTTTTTTCCAACTCAACAATCAAATCTTTCAATGCCTGCGCAGACCTCTCCAGATCTTCCAACTCTTTCGCGAGAAACGCATCACGCTCCTGCGTTTGTTTGAATTCCTTCTCGACAGCATCTCCTCCACCAACGCCCGCTTCTTCAATTTTTATCTTCAATCGCTCGATGACGCGGCGACGTTTTTCTTGTTCGCCCCGATCTTCCGACAGCGCGCCAGGAGGCACTTCAGCACGATCCCACCCGAGCATTGCACTGCCGATGAGTGCAATGCCTTCGCGAACTTCCTCCTCATACCGCCGCTTTTCGGTAGCGACATGCTCACGTTCAGCCTTAAGCGAGATGAGCCGCGATTGCGCTTCGCGTAGCTTCCCTTCCGCTTCGACTGCTTCTCGCTCCGCGGCAAAGGACGCTTCGCGGGCACGTGTCATATCTGCACGCACGGTTTCTGTCTCAGATGCAAGACGCGCTTCTTCGTCTTCTGCCTTCTGTAGTGATGCTGCAAGGCGCGCGACAGCATCCTCAGCTTCCTTGTTGGTGATAGGCGCCATACCGGTTAGACCGTCTATAAAGGAACGAATGCGGTTCCGAGCCTGCGACAAGAGCGCACGTACACCAGCGATATCTTCTTGAGCCTCAGCACGCTCAATTGTCTCTGCAACTTCGCGTGCAAATTCGCGCACGTGCGGCGCCGGTACAATGGTCTCCACCGTCACATTGGTTGCCTCGAGCGCACCCTCGGCACGACCAAGTTCACGAACCAGTGCTTCGCGTTTATGACGCGCGTCACTCAATTTCCCCTGCAATTCCTCGAGTTTGTGCATCAACCGTTCGCGCTCACGATCCTCTGCTGAGGGGCCGCCACGCTGTGTATCTTTTAGTGTCGATTCGAGCGACTTCGCATGCTCAGAAACGGCATCGATCTCATCCGAGAGGCGCGCGTGCTCTGAAGTAATCCAGGCATTTTCGCGTGCAAGATACTCAGTCAGCTTATGCGCAAGTTCATTTTTCATCTCACGTGCTTTTTCGATCTTTTCCACTTGCACCTGCAAAAACTTCAAATGCGGTGCAAGTTCGCGACGAAGGGACTTCGTTTTATCGATATTGATAGCCGTTTCCTCCAGCTTTCGTTCACTCTCTGCTTTCTTGTGCTGATATAACTTGAGACCAAGCGCGTCCTCTACCATTTCACGTCGCTCACGCGATGACGCGTTCAGAATGCGATCAGCTTCACCTTGCGAAATGATCTGGTAACCACTCCCTCCAATGTTGGCGCCAGCAAGCAAGCGTATGACATCTTTGAGACGCACCTGCGAACCATTCATTAAATACTCGTTCTGTCCGTCACGATGCACCACGCGCTCCAACACCACTTCCGAAAAGTCGATGTCCAACAATCGTCGCGAGTTATCAAACACCAACTTCACTGCGGCACGGTTCATACGGGGAAGCGCCGGAGAGCCACCCCAAATCATGTCCTCGCCGCGCTTCCCGCGCATGCTTTTCATCGACTGCTCGCCTAAAACGAATCGAAATGAGTCGCTTAAATTGGACTTTCCACTTCCATTCGGACCCACAATCGCTGAAATATTCTCCCCAAATTCAAAGACAGTCTTTTTACCAAATGATTTAAACCCCGACAGCTCGACGGATTTCAGATACATCGCTTACTATTATCGCACAAAACCCTTACACCCTCATTTTCTTATTCACGGCAGCAACCGTCTCCTTCAGTTCTTTCTGGGCCTCGTCACGAACCAACTGTCCAAGATCTGCAATATATGGTTGCACCAATTCCTGAAGAGCCATCATATTGCCACTTCCCACCAAATTCATAAATGCAGGGTGCTGGTCTTCGGGCAGTTTTTTTAGTACCGCGACATTCACCCGATCCATCACGTTCTGGCCGAGTCGCGAAATAATATCCACTTGAATGCTTGGCGATTCGCCTTCAATGCCCAGCTCCTTGATCAGGCGCTTTGAAAAGCCATCGGCAAGAATTCCTTGAATCAAATCATTGTTAGAGGACGTTGCCATAGTTATCGCGTAAATGCTGCGCTCCATTTATTCATAAATGTCTCAAGTCCGGCACGTTGTCCGAGTTCGTTAAAGAGAATTGGCTCATGCGTTTGAATAACACGCGCCAACTCCCCGAGTGCCTGTTCCGTTCCCAACGCTCCCATATTCAAAACACTTCCTGTGGTAACACGAAGATCAAGTCCTGACGCACGTTCGACAACGCGCCCGCCCAAATCCGCCGCAATCGCTGGATCGACAACGACGCGTCTCAATGCATCTTTCAACTGCTCAAGGGCCGTGTCAGATACCGTATATCCCATATGCTGAAGAAATCCATCGGCCCCTGCAAATTTACTCGCCACGAGACCATCAATCCCGCTCCGCGCAACAGCGCCCTCAACGAGAACCGTATCAGGGGCTTTCCATGCAAGTTGTGTGACATCTGGACTTGGTATCGGTGGCTGAGGCGCTGGTGCAGGCGGTGGGGACTCTATCGACGGCGTCTGAGGCACTTCCAATACAGGAGCAGGCGTTGTTGACGTCGGCGGTGGCGCTGAATGAGGTTCAACTGGAATCGAAGGAGAATCTGGCGTTTGCGGAACCTCTGGTGCGTGCGGGACTTGTGCTGATTCAGGTCCTGTGAGCGATGCGCTCATTGCCTGGTCCCATGCCCACGGACCAACGGCGCCTGCGAACCCGCCCGCTGCTATCGCAAGCAGAGTGCTGTACAGCACCGGATGCCGTGAATTGCGCTCTCGCAAATGTCTTTGCGATATATTTCCAACCGCATACCCCGCGACAGTTGACATAGCCCAAGCCATTCCTGGCAGTGTTCCGGAGGTAAGAATGGTACCAGCGGCACTGAGCCCTGTAATACCTACGGCTAGCGCGATACGCGTCGTACGCGGTCGCTTCCGAGCAAACATCGAGGTGTCATACAAGATTTTCGCAAACGCATATCGTCGCACACGATCCCATCGTGGACCAGTGATCAGGTCACGCTCGCGTAAGACCTTATCGAGTATTTTCAATCGCTCTCCTTCGTTTTCGTATCCCGGTTCACCGTTATATGCCCAATCTTGTATAAGCGGCGCTGAACTTGGAGCTGGTGGAACGTCTGCAGTTCCAGCGCGCCGCGAAAGCCAGTCGCGCACTCGTCCCCCAGCGCGACGAAGTGCCCGCCCAAGCGGCGGTTCTTCTGGCGTTAAACCTCGTTGTGCATGTTCCTCTCGTGCTTGCTGTGCCGCCCGTTCGCGATCCATCCCTTCTCGTGCACGAGCATAGTCATCTCCCATCCCCAACCAATCCGACCCTCGCTGCATTTCAAGTTGATGGAGTTCAATTCTTTTTTCTTGATTTTCCTTCTCCTGCGCTTCAATCATTTGTTCGAGTTCTTCAATTGTCTTTCCTTCCAAAGAGGAATCTTCATCCGATTCCGTATTCCACGTTCTCATTGAAAAAAAATCCGGAACTGCAAGCCCAAACGAACGTTCGAGCGCATCTCGAACACCCTTTCTGCCGGGATTTTCGCCAAGTTCGGTTTCGACATAATCTTGAAATGCATTCTTTGCCGCATCAAACTCCTCTTCGCTTCTTGTTGTGAGAATCCTTTTTATCAACTCATTGCCCTGATCGAACAGCAACTGCTCCTCTGCAGACCAGCGTGGTTTCCTCCTCTCAACTGAATCAATCATCATGTATGCAGTATACGACTTACTAACAGTCGGGGTATCAATTTTCCCCATGCAAGAGAAAATGATATAGTTCACACATGGTAAATGACTTAATCCCACTCTCGAAAGCTAAAAACCCAGACGATGAACCAACAGACTTATCGGCTCAAAAAGCGGTAAAGAAGCGACTGTTGCCATACATTACAACGTGGCTCAAACAAGACTCTAAAAGCGAAGAGGCGCGAGAGATCAACGCCGAAAATGCCCGTGAAAAAAAGGCAACCACAATTCCAAAAATCATTACCGATCTTTTGGGTATGCAGCGCCTCGATAAATGGCCGGACACTGATGACTACGATGGAAGCCAAAAAATCTACTTCCCAATGACAAGTGACAGTCCTGAGCAACTGGTTCCACTACCGGCAACGCCAGAGAAGTTTCTTGAGATAGTCTCCATATACGAGGCGTCGAGAGAAGTCCCTGCATGGGCATTGGTCCAGACAAGAATAGTGCGTGAGGAAGCGGCACCTGATCTTGATAATCCTCAGGCAATCGCGCGACGTATGATACGAGCCATCCGCGGTGTCAAAGACCTTACGAGGCTTTTTGCATTAACTCAAATAGATGAGGATACGGCTATTAACGAAGCTGAAAAAGAAAAGCTGCGCACCGGACTGTTTATAAACAGCGAGGGCGACTGGGCGCTCGACGAGATTGTCAACATTGATGGTGAGCAGACTACTCTTAAGGATGAAGTGGAGAAACGGGCCCTAGAAATTATTGCTCTTGATATGGGTAAGCTTAGTAATCTTGATGACTTCGCTCGCTATCGCACAGAAGTTGCTCGGTTCAAATTTTATAATCCGCCGACACGTGTACGTGCGAACGCGATTTTGAAAGACAATTTGCGACGAATACTCGAATCGATGGTTGAAAGTGCTCCCAGTCGCGAAGCCCTTGAGCAAATTCTTGATGGAGCCGCACGCACGGCCTACGGAGTAGAGGGCACTGCCATTTACATGACCCGGGAAGAAATAGCCTCGATTCGAAAGACCGCAAAAGCGCGAAAAAAGGGCCTCTAGAGAGGCAAATCGTACCGAAGCACGCGCTCTTGACAGCAGAGTCTATAGGTATTATAATGCTCCCAGTACCTTCCGGTACTAATCTGGCCTGCTAGCTCAGCAGGACACGGCTTCGGCTGGTAAACCAGATTCACCCTAGAGCTGGTCATGGAGGACCAAATGAACAAGCATAATCGACATGCTTCTGGCAACCGCTCCAACGTTCCGGCCAACCGGGACATTTCGACGGACCAACAGTTCGTCGACGGTATGTCGGGGATGGAGGGCCACAGCCCACATCTGTACTACGAAGACACGTTCGTGAAGGCCGTCTCGGCCGCAGCGGGCGACTTCGTGGGGGCCAACATCGAGGTCCCGGAAGACCCGCAGGAGTTCTTCACTAACTGCGGGCATGTACACAAGAAGACCTTGGTCGAGGCGGCGTCGCACGTGCTCGCGGACTACAACTTCCGCAAGCCCGAGGTGGTAGGCCTCCGCGTTCACAACCGGAAAGGCAACACCAAGTGGAAGTATATCGAGGCGTTCCTCACGGATCCCTCGATTCTGGGCATTGACAACCCGAAGCTGACGGGCATTCCTCTGGAAGCCCTGCAGCCCATCGGCAAGGTCACCCAGACCACTAAGCCCTCCGCCTAAGTCCAAGGTAGCCCTTCTCGTGAAAGGGCCGGAGCCGCAGCGACCCTGCGGCTCTTCTTTTTTGTCTAACATTTCTAAGACACCTTCCGCGCAATAGCGATCCTTTTTGAGAGTTCCTCTCCTTCCGCACGGAGTCGCTTCAACCTTTCAATAAGTTCCTCTGTCTTCTCGCGATCTTCTTCCAAGGTCAGAACATCTTCATTTTCCGATTCCTCCTCGACAGGTTCCTCAGTATGTGGAGCAGCGGGTGCTTCTTCAACTTTAGTCGGTTCTTCTTCAGGCAACTCTGCAAGATCTCCGCGAACACGCTTCCCTCTTCGCAATTCGTGGGCAATTTGCGCGCGAGCAGCTTCGTACAGTCGTTCGCGTTGCCACGTCATCAGAGGCTCCGTTTTTGTCGTTACGAGCGTATCGAGATTGTTCAAAGATTGATCATACGCGACATCTTCAAGTGTTTTTCCCTCAAGGCCAATTTCCTTAATGAGCTCTGAGAGATACAGCACATTCGGGTTGTGTGGCTCCCGATCGGCAAGTGCGTGGAGTCCAACGAGCTGATTGTTAACCGACATCATGAGGCGTCGTGCAAGCTGCGTCTGTCTAAAACGCTCCTCAAACGCATCTCCGAATTCAACCCAATTTGAAATAGCGGAGAATGCATTCGCCCAGTCAAGCCCCCCAATGAGGCGTGGTACATGCTCTTGCGACTCTTCCAGTGGCTTATCTTTACCGAATGTCTGCGTACTCATGGTCCCACCCAGCGTCTCGACAACCGTCCGAAACATTTTCATGGCGCGCGCGTTTGAGAGCGTCGCGTGCACCCTTTCGGAATCGCCGCGCAAGATATCGTAGGCCTCCTTGGAGAGTCGTCCGCGATCAAGATCTATCTTCGCCTTGCGATTCATGCGTGCATATGTCACGTCAACCACAAGCTTCATCGGCTTTCTGTCGTGAAAGTATTTTGGCGTCCCGTCATTGTTCAGGAATTCAACGACAATATCGAGTCCCCCGGCAATGTCGTCGGGATGACCTGCAAGATACACATCTACCTTCACCCCAATCATTTCAAACACGGCTCGCAGCATAGGAACGCCGACTACCTCGAACGCATCAGCAAGTTCTTTCTGTTCTGACTGAAATAACTTTTCATTCTCAATGGCTTCCTGAATCACCGCTGCTTTGCGCGCTTTTTCTTCGGGAGAATCTTCGTCTTGGACTCGATTTTCGGGATTTCGCTCGAAATAGTCTCTGAGGAACTCCTTCTCGTTGAATTTGAAATCGATTCTTTTCCGACCGAGCACGTAGAGACGCTGGAATTCCGGGAATGAGAGCGACCGCAGCCACTCGACAATATCTTTTTTTCGAACGTGCTCGGTGTACCACTCTGCCGTTGAGGAGTCACTTTCATCAGGCTCTCTGCTCCGCCTCATCTCAACATCGATAACGTTTGGTTGTCGCTCAAGCCACTTAAGGTCATATGCTCGTGCGCGGAGGAGAATACCAATGCGGCGAATGCGCTCCTTCATGTCAATACCAGCATCTCCTGCCTCTTTATTTTTCTCTTCTATGCGGCTCGGAAAAAGCTTGCTGCGACTCGGGATGAGGCGGCTTCGCATGCGTCTACTACGCTCCGCGTGAGCCTTCAAGAATCGATCATGCGATCCTTCTTTCTCACTCTCCACCGCATTGAGCGCGCGTTCGCGTTCGTAACGATCTTCAGCGCGTAAACCTTCGCGTACGCTGCGTGCGCGTTTTTTTGGTGCCGCGTCTCGGTTACCTTCTGTCATATTCGTTCCATTAATCGTATCACGGTGACAAAGAGACAAGTTTGGTAACTTCGAAAAGGTTGAATAACCTCATGTGCGCATTGAGTATGACCATGTTCCGTAACGAATGGTTATCAACAAAGTACTACGATACATGCGTTTGTGGACGCGTCTGAGATGTTAAAATTCGCTGATGTCGATGTCAGGAGAACCCCCTCAAGGCGGGCCTAAGGTTGAACGCATTCCCGCTGCGGTGGCGCAGCCAAAATTGGAAAAAGAAGTTGAAGAACGTCTCCGGCTTTTTAAATCAATTGAGCACATAACAGGTGTCAAAGCAGAAAATGCCGGTCCAGTGCTCCTTTTACCCTACGTAGACCCCGGCGCTTTCTCGAAACCCCCGGAAAACATCCCGAAGCGGATGACCGAAGACTATCGAAAGATGGAAGCAGCTGTTAATGCTCCTGAGGTGCTACCGTATTTGCTTGATCGACTTGGTTTTCTTGCCCGTATTCCACGATCTGGGAAAATCAAATTGAATAAGGCGCCGTGGCCGGCAAAAGACGAGGCAAAGCAAAAAACCTGGGAAAACGAAGTGCGAGAAAGGATACAACTTGTCCGGGAGGCCGGGAACTCTGACATGGCACAAAACCAGGAAGAGGCTCTTGAGAAGTTTCTCGCTGATGCAAGACACGGGAAAAAGGTCAATGTTGGCAGGTTACAATTTCTCAACCAGAATAATGTCGACGCGTTTCGCAACGCCATCGGTCGTGGCCTGAATCCGAAGTTCTATGCGGTGATGCATTATCTGAAGCAGGAAGGGTTCGCGGAACAGGTCATCCCATCACTCCAATCACTAGCTCTCAAACTTACGCAGCAGATCCAGGAAATTACGGATATCAAGGACATTCCGCCGGCGCAACTTGAGCTTGCGAGACAATACGCAGTGTACATCTTGTCGCGCGTTGGCGAAGAACATACGGCAACATCGCAGGGCTGGCAGACTCGTCTTGCAAATATCCTTGTCATTGCCGCGACGTATAACGTAGCGGGACTCTCACTCACCTTCGAGCAGCAAGGCGAGCTTCGCGTGCCACACGTTCACATTACAAACGTGCCTCACGGCGGAGAGCGCTTTCTTAGATTCGTACTGCACTACATGACAGCCCCAGCCGGGAAACGGTCCAATTTCCCGGAAAACGATCCGGTCACAGCAGGAGGCTTTGATCGAAAGGTGATGGAGGAGCCGCAAAACCCGGCCTTTCTCATAATGAACGCACTTAACCTCCAGTCGAGTGAACCTCCTCAAACGTCTGAGCGCATGCAGGGTCTTAATGAGTCGCTTGAGAAGCGTCACGCGGAGCGCGCCGAGATCCGGAAGTCCGAGCTCGCTTTTATCCCGACGATCACATCGAAGTCGTTTTCCGATGCTGTCAATGAGTATGTTCAACTGCGAAGAACAAAGGAGCGCGGTTATGACGTACATCCGATATTCAAGCGAACAATAGAGGCAATGAGGCCGTTTGCCGAGCCGACTGAGGAGACGCTTGATCTGGTACACAAACAACTTGCTGCGAGCGCTAGAGACGCAACCTATAAGGGTCGGAAACTTCCGATACAGCAATTGCGTTACGTGATGACGATCGCGCTCTCAGCAGAAGCCGAGGCTGCAACTCGCGGCATCGCCTTTGCATCGGCTCGAATCATCATCGACTCCGCGCAAAGATCGCTCATGCAAATGAAACACACTCTCGAAATATATGGCGCCGCGCTTGGAAATAACCCAGTACTCAGCGCACTGCAACAGAAAGCGCTGAAAGATGTCGCCGCGCTTCAAGAAAAGCTTACGGAAATGACGTCTCAAGTCGACATGTATTTTGCAGAAGTGGACCGGAAAATTGAATCGGGAACTATGGGTGACATGGATGTCATCGATCCATTAAAGACGCGGGGAGCCGACATGGAGATTGTGCGATGGAAGGACTATAAGAAGCGCAGCGAAGAACGTAAAAAGCGAGCGACAAAACCGATTTCTCCTGCTGAGATGCAGAAGCGGGTCGACATGGTAATGAAAGATCCTAAAAAGAATTTTGCAACTGCCCTCTTGATCATTCTCGAACACCTACAAGTTCCCGGCTATACACAAGAAGGAAAACGAAATAGTTTTGCACATGCCGTTAACATGCTTGATGCCCTCCACAAGGGTTTGTCGGATAATGAAAAATCACTCGACGCCGAACAGATAAAGTACAAAAAACTCCTCGATATTGTACTCGTACCACTTAGGACAATGCGCCAAGCGCTGATTGCTGATCCGACCATCCGCACACTACCTTCGGACAGCAAAGTAACGTCCCAGATTCTTGAAGCACTTTATAAACAATTGCGATAATACAGCATGGTATGGGCGAAGATCTATTCAATTCAATCCGAAGAAAAGCACGAAGAGCGGTTGTGAAAGGTCGCGCCGCGCTTGGAAAGCGCACTGAGTCACAACCGGAACAACCCTCGCGCGAAGAAGAACGTGCACGCGAAGCAACAGAAACAAATGCGGGCATCGACGACATTCTCTCGCAGCTCGGTAACGGCGAAAAGGCCCCACCCGTCGCAGTCGCTCCCACCCCTCCGGCGAAAGAACCCAAGCAGCAGGGCCCAAAAGAATCGGCAAAACCCGCGGTTGAGAGTGCGCCTGCTTCTACCGCGCCTACTTCTGCTGCCGCTCCAGAGGAACCCGTCTCTCCTGCCACACCTCCGACGCCACGTTCTCCCGGCATCTTGGAACGTCTCCGTCGGCGTGGAGAACCTGCGCGACCCGTGCCACCGGACCCTCGCGGAGTACGTGGCGGACCACGACACCGTTTAGAACAAACACCAACCCCGGCACCGATTGACCAGTCAGCTGCAGGTCAGCTTGAACGCTTGGGCATTACGAAGGATTTCTATGAAGGCCTAAATGCAGAGCTCTCACTCGCGCTTGCAGAGTTGGTACGCAAGGATCATGTCGCATTCCGCACCTACATGAATGCTTTCAAAGACCATTACCGCGGCACCATTCGCGCTCTTGATCGCGCTGAACTCTGGCTTGCAATTAATACGCCACTTGCATCCAACGCATCTGCTGCTGATCGTACACAAAAGAATGTACAGCTAATTCAGGTTGCACTCACGATGCCAGATCTTATTGCAGACTGGCTTAATAAGGCGTATCAACCGCCGCATGACAATCGCTATACGCTCGATGATGGTCTGCGAGTGATGATTGAAGCATTGCAACGCCTCTCAAGTCCCGAAAAGAAATAGTATGGCACGGCGTAGTTTCGAAAGCCTCATGCGCAGAGCCCTCAATGTTCCGCGTAACGAAATTATTGAGCCGGCGCAGATGCATCCTGGGGCTGCCCTTGAGCCGGCACCGCTTGACTTGTCTGGAATGAATGAGGAGTTGCGCGCGTTTGAGTCGCAAGCATTTGAGAAAATTGCAGATCATGTCATTGAAGATCTTGGTATCCGTCAAATGGCGCGTGACGGTTCTTTGTTTGGAACGATCACCGGGTACTTGAGTAACTACAGTGTCCGTCAACGAAATCGCGCGGCGATCTCTGCACTGTTTGAAACAACCGGAGGGGACTGGAAAAAGATTCGCGAAGTTGCACAAGATGGTATCAGGATTCTTCGCGAGAACACGAAAGATGGGATGAGTGCCATTCCGATCGACCATCCGTTCGTCAAATACCTCGATGCACTTGGAGAACTGAGCGAGCGAACTGTGCAAGAGCATTCGCGAGATGCGCTTGTTGAGCGCGGTTGGGACACGCTGCTCGATAAGAATCTCACCGGCAAATCTCGCTTTCTTGTTGTCCCATCGCTCAAGACGACAACGTGGGGAGTGAATATCGCTCTTGGCATTGTCGATTGGTTCCTTATCAACCAGGCAATTCAGATCGCATCCCAATCAACTATCCCAGGACTCGATATCAAAATTGATCTTCCGGAAAAGGTACAACTACTACTTGCCGCGCTCGGCGCTCTTTGGGTATCGGTTATCACCATCAAACACAAGGCGACGTCCGACTCTTTCCGCGAACTCTTCTTGAGTAAAAATGCGGTAATTTTTTACGCCATGCTCACAGGTCCAGCATTTGTTCAATACGCTGCGGCAGTAAAGGCGGGTGCCGTCTCGGGCGGTATATCTACCGTTGCGACTGCGGCAGAAAAAGCTGGCACGCAGCTAAAAGGAGAGGTTGAGCAAACACGTACGGAGATTGATGCTATGCGCGGAGACATCATGCCCCAACTCGCTACGTTTTATCAAAATGCGTACACGAGACGAAGTGCTGGACACGGTCCGGATACGCTACGTATCACGGAGGCCGTCTTGGGCCCCGATGTCGCCCGCGTCGCTGGACGCGACGGAACCGTTTCATTTGCAGAAAGCAAGGGCTGGAACGTTCAGCAGTTTAAAGCATTTCGTGGCACCCGCGGCATGTCGGCGGCAGAAGAGAAAACACACCAAAGTTTTCAAGCCGATCTTGACAAACTTGCAGAGAAATATGGCATGGCAAAGGGCTCACGCATATACCACTACATTGACGTCGTGATCAACCGCAACAAACAGAAGATCACGCTTGAAAATGCCGCCGAAAAGCTGCAAGACTTCGTAAAAACTGCTCAAAAGGCTGCGGCCGACACGAGCCTCCCTAAGGAGATGTCAGGTGGACTCCCCGAGCTTATCACCGTGATGTGCGAAATGGGCAACGGTACAACCATGGCCCTCTCTATGCTCGTCGCAGTTGCAGCAGACGATCCAGCGAAGGCAAGTAAACTGTTGGGAGAGCTTGTACAAAACGGCATGAAGGTTACACCCGAATACGCACTACGCATATGGAATGCATTTACCCACGTTGCAAGTGATGTCTCAAAAATCAAGGAAAAATTCCCGGGCGTTAAGAGCGCGTTCCTCGATATTGCAAACGTGCTGCAGAAATTGCAAATAGCGGCGGAGCTAAAAAAGTTTACTGACGACTTGGCAAAAATAGTTCCCGAGGTTGCGTCCCTCGAGTTTAAAAATCCTCAGTTCTCACTTAAACCGGAGCGTGTTCAAAAATTTGAAGTTGAATGGGGACCGTTCGACAAAATACTCACCTGGTCCATGTGGGATCGCGTTACCAAGGATATTCCTGAAGAGCTCGTCCCCTTTGTGCTGCAGAGCATCCATGAGATGAACGACAAGATAAAGCTCCAAACACGCTATGGAGCGTTTGGACCTGGACCACTCGCAGAGTCGGCTGGCCTTTCGTTTGAAATTAAACGCGATGCAACGGGGGCGATTGAAAACAATGAGCAATTGCAACATGACATTCGTGCGTACCTTTGGGCTGTTATTTCGTTCCTTTTAATTGGTGGCGGTGTCATCGGCGTGCTCGATAAGAAGATTGATAAACTCACTGAAAATATTGACCGCGGTAACCGCGCGGCACGGCTTTCTCGCAAAGAGCGCAGGATCGGCAGAGCGATGGCCCGCGCATTTAGAAACCCAATAGAAGTTGGCGAAGAGGTTGATATTTACGAATTGCTGACGAAACGTGGGTATCGTTTGCGAGAACGCGACGACGTGGGGCTTGAAATCGCATTCGCTGAAGCGACACGCGGCTATGCAGCTAGTGCGGTAACCGTAGAAGAAGTGCAGCCAAGCGGCTTTCCACACACTATTCCCCTTGCTGAGACAACAGCTGGCCGAGAATTCCTTCAAGCCGGACGTCGTGATTACTTTGAAAATTCCGAATATCAGGATGCATACGAGAAGAAGGTTGACGAGATTGAGCGCGTCCTTACCGACCTTCGACCCGCAAATGCAGAAGCACGTCGTGTCATGCTCCGTGCAATTTTCGATCATGCCAATATTCGAAACCCCGGTCAACGACAGGCAATTGAGATTATGGTCGCGCCCGGTGGAGCTGCGCAAGAACCGATGTTTCGGCGTGCCGTTGTTGCGACATACAATGACTACGAACGCTCCATGTGCGAAGCAGAGATTGATGGTCGGCTTCGCGAAATCGCAAACCTGTCTGCATATCGCTCCTTTTATGATCAGTACCTCGTCAGTACAAATCTTGGAGACGAGACACTCAAGCCAGTACCGATGACAGCGCTCGTTGCAGCACGGCGCGCAGCAGATCTAGACGCTATGATTGCGTATCATCGCGAATTTATCCGGACTATCACACCTGCTGGTGAAATGATTGCAGACAAACCTGTTCAACCTCTTAAGGCCAACGAGAAACGTGATCTACAGCGCGACCTTGATCGAGTGATCGCGCAAAATGACTGGGGTGAAGATGTACGTCCGCCAAGCGTGCAACTTGATGCATTTCATGCATTCCGCGACGAGTTGCATGCGAATAAACAAACACTTACTCGCGATATTGCACGCCGCCTTGGCAACATCGACGAAAGCCGTATCTCACTTACCTATGAGTATTCGCCTCGCACACGAGCTTTTACGCTGCATGCATATGTGAACAACGGAGAAAACCCGCTTGCACTCGTGTACCCAATGGGCGCATTTACGGGTAAAGGCTCGTTTGCACCGTTCTTGAGCGACTTCAGACGCTGGCTCGCGGACGATGTCACAATTCGCACCGGTTTGTATGCGACTCGTGTCGAAGACGCGTATGCGCGTCACGAGGAACTCGACAAGTCACTTGCTGCCGGATATCAGCCAATTCGTTTCAAATCCATTGCAGAACTACGCGACCGCTCCAGCGATATTGCCGAATTCATTCGGCTGTCGCTCGGTATACCGGTAATGGAAGCTGCGCTGCTACAAGCGACGAAAGGAGATGATGTCTCGAACGAGGATCATATCTTCTTGATGGATCCGCGTACCGCACAGCACAAAAATGTTCCAAATGTAAACGGGCCATCACTCATCCAACGCCTGGAGCCAATTGTAGAAAACAAAGCGTTCCAACTTGATATGCGCCGCGGTGTAGTGATTGTTGATGGTACCGAGCACGACATTTTTGCTTCGCGAGGAGCGGGTGCCGCACAGCAGCCACAACGTCGAGCGAGACGACGCAGATAAAAAGACGAAGGGTTGCCAAGCGGCAACCCCTATCGATGTGCATCCAAAAGTCTTCTTGAACAGCTCCGTAGGAACTTATTTCATGTAGTCACTCATGACGTTGACTGCGATGTAGCCACCCATCGCCGTGAGGAAAAGTATCGCGGCAGATAGTTGGCCATAATTCCAGATCCACTTCAACACGCTCCACATAGCTCGCTCCCTGGTAACGCGTTTGTGTCGATGGTTCCTACGGAACCTAGCTGCGTTCTTGATACCACATTATACAAATGTGTCAACCAACACTGTGCATAAAGCAGAAAGCCCCGGTGGGGCTTTCTTTGTTGGCGTGGGGCACGCGCGATCTCAGGCGCGGCGTCCGGTCCAGAGAGCCGGCATGTGGCCCTTGAGTGGCTCGGGAGCTGGCGGTGGTGGCGGAGCCACTACCGATTTTGCCCAAATTGCCGCACCCGGGCGATGCCCGTTGAGGTGTCTCAGATTAGGACCCACAATCCGCGGCGTCTCTGCCGCAGGCTCCAGATCAACGACGTCGTCGATCGGATCTTCAATCTCAGGGACGAATTTGGAGAGATGGTGGTTGTGGAACTCTTGTGCGAGTTCCAATACCGTTTTCATCTCTGCCTCCGTCACCTTTTTGCCGAGCACCTTGTGTGCACGACAAGTCGCGCACGGCTCAAGGTACGTGCACTCTGGAGTATGGGTCAGTAAGAAGGTCATCGTTTCAAGCCTCCAATTACGCCTCTCCTACGGCCATGTTGCCATACAATATTGATTATGTCAAGTCAATAGGACAGTATCACCATCCCTTGGTTTTAAGCCCATTTTCAGCCGCTTGCTGCTCGGCATCCTGTTTGGACCTCCCTTCTCCCGTCGCGATGCGTTCCCTGCCCAAGTACACCCCCACAACAAAGCGCTTGTCATGGTCCGGTCCGGACTGGCTCTGCAATTCGTACGTTGGCGTCACCGCCGCTTTTTCCTGAGCGATTTCCTGGAACTTACTTTTTGCATCCTGCCATAAACGCTTCTCCACAACTTCGTCAGTCTTGTGGAACAGTTGATTCGCGATGAAGCGCTCTGCGTGCTCGTACCCTTGATCCAGGTAGATGGCACCAATCAAAGCTTCAAAAGCGTTCGCAAGAATGATCGCCCGCGCCCTGCCGGTATCTTTTGCTTCGCCGCGCGAGAGTAGCAAGTACTCGTTCATACCAAGTTTGGTAGCAGCATCGGAAATAGAAACTGTGTTCACGAGCGCCGCGCGAAACGCCGTCAACTCCCCTTCTGGTTTGTCCGGATACTTCGCGTACAAGTACGCCGTAACGACGAGCTCCAAAACAGCATCCCCCAGAAACTCCAAGCGCTCGTTATGCTCGCGTCCGGGGGCGCGATTTTCGTTCAAAAATGAGCGGTGCGTAAATGCAGTTTCCAGCAATTGCTGACTTCTGAACGTAACTCCAATTTTCTTTTCAAAACTCTTAAATTCCATGGCTGTACCCTATCACGTGCAATTCGGGTCTCAAACTATGCCCTAACCCCAAATGGCTATACCCTGTTCCTCTGCGCGAGAATATTAATTGCCGGGATGATGATTTTCAACGTATCGTCGTAAAAGTTAAGGCTCCCAACCTGCGAGAGCGGAAACCATTGTGCGTCGTCAAGTCCGCCGCTTGAACCAAGCTTTATTTCAGAAAACGGCGACTCCGCCAAGTAGTACGTTACGCGTTTGCGTTTCTTTCCGCCTTTTACTTCAGAATCGTTAGCGGTGTATTCATTTACACCCAGTTCCTCTTTTATCTCGATATCGAGTCCGAGCTCGTCGCGAATTGCTCGTGTTGCTCCCTGTTTCAATTCTTCTCCTTCGCGGATCTTGCTCTTTGAAATGGTCCAGTGTCCGAAGATGTCGTGCACGAATGCGAGGTACAAGCCCTCTTCGTGCTTTGCGTACACAACCGCGCCCGCCAAATGTTCAACCGGCATCTTGCCCTGCATACCACCCTGTTTTCGTGCGGCACCTTCATTTTTCCCGGGTTCGCCAAGTTCGACATACACGGCACCTAAGACACCGTTCACGAATCTGCCTGATGAGTTTGAGCCGAAGTTTTTAGCGAGTTCGATCGCTTCGTTTATGGCAACTTTTGCCGGCACTTGCGCCCTATCTGCAAACAATAGCTCCGCAAGTCCGAGACGGAGAATGTTACGATCTATCGCGGCAATTTTATCGAGCGGCCATTCGGGCGCTGCGCGCTCGATGACCGTATCTAGTTCTTTTTGCTTCGCGCAGACCTGTTTTAAGAGTTCCGTCATAAACGGCATGTCACTCTCGCGCGCACCAAATTCTTGGGAATAGTTTTTGAGACGATCGACCGCGGAGTCAACCGTCATGGAGCCACCTGATTGATCACGTTCAAAGAGTACCTGGAGTACCACTGAACGTGCCAAGTGTCGGTTGGCCATAGTTAGCTTGCACTGTAGTGCCCGGTATCGGCAAAGAACAAAGAACGCATGTACGTATCGTAGCATGCTCTGTGGAGAGGATTAATTAGAAGCTGTGGATTCTTGCCCGTCACCTTCAGCATCCGCAACGTCACAACAACGTGTATTTACCACGGCCCGTGCAGATATATGGTGCGTTACTTTGAGAGAGAAGGTGCCGCGGTTTCCTGTTCAGCCTTGTCAGCTTCACGGGCGTGTCCTGATGCACGAAGTTCCTTGTCGCGGCGAGTCTTGCGACGCGCATCACGCGCAGCGCGGCTCGTTATGTCGATGACAACTTTGCCGTTATAGCGGCCACATGCTTTGCAAGCCATGTGGGGCATACGGAGTGCACCACATTCACACGTGGTGGCACGCTGCGCCGTCAGAGCATGATGACTCCGACGTTTTGCTGTCTGTGAGCGGTTCCTCCGCATTCGTACAACCATGGCCAGGACTATACCCCAAATGCCTTTAGAGAGCAAGAACGCGGCCCCGCCTCATATGGAGGACAGGGCCGGTTTCAACATGTTGATGTGCGTCAGCGTGCTTTCCGCTGTTGCCGGATCGCCTCAGTGGCGTCCCGCATCGCGGTTACGAGCGACGAGATCTTGTCATCAGGAACCCGAGCGAGCTCTGGGTCTCCCTGCATCCCCGCTTCTTCACAGCACTTACTGGCGAACTTCTGCACTATCTCACTCTCAGGCAGTTCGCCGGTTCTGTCAGCTAAAAGGCGACTTACTCTCAATGTTCTTCTCCCTCGCTAGGTTGATAGTTGTAAAGTAGTGCCCATTCACACTACTCCCGACCCAAAAGGGCGTCAAACGAGTATGGTGCTTAAGAATGAACGTCGGTGGAGCTCTGTTGGACCAAACTTTCGGATAGCAATGCAGTGCTTGTTGGTGCCGTAACCCTTATGCGCATCAAATCCGTACGCGCCGTGCGACAGGGCGAGATCTTCCATGAGTCGGTCGCGGGTCACTTTGGCAATAATTGACGCAAATGCGATAACCGGTATCCGCTCGTCGCCTTTTACAAACGACTCTTGTTCCCACTGCTCGGCAACCGAGAGCCCCGCATCAAGAAGCACCTTCACGCGCTCTGGACTGATAGCGAGCGACGAAACGGCAATTGCCGCGGCTTCGCGTGCCGCGTTTGCGATGCCAATCTCGTCAATTGTTGGTGCGTCGACCATGGCCGCAGCATGCCGCAACCGGCCGTGTGCCGTAATGTATTCGTATAAAATGTCTCGCTGCTGCGCTGAGAGCTGTTTCGAATCTCGCAGTCTGGGTTCACCTTTTTTCGTGATGAGAGCGAACGCCTCGCGCCAGTCAACTGTCGGTGGAAGAAGGACGGCTCCGACACACACAGGGCCCGCAAGTGCGCCGCGCCCGGCCTCGTCAACGCCAATGGTCCATTGCACACTGCCAGTATACTCCTATTCTCTGACGCAAAAGTGAACGAATTCGGTGCATAAAAGGTACTAAACCCCAGGGCAAGCCCTGGACCCCGGCCGAAAGAGTGTTGCACTCTTTCGGCCGTTTTCCGCGGCAAGCCGCGGGGTTTTAAACCTTTTTTCGCTCTCCTCGGCTCGGAAATGAGAAAGTGTGCTTTCTCATTTCTCTCGCTCTACGTCGGCGATAACGCGACCTGGTACAATAGGCTCATGAATGCGCAAAAGTTCGTCCATCTCCATACGCATAGTCATTACTCCCTACTTGAAGCAATCCCCAAAATCAGCGACCTCCTCGCAGCAGCCAAGGCCGATGGCCAGGAAGCGCTCGCTCTTACCGATAACGGCAACCTGTACGGAGCGATCGAGTTCTACAAAGAAGCAAAAGCAACGGGTATCAAACCGATTATCGGCGTCGACTTTTACGTCGCGCCACGCTCGCGGCACGACAAGGACCGTATAGACGAGCGAACTGCACGTCTTGTACTCATTGCCAAAGACGACACAGGCTACAGAAATCTCATCAAACTCGTCTCCCGCGGACATCTTGAGGGCTTCTATTACAAACCACGCATTGATCGTGAACTCATCGAAGAACACAAAGACGGGCTTCTCGCCATCGTGCCGTCATTTGAGGGAGAACATGTGCGTGCCCTGACCGATAACAACCACGACGCTGCATCGCAAACGCTTGCATGGTATCGCAGCATCTTCGGCAAAGATGTATATGCTGAAATCACACATCACCCAGAAATCGATGGGCACGAAAAACTACAAGAAAAAATAATTGCGCTCGCCACAGAGGCTGGCGTGCCACTTGTTGCCGCACACGACACGTACTACTTGCAGAAAGACGATGCCGCTGCGCGAGAGCTGGTGATCAAGATCAAAAACGGCGGCGTCTTGAATCGCGAGGCCGAGGACGTAACGACAGACTTCTCCTTCATTGCGCAAGAAAAAGCAGCGACATTGTTTGCAAAAACACCTGAAGCCCTCGAAAACACACTCGCGATTGCAGCTGCCTGCAACTTAGAGCTCGACTTGGGCAAATGGGTCTTTCCTAACTTCCCCATCCCCGCTGGCAAAACACACGACGAGGTGCTCCGCGAAAAGGCATATGCTGGCTTTGCAACGAGAAACCTGCCACAGTCCGCTTCGCTCACGGAACGCGTCGACTACGAACTTTCGGTCATCCAAAAGAAAGGCTACGCACCATACTTCCTTGTAGTTGCCGACCTCCTGCGATTCGCGCACGAACATCGCATCCTCACCAACATCCGCGGCTCGGTCGCCGGCTCACTCGTCACATATCTCTCGCACATCACGAACGTGAACCCGATCGAATACGGCCTCCCGTTCGAGCGTTTTTTAAATCCTGAACGGCCTTCTGCTCCCGACATCGATATGGACTACGCCGATAACCGGCGCGATGAAGTGATCGCGTACGCGCGCCAAAAATATGGTGAGGAAAACGTGGCGCAGATCGGTACCTTCGGCACCATGATGGCTCGCGCGGCGGTCCGCGATGTTTCTCGCGCTCTCGGCCACTCGTACGGTACCGGCGATCGTATCGCTAAGATGATCCCCTTCGGCAAACAAGGCTTCCCCGTCACCATCGAAAATTCACTTGAGAGCGTGCCGGATCTTGCAAAAGCGTACAAGTCAGACCCGGAAGCACGCGAAATCCTCGACATGGCACTTAGGATCGAAGGCAATGCACGACACGTCGGCGTGCATGCTGCTGGCGTGGTCATAGCGCCGTCAAAAGTTACCGAATTTACGCCCATCCAGCTCGATCCAAAGGGCGGCAAAACAATTACGCAGTACGACATGCATGCAGTCGAAGACGCCGGCCTTCTTAAGTTCGACTTTCTTGGACTCACCAACCTATCGACACTCGCGGATGCGCGCGACCGTGTGAAAACGCGACTCGATATAGAAATCGATTTCGAAAAAATTCCTCTGGACGACAAAAAAACATTTGAAATGCTTTCACGTGGCGAGACACTCGGCGTCTTCCAGTTAGCGGGAGGTGGTATGACCAGCTACTTGGTCGACCTGAAACCCTCTGTCATCCACGACATCAATGCGATGGTCGCGCTCTATCGCCCAGGCCCAATGAACTTCATTCCGCAGTACATTGAACGTAAACATGATCCACGCAAAGTCACATACCTTGACCCACGCCTCGAACCGATCCTCAAGAATTCCTACGGCGTCATCACCTACCAGGACGACGTCTTGCAGATCGCCATCCAATTTGCTGGCTACAGCTGGCTCGAAGCCGACAAGTTTCGCAAAGCCATGGGCAAGAAGATCCCAGCAGAAATGGCGGCTCAAAAAGAGAAGTTTGTAAAAGGTTGCCTCGAACACGGCAAGATGAAACCGGATATTGTTGAACAATTGTGGCAGCAAATCGAAACCTTTGCCGCTTACGGCTTCAACAAATGCTTGACTGCGGACACCAGAATCTACAACGCTGACACAGGCGAACCCAGTCTTCTTGGAGAACAGTTCGCACGGAAATCAGCAATGAACGTATACGCAATGAGCGAAGATCAAACTATTCTTTCAGCAAAAGCTTCAGAACCTTTTGAGAACGGAGTCAAACAAGTCTACAGACTACGGACGCGCTCTGGAAGAGTTATCCGTGCAACGGATAATCACCCATTTAAGACATTTGATGGTTGGACGCCTCTTGGAAAACTTCAGCCGGGCACGCGAATCGCAGCACCTCGAAGACTCCCTGAACCGGGAAAAGCAAAACCCATGAGAACACACGAGGCCGCTACGCTTGGCTATTTGTTGTCTGAAGGGAATTTGTGCCACCCTCATGGAATATATTTTTATTCTACACAGGACGACGAAATTAAAGACTTCATTTCAACTGCTACACAATTTTTCAACGCTAAAATAACCATTGACCGAAGTAAGCCTGCGGCGAGTGTATACGTGGGACAAGTGGATCAAAAAAAAGGAAGTACTCTACGAAAGTGGATATTTGATCTTGGACTTATCGGAAAAAAAGCAACTGAAAAATTCGTGCCAGACGCAGTTTTCCAAACAAACAACGAATCGCTTGCGATATTTCTCGGAAAATTATGGCAGGGCGATGGGTGCGCAAGTGTAAAAAATCAGTATTTCTACTACGCAACGAGCTCACGACGACTCGCAGACGACGTGCAACATCTATTGCTGCGCTTTGGAATTGTAAGTACCGTTCATACAAAGCAGTTTAAATACCGAGAATCATATAAAACTGGATGGACGGTGACTATTCATGGTGAGCATAATTTTAACGCTTTTATGAGTACCATCGGTCAACATTTGATTGGTGTTAAAAAAGAGACCGCCGAGAGTGTGTGTGCGAATTCACGAATACGCACAAACAATCGCGGACGAGGCACTGTAGATACGTTGCCTGCAGAAATATTTGAAGTTCTCCATGAGGCCATTGGTTCTTTCCACGGAACAATCAAAACACTGGCACAAACAGCAGGAATATCACAACGAGTTCTTTATCAAGATACACGGAAACGTGGTTATACGCGCAGAACGTTGACTGCGCTAGCCGATGCATTACATTCTGCACAACTTAAAATGCATGTGAGTTCAGATATTTTCTGGGACGAAGTTGTTTCAATAGAACCTGACGGCGAAGAAATGACCTATGACCTGACTGTCCCTGGTCCATCAAACTTTATTGCAAATGGGCTTATTGTCCATAACTCCCACGCCGCCTCATACGGCCGTCTCGCCTACGAGACCGCATATATGAAAGCAAACTACCCAGTCGACTACATGGCCGCCGTGCTCACGTCGGATGCTGGTGATGTTGAGAAAATCGCGGAAGTCGTTCACGAATGCAAACGCATGAGAATCCACATTCTGCCACCATCAGTCAACGAGAGTCGCGGCACCTTCACAGTGATCGACGATCAAACGATCCGCTTCGGGCTTTACTCGGTTAAAAACTTTGGAACTGGTATTGCCGATGCGATTATCGCTGAACGCGAAGCCGTAGGCCCGTATACGTCGATTTCAAACTTCCTTACACGGGTGGCGGACAAAAACCTCAACAAGAAATCACTCGAGGCACTCATTATGTCGGGCTCTCTCGACCAGTTGGGAGAACGAAATTCGCTCCTCACCCATATCGAAAAGCTGCTTGAATATCGCCGCGAACTGCAACAGGCTCCTGCTGGGCTTTCATCGCTCTTTGGTGCCGCAACGAGCACCGCTGCAGATTTGAAAATCCCCGAAGAAAAACCAGCGACCATGGAGCAAAAGCTTGTATGGGAAAAAGAACTGCTCGGTTTTTATGTATCTGGTCACCCACTCGATCGTTGCAAACCAATTCTTGATAGGCAAAAACTCACACTCAAAGATGCAAAAGAGAAATTTCCTAAAGGTGTTGAGACGGTGATCGCGGGACTCTTGGAAGCGCCAGAATTTAAACTCACGAAAAACGGTGAGCGTATGATGTTCGGTCGCCTTGCCGACTACGTCGGCGCCGTTGAAATCATCGTCTTTCCACGCACACTCACCGAATATTCGACTGTCTTGCATGATGGTGCATGTGTCGCACTTAAAGGAAAATTTTCGGAACGTAACGGAGAGTCCAGCTTTGTCGCCGAAAAAGTAAAAGCACTCTAACAAAACAAAGGTCCGGCTCCCGCGAAAGTGCGGTGCCGGACCTTGGGTTGCTTACGCCGCAATAGGCAGTGGCTCGAGCCAACCAACGCCGAGATCGGTTCGAGCCTTGAAGGGCGCGACTGTCTTCCTGTCGGCGACCTTGCACCAATACCGCGTGGTGATCTCACTGCCTCCATCAGCCATCTTCACGAGCCGCAACTCACGGCTCACACAGAGGCGATGAAGTGCCTGCATCATCCCGTCCATCCGCCCGCCCCGCATATCGGGCCGAGTATAGAACGAGAACGCATGCAGCTCCTTGCCGTGCCGCTGGAAGAAGATGTGGCCAACGACCTCGTCGTTCTCGAGGAACAAAATGCCGTCGTAGCGCAGCATCAAGAGGATGTGGAACAGGACTCCGTCAGGAAGCAGGTGAAGCCGAAGCCTCTTTACAGCTCGGTCGAATGCACTGCCCTTATCGGGATTGCGTACCCAACCGATCACGTACCTGTAGAATGCCTCCTCTTTCGTCCGCACGAGCGAGCTAACTGTCACGGTCTTCATGATTCCCCCTATGGGTTGGCGGTGACTTCTAGCAGTCTCTAGTCTGCCGCGAGCATACCACGCGACTTGCCAGTATTCAAAAGATATTTCATGAGCAAGCGCCCCATAAATAAAGGAGGCCAGGTCCCGCGAGGAACCTGGCTCTGTGTAGACCCGCAATGACGTCCTTGCGAATCTAAGTGGAAGTATACACCCCCCCCTCACTTTTGTCAAGGGGTTTCAAAAACTGCTTAAAAACGATGCTAAAATGCCATGACGGACTTCGTAAATCCGTCATATGGACCTCTACCACGTACTTAATCGCGGGGTCGAAAAACGGGACCTTTTCATGGACACGCGCGATTACGCGCGATTCGTACACGACATGTACGAATTCAACCAGCGCGCCGCCACCGACAATGTGCGACGACGCATGGAGGAAATGACGGACTTCGTAAATCCGTCATCAGAACCGAGAAAGCGCATTGTCGATATTCGCGGCTGGTGCCTGATGAAAAATCACTATCACCTTCTTCTTTCGGAACGAATTGATGGCGGCATGACACTTTTTATTCGTCGATTAAACATCGGTTATGCAAACTATTTCAACCAACGGTACTCGCGGAGCGGATTCTTGTTTCAGGGCCGGACGAAGAAAAAGCGCATTGACTCAGACGCGTATTTTTTGCACATTTTGCATTACATTCATCTCAATCCGCTGGACTTCCTCAGCGGCTGCAATGAGTGGCGGCAGAGAAAAATATCGAGTGCACGCAAGGCGGCTGAACATCTAGAATCTTACCGATGGAGCAGCTATCTCGATTACTGCGGTAAGAAGAACTTTCCATCGATATTGACAACAAATCTCTTTCAAGAGCACTCGGGCGGGATTCAACGAGAAACGTCTGCCTATCTGCGAGATATTGAAATCGGTGACCTCGGAGAGTTAACGTTGGAATGACGGATTTACGAAGTCCGTCATTTGACCTCGAACCAAACACCCTCTATTATCAGGAAGTCAGAAATAGTCCCGGCTACCAACCGGATTACAGCCTCTAGGTGTAAGCGAAAGCCTGATCTGACAGATGACGGACTTACGAAGTCCGCCATAAGTGCCTGGCGCTCGATCGCTAGGAAGCTCGGTGGAACCGCGGTCAAAGATCGCCCGAGCGAGTACGCGTCTCTTCGCGTGTTCGCTCGGGCGTTTTATTTATTTACTATATTCATATGGCAGAAGAAAGAATCGAACAGATTCGTCATACACTCGCGCATCTCACGGTAGCCGCCGTGCGTGAATTATGGCCGGGGTCCCAAAATGCGATCGGACCGGCAATCGACAACGGTTTTTACCAAGATTTTGAAATTGTGGGAACGATAACCGACGCCGATCTGCCGAAAATAGAAACGAAAATGCGCGAACTCTTGCCAAAATGGACGGGGTTCGAAAAAAAAGAAGTGAACAGAGAAGAAGCCCTGGAAGAATTCGCGTGGAATAAATACAAAAGCGAGCTTATCGAAGAGTTTGCGGGCCAAGGAAAGAAAATTACTTTCCACAATGCTCCGGGACTCGTAGATCTCTGCAAAGGCGGTCACTCGGAAAATCCTGCCAAAGACATCGACCCGAGCGCATTCAAACTCGATCGCATCGCCGGCGCGTACTGGCGCGGCAATGAGAAAAATAAAATGCTCACGCGCATTTACGGCCTCGCTTTTGAAACAAAAAAAGAGTTGGACGAGTACATTCAACGTCGCGAGGAGGCAATAAAAAGAGATCATCGTAAGATCGGCAAGGAGCTTGATTTGTTCGTATTTTCAGATCTTGTTGGTGCGGGGCTTCCGCTCTTCACCCCTAAGGGAACTGTCTTGCGCGAAGAGATTAACAGCTTTGTGCAAGAACTCCGTCTCAAGCGCGGATTTCAGAAAGTATGGATTCCACACATTACGAAAACCGATCTCTACAAAACCTCTGGACATTGGGCAAAATTCGGCCACGAATTGTTCCTCGTAAAAAGCCAAGAGACGCAAGATGATCTCGTCCTAAAGCCGATGAATTGTCCGCACCACCAACAAATCTATGCCGGTAAGCCCCGGAGTTACCGTGATCTGCCGCTGCGCTTCCTAGAGACGACCACTGTCTATCGCGATGAAAAGTCTGGTGAGCTTTCCGGTCTCTCTCGCGTGCGCGCGATCACGCAGGACGACAGCCACATCTTCTGCACTCCGGAGCAAATCGAACAGGAATTTCAGAGTATCATCGAGATGGTAAAGACGTTCTTCAGTGCCGTTGACATGTCGTTCAAAGCGCGACTCTCCTTCAGAGACCCCAAGACGCCGGAGAAATATCTTGGTGAAGACGCGCTCTGGCAAAAGGCGCAGGACATCATTCTCTCGATTGCGAAAAACAACGATCTCGACTACTTCGTTGCCGAGGGCGAAGCTGCGTTTTACGGCCCAAAGATCGACTTTATGGCACGCGACGCGATTGGCCGTGAACATCAGCTTGCGACCCCGCAACTCGACTTCGTGCAGCCGTCGCGTTTTGGACTTACCTATACCGATAACGATGGTACCGAGAAAACTCCGGTCATGATCCATCTCGCGATTGCTGGGTCACTAGAGAGATTTTTATCTGTTTACATCGAACACACGGCTGGTGCCTTCCCTACCTGGCTCGCGCCCGTGCAGGTGAAAGTACTACCGATTTCGGATAAACATATCGAATATGCACAGAATATTTTCTCCCAGCTTCGCGATGCAGGAGTGCGCGTGGAATTAGACGATTCAAGCGAAACACTCGGAAAAAAAGTGCGCGGTGCGAAGGTTGAGAAAGTTCCCTATTGGCTCGTCGTCGGTGATGCTGAAGTAGCCGCACATACTGTTACCGTCGAACGCCGAGAAAAAGGTAAAATCGGCGCGCAGCCGCTTGCCGACTTTCTATCGACACTCCTCTCAGAAATCAAAGTGAGAGCGTAGTATACTTTGCGTATGGCTGACACTGACTACTATTGGAAGTATGTGGTTGAGAATTTGAAGGCGTACTTTAAAGAGGTGCAAAAAGAAATTGAGGCGAAAAACACGACAAAGTTAAAGGAACTTGAAGACCGCATCTACAAGCTGGAAAACAAATGACGGACTTGCGAAGTCAGTCATTTGTCTGGTACGTGTGGATAGGGTAGCGAGACGGCGGTAGCCGGTATGTCTTCGAGAGAACATCGTGAGACGGGGATGGGGCCCCGTCGCAAGGCCGGAGCGCGTCGGCGCGAGGCGGGGTCGCGCAAAATCGCAGTAGCGATTTATGCGTGATCGACGAGCCGAGAGCCAGCGCTGGCGCAGCAGCGCCAGCCAGCGTCGTTCTGCCGACCCCGGACGAGAGAAGCATACACCGCGATGCCGCGAGCGAACTATTTAGCAACGAAGCGACGAACGAGTCCGATTTGGTTGTGTGCCGCCCGCGCAACATTCTCAACAAACGTGACGCGCATACCGAACACGTAGAACATCAGATACGATCCAACAACAGCCAAACTCATCAAGACCGCCCAGTAGAGACTGTTTCCAAATGCACCGTAGTCAAAACCAGTGTATGGAAGCTTGTCGAGGTACACATACGGTTGCACGTAGCTCGGCTGCACATATGAGTATGTGTACGTTGGTGTGTAGTAGTTGCCGTAGTTATTGTAGTTCGGACGGTAGTAATCGTACTGATACGCAGTGTCAGTATTTGTCGCTGTGCAGGTTGCAGTGCCTCCTGGCCCAGTAACCGTGAGCGTGTAGCTTTGGCCGTATGGATATACCGTACGCGTATCCGATGTCGAAACCGAACCAACACCAGAAAGGTACGCGCTCTTTGCGTTGCTTGAGTACCATGAAAGCCTTGCGCTCGGCGGGTAGCCGTTTACGTGACTATAGTTTGAGAGCGCAATTGTGCACGTTGGCTGTTGATAGTAATCATACGCGTAATTTCCCTGCTGGCCGTAGGATGGATACCACTGATTGTTGTACCAGTATCCGTCCGCAGCGGCGAATGAAAATGGCACAGAAACTCCCACGAGGAGCGCGAGTAATACGAAACCAACCAATCGAGATGCGGTATACATATCTTTACAGCGTTAATTGAGTAACAGGAATCCCTCTCCTTACTGTAACAAAGATTGCGTCGAGGGAGCCCTGGACCGTGGATAACGCAAACGCCGCATCCTGCCTCAGAATGTGGCGTTTGTCAAGGTTCGAGTTATCCTTACCCTGACCGGGAGAATATGCGTCTGATCGGGCTTGCCGCGAGCGCTACCACGTTCGCAAACGCCTCGTACTGCATTGGAAGAGAGTATGCACGGGCGTATCTGTGAGAGCGGCCTCGGCCTGCATACGAGAGGGCAAGCGCACTGTAGCGATGACGCACCAGCATCACTGAGCTACCAATGGATACAAGGAGGATAGCGAGCCAGTAGAGTGAATTACCAACCGGACCGAAGTCGAAGCCCGTGTACGGCATTTGCGACAGCGCAACGTATGGCGCACCTGGGTATACCGGCGGTACCGGTGGAATTGGCGCGTATACAGTCTGCACCTTCGTCTTGCAGGTCGCCGTTCCACCTGGACCGTGCACCGTCATCGTGTAGATCATGTAGTCATCTGGGTACACCGTTCGTGAACCGGAAGCGGGTACACTACCCAATTCTGGAGAGATGTACGCAGAATTTGCATTGTCAGACCACCACGAGAGCGTTGCAGCGCGATCATAATCGTACCAATAACCATAATCACTGATTGTGATAGAGCACGACGGACGCTCTTCAAACTGATTTTCGTTCACATACACCGTTGTGTGGCATTGGGCCGAATCACCGTTGTCACGCACCGTGAGCGTAAATGTCTTCGTGCTCTGCAGGTCGTCCGTCCATCGCGAGCCAGAAACGTTCACTGATCCGAACGACGAGAGTGATGCGCTCGATGCATTGTCCGCATCCCACGTCAGTGTTGTTCCTTCTCCTGCGTGAATTGAGGATGGACTTGCACTAATCCAGCAGCTCGGTTGGTCGTCTTCCTCTTCCTCGTGTTCAACGATAACCGTGACACTGCATTGCGACGATCCTGCACTGTTTTGTACTGTCAGGGTGTACGTCATCGTGCTGTGCGGATCTACCGAACGTGATCCGTCGACAGGCACGGAGCCGATACCGCGGTTCATCCACACACTTTCAGAGTTCGCCGAACTCCAGCGAAGTGTCGTCGTTTCTCCGTTTGTGAGATACTCGTCATCCGCCCAGATATCACAGTACGGATCATTTTCTGGCGGCGGAGGAGGTATGTTGTTCTGACGATTCTTGAAGACAACCGTCGCGCACTGCTCTCCCTCCTCTACGTAGACCGATCCCTGCGACGGCGTTACCGACATTTGTGTCCAGCCGTTCGGCACGCCTTCAGTGACCGAATGCCAACCTGGCGAGACGTTGTAGAAGCGCGCGTGACCCGAGGAGTTGTTGAACGTTGTCTCGTCGCCATCAAGCGTGAACGCGAACTGCGCAACCGGTGTAATCATCTGCCCGTTCTGGTTGTACGTCTCTTTGAGAACATCGATGCAGCCCTCTTCGTACGAAGCCTGGTAATACGCCTGCGAGTAGTAGTTCGATTGCGAGTAGTAGCTACCTTCAGAATAGTAGCTCGCCTGGGAATAGTAATTTGACTGCGAGTAGTACGACCCTTCGGAATAATACGCGCCCTCTGAATAATAGGAGCCTTCGTAATAGTACGATCCTTCAGAGTAATACGAACCTTCTGAATAATACTGCGCCTGCGAGTAGTAGTCGGCTTGAGAGTAATACGTCGCCTGCGAGTAGTACGTGCTTTGCGAATAGTAGCTAGCTTGCGAGTAGTAAGACGATTGTGCGTAGTAGCTCGACTGGGAGTAATACGTCGATTGAGAGAAGTATATTGACTGCGCGTATCCGCCGCCGACATCTCCACCACCTGCGTCTCCACCTCCGCCAGAGTCGCCTCCGCCGGAGTCTCCACCTCCCCCAGAATCACCGCCACCCGAGTCGCCACCACCTCCGGAGTCTCCTCCACCGGAGTCACCGCCACCACCGGAATCTCCTCCGCCGGAGTCTCCACCTCCCCCAGAGTCGCCTCCGCCTGAGTCGCCGCCACCGCCAGAATCGCCGCCTTCTGCAAGCACAGCGTTAAATACTAACTTTCCATTATCAAAATGAGCCGAAAGCGGAATTGCTTCGGCAAACAACACGATTGCAGCGAGCACAACGACACTCGCACCAACAGAAAGGCACACTCTCTGGACTAGATCCATAACCAGCTAAAATTAAGCCAGTTTCCCCGTTCCAGAGTTATGCGCGCTCGAGCGGCAGCGGTCAAGCGGAATCTATGGTCTTATGCTGGAAAGGTCATCGCACGGGCCGGCAAATAGCGTCACCGGCGTCGCCGCAGGGGTTGGCGTCCCCAAAGGAGGCGTGGTCTCGCGCATATACACAATCTCAAGGCTTTCAAGTTGTTCGTTTCCTGTATGCGTCACATTCCACGAACGGCACAGATACGCCGCATGGTACGCACGCAACCACGCGTTCGCTTGAAGCCGCGTCTCGTAGGTGTATTTACGCCACCGCATGCTCGGGTAGTGACGATACACACTCTCCGGCTTTTCAAACGAAACCGGTGCGCCTTTCTGAAACAGATCCACGCGCTCACCGCTCACTAGTGTTCCTGGAATCACATACCACCCGTCAGTCTTAAACGGATACGGAGCAAACAAGTTCCACCGCTGATCGATTCGCAGTACTTTCGCAGGCACTTCCCACACCGCCGGCAGGTACCGTTGTAGCCCAACAAACGGACTCATCTGCCACACAAAAATATACAAAAGATACGCAACACCAACGAGCGACATAAGCACATGCTGCGTTGTCACCCGATTCGAACCACGAGGTACGCGGATGCGCATACGCGGCAACACACTATCCCACGCCCACGATGGCAAAAGCCCAAGCGCTGCAACAATCGATATCCACGAAAAGATCCCAAGGTGTAGCCCCGCCTCAAGTGCCACGTGCCAAAAGATGATCGTAACAACGCCGAGCGTGCGGAGATACTTGGTGAAAAATGGCGAGAACAATAAAAAGAGCATCACGTGTTGCACAATGACGATCGTAAACGTCATGCCGGTTAAAAACTCGGGGAACCGCAACAAGAAATGCGCCAGCGGCGTCGCGTATTGATCTATC
>Ga0207952_1000455_pt1 | contig 33281 bp, 26 predicted proteins | sample SubbioR12Aug_8Ca_FD_184831 | JGI IMG/M metagenome (GOLD analysis project Ga0207952, IMG submission 184831) | Serpentinite rock and fluid subsurface biosphere microbial communities from McLaughlin Reserve, California, USA - CR12Aug_8Ca (SPAdes) | ecosystem: Environmental > Terrestrial > Deep... | reverse complement strand
TCATGCTCGAACGCGTTATTACCCAACCAGACAACTACGAACCCTATCTGCTTTCTCAGGCGATCAAATTTGGCAACCTGCTCTTCGTCTCTGGCCAGGCTGGTGCAGGTGATGATGGCCAGATCGTCGCTGGCGGTTTTCGTGCCCAGGGCGATCAAGCCTTCGCCAACCTCAGGCGCGCACTGGAAGCTGGCGGTTCTGGCCTTGCAGACGTCATCAAGGTCACCATCTTCGTGACTGATATGGGCAACTTCAAAGAGGTGGTGGAACTGCGTCGTCAGTTTTTTACAGCACCCTATCCTGCAGATACCATCGCTGAAATCAAGGCCCTGTACGATCCCGCGGCCATGATAGAGATTGAGGCCATAGCTGCGATCCGTCCTCATGCCGGGAGCTGATATGAATGCCAACACGACACCTGATACTCATCAGCACCACTGCCTTTTCCAGCCGTTTTCCATAGGCCGCATGGCGCTTAAAAATCGCCTGACAGTAGCACCCATGACGCGCATCAGCGCATGCGATGAGGGCTGCGCGACTGAGCAGATGGCAGCTTATTACAGCGCTTTCGCCAAGGGTGGTTTCGGGCTGATCATCAGCGAGGGTATTTATACGGACAAGGCTTACTCGCAAGGCTACTGGAATCAGCCAGGGCTGTCCGACCAACACCAGCGCGATGCCTGGGCCAAAGTAGTTGACGCGGTCCATCAAGGTGGGGGACGCATGGTCGCGCAGTTGATGCATGCAGGTGCGCTGTCACAAGGCAATCCTTACCGCAGCGATACCTTGGGCCCGTCTGCAGTGAGACCAAAAGGACAGCAGATGACCTTTTACCGGGGCAAGGGCGAGTACCCAATACCACGCGAAATACTAGACAGCGAAATCGCAGAAGCGATCAATGGTTTCGCCGCTGCGGCGCTGCGCGCAAAACAAGCTGGCTTCGACGGCGTAGAAATCCACGGAGCAAACGGCTACCTGCTTGACCAGTTTCTTAGCGAAGGCATAAACCTGCGTAACGACCGCTATGGCGGAGACATCGCACGTCGCCTGCGCCTGATCGTTGAGGTCGTGCAGGCAGTACGCACGGCGGTTGGCCCTGAGTTCACGCTAGGTCTGCGCATATCCCAGGGCAAGGTCAACGATTTCACGCACAAGTGGCGCAATGCAGAAACCGACGCTGCGCTCATCTTCAGTACACTGGCAAAGCTGCCAATTGACTATGTCCACACGACTGAATTTGAAGCATGGCAGAGTGCCTTCGAAAACGGTCCCAGCCTGGCTGCACTTGCCAGACAATATGCAGACTTGCCCGTGATCGCCAATGGATCACTGCATGATCCCGCGCGCGCGGCCAACTTGATAGCCAGCAGCCAGGCAGATGCCATATCGCTAGGACGAGGTGCGCTGACCCATGCAGACTGGCCAGCACGCGTCTTGCGCGGCTTAGCACTCAATAATTTCGACCCCGGAATCTTGTCGCCGATTGCCGACCTCGCGAATGAAGACCGCCACCGACTGGAGCATGCGCATGCCTGACATTAGCTTGCTTGATACTTCGTATCTCAAACAAGATTACAATCTCGAAAATCCTTCGCCGTTGTAATATCTGGCTGAGAGTCTGACTAAACATGACGAAAGTCTGGACCAGACTTTCAGCCACTTTACAGCCCTGCGCCATGACACTAGCGACTTAACCCTAGCGATATGACACCATCACAGCAAGTTAAATTAATCGTCTTCGATCTGGATGAAACACTGGTTCATGCAAGCACAACTTATTTGGGCCACCCTGCTGCATTTTCGTTTCCTCCCTACTTTGTATATCAGCGCCCTTTTTTGGCCGACATGCTGGCGGCGCTGGCACCACATTTTGATATGGCAGTATGGTCGTCTTCATCGCGAGAATATGTGGATGCCGTGGTCGCCCAAGTCTTTGGCACTGATTACCCGCTCAAGTTTGCCTGGTCGGTAGAGCGTTGTGTGCAACGGGTAGATGTCAGAAGCAATAGCTACGTCTACATCAAGGACCTGAGAAAAATCCAGGGCCAGGGCTATACGCTGGATCAGATTATGATGGTAGATGACTCGCCAGAAAAAATCGCCAGGCAACCAAGACAACATGTAGCGATTGCGCCATACCATGGCGAACAGAATGATCGTGGCTTGCTGGATCTTATTGAGAATTTCAGCTTTAAAAACACCAGGTAAACCAGGCGCCAGCTCAAGGAAAAGGCGAACCAGGCTCTTGATATCGCTCGTATATCCTCTTCAATTCCCCATTTTTCTCCAGCAAAACCAGAACCGCAGCTATCTTCCTGATCAGCTCAGGATGCATGGTTTTTGCCATGCCCATATAGAATTTTTCTGTCAGCACTGGTTTGCGTAGCAACCTGATTTTGTCTTCCAGACCAGCTTGGCGTATCGCCAGACCTATGCCTGGTGAACGGTGGCAGTAAAAACGCCCGCGTCCAGCCAGCAGTTTCTTCAGGTTGGAGGCAGAGGAAGTTGCGCTGTCATCTATCTTCAGGCCGCCCATTTGCGTCAGGATATCGACGATACCAAAACCCCGTAGTGTCAAAATGATGCCCTCATTGCCCAGTTTGCGAATGTCTTCCCAGCCTTCCAGCGCGATAGGGTCGTCTGCCCTCACGGCCAGCACGTAGTTAACGGCGAACAGCGGTGTCGCAGCAAACTGATATTGCGAGGTATTACGGGCGATGCGCTGCACGCCACAGATGACATCGATGTTGCCCGTCTTGAGGCTGGCATCAATGCGGGCGCGGGGTTGCCAGGTCTGGTCACCGACAAACTGCAAGTCAGTGTCGGCCTTTTCCATGGCCCGCATGATGTCAACACATATGCCGCCGACTGCTGCCTTGCCCTCAGCATTGACGATAGCAATATACTTGGGTTCAGATGCTTCCTGGGCAGCCGTGTGTATCTCTGTACCAGCAAAGCTGGGCAGCGTGAATGGCAATAATAGAGATAATGACAGCAACACATCTCGCACCAATTCATCTCGAACCAACACAGCGAGATGGCAAAATTTCAAGCGCGAGTTCATTGCCTGTATGCCAGCCTCTTGTCGGATGTCACCACCTTGCCTTGCGTCGACGCATAACTGCCAGTGCCAGCCTGGCTGAACTGCTGTTGTACTTTAAAAATACTGACCACATTCGACAAATTACTGGCCTGGTCCTGCAGGCTTTTTGCCGCAGCTGCGGCCTCTTCTACCAAAGCTGCATTTTGCTGAGTGACACCGTCCATTTGTATGATGGCATTGTTGATCTGGTCTATGCCGGCAGACTGTTCTTTGCTGGCATCATTGATTTCATTCATGATGGTCGTTACTTTTGCGACACTAGCGACGATCTCAGCCATGGTCGCGCCTGCCTGGTCAACCAGACGCGTACCCTCGCCCACTTTTTCTACCGAATCAGAAATCAGGGCCTTGATTTCCTTCGCGGCACTGGCTGATCTTTGTGCCAGGTTGCGCACTTCTGAAGCAACAACGGCAAAGCCCCTGCCCTGCTCACCCGCACGCGCAGCTTCCACCGCCGCATTCAAGGCCAGGATATTGGTTTGAAACGCGATACCATCAATAACAGCTATGATATCGACAATTTTTCTGGATGAATCACTGATAGCGCCCATGGTAACGACTACTTGTGACACCACCGTCCCGCCTTTGACGGCAGAATCAGATGCTGCATGCGCCAACTGATTGGCATCGCGGGCATTTTGTGAATTTTGCTTCATCGTGCTGGTCAGCTCCTCCATAGAAGAAGCGGTTTCTTCCAATGAACCCGCCTGCGTCTCGGTACGGGCAGACAAATCCATATTGCCATTGGCAATATCAGTGGATGCACCGACGATGGTGTCTGTGCTGGTACGCACTTCACTGACGATTTTCTCCAGGCCGTTGTTCATGTCCTTCAGTGCCTGCATGAGCTGGCCGGTTTCGTCTGTCGATTTGACATCAATACTCGTCGTCAGGTCACCATCAGCGACACTGCGTGCCAGCGACAAGGCATGGTGCATGGGCCGCGTGATACCTATCGTCAAGAACCAGGCGCAGGTAGTACCAAAAATAATAAACAAGATGATCAAGGCACTGATCAGCATGAAACTGTTTTTGGCGATGGCATCAACTTCATGGCTGAGATCATCGACATCCTTTTTTTGAAATTCAAGAAAATCAAGTTCACTCTTTTGATACGCATCTGACACAGGCATGAATTTTTCAAACAGCTTGGCAGCTTCGTCCGCCTGCCCTTCTTTTTTCAGTTTGGTGATCTGGTCACGCAAGGCAATATATTCCTTGCGCACAGCGATGATGTTGTCGAGCAGTTTCTTCTCTTCAGGGGAGTTGATATGCTCTTCCATGTATTTTTGAATTTCATTATTCCTTGCGGTCGATGCCTTGGCATCATTGACAAAATATTCTGCCAGCGATTCATCACTGCTCTTTACTATGGCCAGCGTGCGTTTCAGCCCGGCTACGGTGATCCGGTACCATTCTTCAGTCATGCGCTCTTTTTTCAAGGGCTCCTGCATCATGGAACGGGTACTGTCAGCAACCTCATTCAAGCGCCACAAACCTATCCCGGAAGAAATTGTCGCCAGCAGCATGACCAGGCCAAAGCCCATGGCCAGACGTATGCCTATATTCAGATTTTGAATTTTCATTGCCTGTCTCCAGATATTTTTATAGTAAGGCACTGCAGAGCCGGGGTTTGCACTTATACATTAGCGGGCAACTACCCCTTCCTCGCCTGTTTCCCAAGGACCATATCAGGAAAAGCAGGATTTTATTGTTTTACTTCTTTCTAGCATATTAGGCAATTTCTATTTTGCAAGCCAACGATTGCAAAATAGCATTAAAATGACATCACCTGCCATCTCACAGAGAGAAGAGCGGCTGCTATCAATATCGCATTTCTATTGCATTTTGACACTTACTTTTGCTTTACCCATCGCATCCATGCCACAGATACTCACTATCAGAGCCGACATCACCAGGCTGCAAGTCGATGCCATCGTCAATGCAGCCAACTCTTCCCTGCTGGGCGGTGGTGGCGTCGATGGTGCCATCCATCGCGCAGCAGGGCCAGACCTGGTTCATGAATGCAGACTGCTGGGTGGCTGCAAAACTGGCCAGGCCAAAATCACCAAAGGCTACCGCCTGCCAGCCGCCTACATCATCCACACCGTAGGCCCAGTCTGGCGCGGCGGCGAACAGGGTGAACCAGACTTGCTGGCATCCTGCTACCGCAATAGCCTGGAACTGGCGGCTGCAAAGCAATTGGGCAGCATTGCTTTTCCCAGCATCAGCACTGGTATTTATGGTTATCCAATAGAACTGGCAGCGCGTGCTGCTATCAATACTGTCATGGCATTTGACTCAGCGTTGAGTTCTATTGAAGAAGTGACTTTTTGCTGTTTTTCGGATGAGGATCTGGCGGTGTATGAGAGGGTGTTACGAGAAGTCCGTCATTGATGGGGGTTTAATTTTGAATCACGCAATTTGTATAGCTGACGCATTGCCGCGGTTTTGAAGTTGGGGTTGGGGTTGCTGTTGCGTTTGATTTTGACTTTCCGCAGTTCCCATGTGTAGCCGCCGTTTGTGCGGTACAGAAAATGGATCAAGAAGAGCCGCTGTTTGAGCCGCAGGCGAGTTTCGGATCTTCCCATTTTTTGTACCGCACAAACGGGAACCCCGCAGGGGCGGCTATGCCTGGGTCGCCTTTTTGGCCCACCTTTTTTGGCGAGACAAAAAGGTGGGTAGCTGCCGGTCTACCACCGGCCGGCAATCATAAATAATGGATGCAGTTATTTAATAAACCAGATGCATAAAATGCGATGATTTTGAAATTAACTCTTGCAAGAGTTTGCCACGAACGCCACTGGAGCGCCAGCCCGGTGGATTCCAGCCAACCCCACGCTGGAATGACGTTAGCGCAGGTTCCGGTCATTAGAGGTCACTTAGCCCGGCAAGACAAAATTTTCAGACTATAATCCAAGGATTAAAACACCTCACTACAAACTTGACGAGCCCCATCATGCGCAACCTCATTCTCCTCCTAACCCTCGCCTGCGCCAGCAGCTTCGCCCAAGCCATTGATTGCAACAAAGCCTCCAACACCATGGAAATCAATGAATGCGCTTCCATAGAACAACAAAAGGTCGAAGCCAGGCTGAACCAGGTGTATCAGCGCGTACTCAAAGGTATGGAAAAAGACTATGCGTCTGACGGCAATTTCGCTGATATGAAAAAAGCTTTCGTCAATGCCCAGCGCGCCTGGATCAAGTTTCGTGAAGCTGATTGCGATGCCGTCTATCAAAAAAATATAGGTGGCACCATACGCAATGTCATGCATATCAGTTGCATGCAGGCACGTGCAAAAACGCGCATTGCAGAGCTGGAAGACTTCGAGAAAAATTAAACTGTTTTAGCAATGCAGAACATCTATACAGCGATGGACATTGCGCGTCTGAAAAACAAAAGGCAGCGGAATAGACTGGGACAACAGCATCATCGTCGATCTCGATATTGATTATCCAGGTGTGTCGAATTTGTTTGGCATGCTGCTATCGCAAGACGAGCGCTTCATCCGCTTTGCCATTGATGCAGATGAAAAACATGAAACCATACTGGCAGTTGACGACTGGGTGGACTGCACTGCCGAACAAAACCTGAATGCCCATAATCGCGGAACAGGCATGGGCAAAGGCGCGTTAGCCTTGCTTATACGCCGTGAAATTCTTGGGCTGCCTCCCCCTGCAACACCGGCGCACACAAAGGCAGGACCAGAATAAAACTGCTGCCCTCACCCAACTTTGATTGCAAACTGATGGTACCGCCCAGTATGCTGGTGACGATGTTATAGGCGATGCTCATACCCAGGCCAGAGCCACCCTTGCCCAGCTTGGTGGTAAAGAAAGGGTCAAACACGCGTGACTGGTGTTCATCCGGTATGCCCAGGCCATCATCACTGAAAATGATCTCTACCAACCCGCCATCAAGTGGATGGGCTGTCAGCTTCATCTGGCCCTTGCTGCGGCCTTCAAACGCATGTGACAGGGCATTGGTGACAAAGTTGGTGAGTACCTGGCCCAGCGGGCCGGGATAACTGTCCATCATGATGCCGCTGGCCAGTTCGCATTGCAAGCTGTGTCCGGTTTTTTTATACATGGGCACCAGGGTGGCGATGATTTCTTCCAGGGTTTCCTTGAGCATGAAGGGGCGGCGCTGGTTGCTGGACTGGTCAACCGTGACTTGCTTGAAGCTGCTGATCAGTTCATGGGCGCTGCCGAGGTTGCGCATCAGCAGCTCTGTACCGGTGGTAACAGTGCTCAGATAATATTCTATGGTGGAGCGACGCAGCTTGCCGGACTGCAGTTCAGCCCTGAGTGTGCCGGATTCGTCCTGCAAGGTGCTGGCAACGGTGACACTATTGCCTATCGGGGTATTGAGTTCATGGGCGATGCCTGCCACCAGTGCACCCAGGGCCGCCATTTTTTCTGAACGCACCAGTTCATCCTTGGTACTGTTCAGGGTGTTCATTGCTGCTGCCAGTTCGCGATTGGTTTGCTCCAGCGTGATGGTGCGTGAATGTACCCTGGATTCAAGCTGCTGGTTAATCTCGCGTATTTCCTGCTCTACTTCGCGCTGGCGGGTGATATCGACACAGCAAAAAATGTAGAGCATTTCATGCTGGAATTCTATCGGTCGGCCAAACAGCTCGCAAGTAATGATGCGCCCATCCTTGCGCCTTTGATGCACTTCAAAGCGATTCAGGATATTTGCGCTCTGCAAGGCATGCACCATTTTTTCGCGCTCTTTCAGATCAACCCACAGATTAAAATCACGCGAGGTTTTTCCCACCACGTCTTCGCGCCTGAAACCAAACTGCAACAGCCAGAAATTATTCACATCGACGAACTCGCCATTTTCTATCCGTATCAGGGCCAATGCCATTGGTGACAACTGGAAGATGGCAGAAAATTTATACTCGCTCTGTATCAGTTCCTGCTCATGGCGCTGACGCATTTGCAGGGTTTCGAGGAAGGCATTGAACCAGGCCACCAGTTCGGTGATTTCATCCTTGCCATGGGGTAGCGGCAGGGGTTGGCTAATATCAAACTTATTTTCTTGTAGTAGCCGGAAGCCGTCAGAAATTGCCCTGACCGGTTCCACGATATTGCGTTTGAAATGACGCCCTGCCAGGGCAATGACAGCGAAGCATAGCAGCATCACGATGGTAGCCAGCAATGCAATACGATTGACCGGCGCCAGCAGGGTTTGCTTGGGGATGACACCAAACACGCACCATAAACCGTCCGCGGTACAGGAATAACTGACCAGGGCATTGTGCTTGCGTAACTGTACATCTGCTATTCCTGCGTTACTTCCACTACCTGCACCACCTGACTTAGCAGTGTTTTGCAAGTTTGCCAGTTCTGGTGGTGCTATCTGGCCTATCTGATCATTCGCAGGCGCATAGACCAGCCGTCCTTTGGCATCTGTCACCATCAGGTAAGCTTCTCGACCGAGGTCAAGGCGGGAGAAATTTTCTGCCAGGTAGTCGGTGGAATAATTGATAAGCAACATGCCTGCCACCACCGAATCCTGCTTTTCTTCAGAATAGCGACGTATCACCTTGACCGCTGCCAAGACCTTGCGCACAGGCGAAGCGGTATTCAGATTATCTTCCACACCCAGCCATATCAAGGATTGCTGCGACTTGACAGCAGCATCATAAATACGCTGACGCTGAGCATCATTGACGACAGGCACAGCCAGGGTGTCGCCAACATAAAAGCGGTTGCCTTTGGCAGTAAACAAATCTATCGATACCAGGCCCTTGAGATTGGTATAGGCATTCAGGCTCTGGCGTATTCCAACCTGGGCAGATAATTCATCGTAGGAATTGCGCTCACTTTTCTGAGTGGTATCGACATTGGCAATCGCCATGCCGATTTCTTCTATGCTGGCGATGCGGGCGGCCAGGCTTTCTATCTGTGCGGTTTGCAACAGCAGATAATCACGCTGATTGCTCACCAATTGGGCGCTATAGCCGCTGGCCATGTCCAGCATGGTGCGCTTGACCATGTCAAAGGAAATAACGGCATAGGCCAGCAAGGGCAGCACACTGACGATCAATAGATAGGCAATCAGCTTGATTGTGATGTTAGGCTTGATGTCGGGCTTGAGGTTCAAGATCTGACCTGTTTACTTCAAGCTGTCTGCGGTGACCAGACGTGTGTTGATGACGGTGGCAGGTGGCACCTCATCACCTTTCAGGCGGCGAAATGCCAGCATGACACCAACATAGCCCTGCTCGGCAGCGCTTTGATCTACTGTTGCCAGCAAACGTCCCTGTTTGATGGCGGCCACGGCTTCTTCCAGTGCATCATAGCCAATCACGGCCACGTCGGTCTTGCCACTATCCTGCAAGAACTTGATGGCACCCAATGCCATCATGTCGTTGGCGCAATACAGGATACGTATATCGGGATGCTCTGCCAGCAGGCGCTTGGTGACTTCGCGTCCCTCATCGATTTTCCAGTTGGCTGATTCCTTGGCGACCAGTTTGATGAACTTGTTGCTGGCAAAAGCCTGCTCTGCTCCCTGCACCCGCAAGCGTGAATTTTCTGTGCTGCGTATGCCTTCCAGGATGGCGACAGCTGTCGGCTTTTTGATCTGGTCGACGACATGTTTGACGGATTCAAAACTGGCTTTTTCATTGTCCACGCCTACAAAGGGAATTTTTTGCATACCCTGGCTTTGCATGGCCGCCGCATCAAGCCGGTTATCGACATCAATGATGACGATGCCCTGGTCCTGGGCTTTTTTCAGGATGGGCACCAGGCGTTTTGAATCGCCAGGCGCAATCACGATAGCGGCTATCCTGTTTTGTATAAGCTCATCGACTATCTGTATTTGTTGCTCTATCGAGGTTTCTTGCGCCCCTGTCTTGACCAGCAGTTCTACCCCGTATTCTTTGGCTGCACGGCGCGCGCCCTGCTCCATTTGTATGTAGTAGGGATTGGTCAGGGTCTTCATCACCAGAGCAATGCTGACGCTGGGTCTGGATTTTGCAGAAGCGGAAACAGCTACGTTTTTTGCAGGGTCTGAGGCAGAACCGGCTTTGCCCTTGCCCACCTCATCCTGGCAGGCCAGCAGCAATAACGCGGACAGCGTCGCCACGATGGTCAATAGCGACCTACGCATATTCATGATATCTCCTGTTTCTGACACGAACTGGACATGAGTTGCACATAAGTGAGGCAGGATACTGTCTTATGCTAACACCAAGCATAGGCAGACAGGGTCCATCGCAGGCCGTAAGCATTTGTGAACTTTTGTCAATCATGAACAAGCCCGGGAAATGGTCCGCGAAGCATGGATATTTTCTGTGTATTTTGACAAGTTAGCATGGCTCTATGCCTTCTATCCATCATGCTTCTTATAAAAAAAGCAGCCCTGAGGCTGCTTAAGAACATAGATGCGATACATACATAGGAAGCACAATATCAACACCGAGGAGGAGTATGTTCAGCCAACAGCATACTCAATGGCGATGACGACAATATGACAGCGCCATCTTCAGTCATTGCGCAACAACGTCATTAAAACTCTTCCCAGTCATCGTTTGTGTTTTGAGCTTTCTTGCTACCCGTGCTTGCAGGCTTGCTGACTTTAGCAGCCGCAATTCTCGGCGCTGTATGTGCAACAGGTTTTGCCTTCACCACCGCCCTGGGCGCATGGTGAGTGCCAGCGACGGGTGCAACTGTCTGCCTGCCATCATCGAGCTTGAACATGCTGATGATTTGCGACAGATGCTCAGCCTGTTCTTGCAGGCTCTCGGCAGCGGCAGCGGCTTCTTCCACCAGGGCAGCATTTTGCTGGGTCATTTCATCCATCTGGGTGACGGCGCGGTTGACCTCTTCTATGCCTGAGCTTTGTTCCTGGCTGGCGGCGGTGATCTCGCTCATGATGTCGGCCACCTGCTTGACCGAGGTGACGATCTCGCCCATGGTCTGCCCTGCTTCATCGACCAGGCGCGCGCCTGAATCTACCTTGCCTACCGAGTCATCGATGAGGGATTTGATTTCCTTGGCGGCTGTGGCCGAGCGTTGTGCCAGATTGCGCACCTCGGATGCCACTACCGCAAAGCCACGCCCCTGCTCACCTGCGCGGGCGGCTTCCACCGCAGCGTTCAGCGCCAGGATATTGGTCTGGAAAGCAATGCCGTCAATCACGCTGATGATGTCAACGATCTTGCTGGAACTGTCCTTGATGGACACCATGGTATTGACCACTTGCGACACCACCTGGCCACCCTTGCCTGCCACTGTGGCGGCAGAAGCTGCCAACTGGTTGGCCTGGCGCGCATTGTCAGCATTTTGCCTGACTGTGGAAGTCAGTTCTTCCATCGATGAAGCGGTTTCTTCCAGTGAACTGGCCTGGCTTTCTGTGCGCGCAGACAAATCAGCATTACCTGCAGCAATCTCGCCTGAGGCCAGCCTGACTGAACCACTGGTCGCGCGTATGTCTATCAGCACCGCCGCAATCTTGTCGACAAAGCGGTTAAAGGCCTCGCTGATTTGCGCCAGTTCATCGCTGCCATCAGCAGCCAGGCGACGTGTCAGGTCACCTTCGCCCGTGGCGATATCGGCCATGGCATCACGTACCAGTTCCAGACGCTTGAGGGCGCGGGCAACCAGGGTAGTCAACAAAAGCGCAGCCAGTGCCACCACGATGATGGCAGTCACTGCCGATGTCGTCAGCATGGCGGACAGTGCATGCGTGGCCTCGGCACGGTCCAGCACGGTAGCCAGCAGCCAGTCAGTACCAGCGATTTTGGTGACGAACAACATGCCATCGCGGCCATTCAAATGAATGATGCTACTGGTCTTGGAAGCCTCGGTGGCTGTCAGCACTTCTGTCGTTAGCTTGGCATCAAGTTCACTGAGTGGTTTCAGCGTCAGCTTTTCATTGGGATGGGCAATGATCTTGCCACTGCCATCCAGCAGGAAAGCATAGCTGGCAGGAGTAGGCTTGATAGAGGCGACATTGCTGGTGACTGCATCAAGCATGACGTCGGCTGCGGCCACCGCCTTGATGCTGCCCTTGGGGCCAATAGGATCGGCAAAGGTGACCACCAGTTTGCCAGTGCTGGCACCGATATAGGGCGTGGTGATGATGGGGCCACCTGCTTCGCTGGCCTTGATGTACCAGGGGCGTGCAGTCGGGTCATAATCAGCAGCGCGTTTGCGCTCTTGTGAAAACACTGCGTGCTTGTCGGCAAAGCCTATGTAGGCCATGTCAAACACACCCGCCTGCTCACCCGCCTTGAGTGCACCTATGGGTTCTGGCAAGTCTGCCGCCAGCTTCAGCGAGGCGACTGCCGCCTGCTTGGACTTGACCCACTCGGTAATCGCGCTTGCGTGGCTTTCCGACAATTGCAATAACTGGCTGTTGAGCGCATCCATGGTGCGCGAGCGGGTAGTAAAGAAATTCGCTACTACCATGGACAACATGGCTATCACTACTATGGTCACACAAATGCTGATGAGCTTTCTACGCAGTGACGAAAAAAACATACCAGTTCTCCAATACTTAAGTAATGAAACTGACGCACATCGCCAGTTCCTAAAAAGTCGGGCAGGATAGTCTAAAACGCGAACCCTTGCAGAATAGCATCCATTTCATGATGCGGTAAATCAGGCAATTTGATATGTAGCTTGTGCAAATCGCCATATTTTTCTTATATGCCTATTAACTTCTCATGCTTTTACTAATTAAAAACAGTTGCAATTTTGCGACGTTGCCGCATACCAATGCTATTGGCAAATTCAAGGCAATCTCTTAGTGCAGCATCCCGGTTTTCTTGTCATTTTTATTGCATTTTTACCGCAACGCGGCAACAAGTGGTTTTACTGCAATTGTTAATTTTCTTTATGAATCAGATTGATTGCCGCTTTGACTTTGATTTCTTATTTAAGCGCTGGTATCTTGAATCGCTCGCGAGTGAGTGATCGCCCCAGGCCACGGCCTGCTAATAGGCAATCGTTAAATACCAGAGGCCATGTTTATCCAGGCCAAACAACGCTGATTGTCATGCTGCACCTGAACAAAAAGCGCTCTGTGTAATATCTTGCAACAAATTCACCCGTATGCGGCCTGATGCATGCACTATCATGAATCGGTCTTCTTTACTGACTGTAAAAGCAAACATGGATGCACTACGCGCACAATTGCATGAAAGCTATACGTCAAGAGAGACGGGGGACTTGCTCGCGCTCGGCATCCGGCCGGGCTTGCATGAGCATGAATATGCAACGATAGAATCGGTCTTGTCGGTGCGCGGTGTCGATGTATCAGCATTACGCGCACAGCGCAGCCAGCACCTGAGAATTGCCGAAGTTGCCCATGCCGATGATGCAAAGCTGGCTGGCGTTCCCAGACGTTTCATCGCGCAGATTATCGATACCGCAGGTGTGGCTTTGTTGCTGATGCTGCTGGGTTTGCTGATCACGGTGACCATGCCCAATCTGTTCAAGCAAACCAACCGGGCTATTCTGATATTGTGGATGTTCTACCTGCTATTCAAGGATGGCTTTGATGGCCAGAGTCTGGGCAAGCGCATCATGAAGATACGTGTAGTACATGCTGGCACTGAGCACCCTTGCAATCTGCAGCAATCCCTGTTCCGCAACCTTGCCTTGCTGACCGTGGTCGACTGGGCATTTGCCCTGGGGCGCAGGCAATTACGGCTGGGGGATATGTTGGCTGGCACCAAGGTGGTGAGGGAAGAGTGAGTGCTTTGGTGGCTTGTGTTGACGTATATTGACGATTATTCCATTCAATACTTTCGCGGCATATAGTCATCAGATTCGTCGTAACTATCTATTCGTTTTTAATACCTGCGCGCGTGAATTAAGATTGCCGGTCGGGGGTAGCCCGACAGCTACTCACTTTTCTTGTCTCGCCAAGAAAAGTAAGCCAAAGAAGGCGACCGAGGCGTCGCTGCCCCCTGAAGGGGGTCCCCTTTGCTGCAAGTCAAAAAATGGGAAATGCCCGAAACTCGCTTCGCTCAGACAACGGTCATTTCTTTTTCCATTTTCTGCCTTGCATCAAAGGCATCGACACATCGGAACGGCAAAGGTCAAAGACAACCCCAAAGTCAAAAACAACGTCAATACGACCACGGTTCGTATTGCGTTGAATAATTTTCGATCAACGATAGTTTAGGGGTTGCTGTTGCTGTTGCTGTTGCTGTTGGGTTTGACGTTGTTCTTGCTTTTGACTTTCGCAGTTCCCATGTGTAGCCGCCGTTTGTGCAGTACAGAAAATGGATCAAGAAGGACCGCTGTCTGAGCGTAGCGAGTTTCGGACCTTCCCATTTTTTGTACTGCATAAACGGGACCCCCCTTCAGGGGGCGGCTATGCCTGGGTCGCCTTCTTTGGCTTACTTTTCTTGGCGAGACAAGAAAAGTGAGTAGCTGCCGGTCTACCACCGGCCTGCAATCTCAAATTACGTGTACAGGCATTTGAAAATTCGAATGCTCATACACTAGGAATCAGAAATTATCTCAAGCAATAACTTGCCCGGTGGAATACCGTAACTAATATAGTTGCTCCTTAATATTCCACAAACCCAGTGACAGAGTCACATTGAAGCTCGCAGCCAATCATACCTGCCCGCTTCAATGCATCTCACAAGAGGATATTGCTTACTTATTCCCCTGCACCATCTGCGCATCAATATCCGCCAGACATTCCTGACCACGCTGAGTGATCGTCATCTTGCCCGTTTCTGCATTGACTTCAATATGCGCCTTCTTACCCAGGAAGGTGGCTACCGGTCCTGGCAAGCTCACTTCAGGGTCATTGGCGATGGCACGCAAGCCATCTATGCATTGCTTGATGAACAGGGTTTGCCTGCCTGCATCGGTCAGTTCCAGCGTGCCGTCTTTACGGTAAGTCATGAACTTGATGCCGCACAGGCGCTTGGCGTTGCGGCTGATGCAGGCATTCGGTTTGGTATTGCGCGGCAGCTTGCTTAATTGCTCCAGTGCGTCGTATTCATCTATGCTGAGTTTTTGATTCATTGCTGCTTTCTAATTGCGTTACTTGTAAATTTTGCCGTTTTTCATGACGAAGGCCACCTTGGTCAGACTCGTCACATCGGCTAGCGGATCGGCATCGACAGCGATAATGTCTGCCAGCTTGCCCACCTTGATGCTGCCGAGCTTGTCTTTCAAACCCAGCAAATCTGCCGCATTGATGGTGGCTGCCTGTATGGCTTGCATGGGTGTCATGCCATACTTGACCATGTAATAAAACTGCTTGCCATTGTCACCATGCGGATAGACGCCAGCATCTGAACCAAAGGCCATGCGGGCACCGCCTTGCAGGGCAGCACGGAAATTATCGCGTTGCTTTTGGCCTATTTCTTTTTCCTTGGCTAGCGATTCTGGCAAGAAACCGGCTTTTTCACCTTCGCTGAGAATATAGTCGTCATTATAGATGTCCATGACCAGCCATGTGCCATGTTGTTTGGCTAATTTGATGCCTTCTGCGTCTATCAGGCTGCTATGCTCGACAGAATCTACTCCCGCACGGATGGCGTCACTGATGCCGCTGGCACCATGGGCATGGGCGGCAACCTTGCGACCCAGCTTGTGCGCTTCCTGCACAATGGCCTGCATTTCTTCCAGTGTATATTGCTGCGAGCCAGGAGAGTCCCCTTTGGACAAGACACCACCAGTGGCGCAAATCTTGATGACATCTGCCCCATATTTGGCCATTTCACGCACTTTACTGCGTGCTGCCCATGGGCCGTCAGCCACGCCTTTACCTACATCATTGTATTCTGGCGGCAGCAAATTATTATCGCAATGGCCGCCCTTGATGCCTAGGGCATAGCCGGACGCGAGTATGCGCGGGCCAGGAAAATCGCCATCATTGATGGCGTCCCGCAGGGCAACGTCAGCAAAACCTTCTGAGCCCACATCACGCACGGTGGTGAAACCTGCATGCAAAGTATCACGTGCGGCCCTGACGCCGTACAGGGCGCCGCGCACTGTGGAAGTGCCCAGTGAACTATAGCCATGCTGGCGTGGGTTGCTGGTCAGATGGGTGTGGGCATCGATCAGACCGGGCAAGACGGTGGATCTGGACAAGTCGATGACTTTGACTGTGGCGGGAATAGGTGTGCCAGCAATGGGCGCGATGGAAATAATGCGCTCGCCCTCTATCACAATGAGCTGGTCTCGCAAGACCTTGCCGTTTTCTACATCCAGCAAACGGCCAGCTTTGATCGCGATGGTTTCCAGAGGCAGCGGCTTGACTTCAGCATGCAGGAAATTACTGCCCAGGCATAGACTGGAAAACAGAATGGTGTGAACGAGATTGCGTGCTTTGTTTTTGTACATGCCATGTTCCCGGATGATGGATAGAGTGCGAAAAGACCAATAAAGTAGTACACAAATATTCGCTGGGAATATAGCACAGCCCTACGCGCGCTGGGACATGGCCGTTTTTGCTGGTGCGTGTCAATGCAGCAGTCGCCTGTCTGAAAAGCAGCGGAATGTCAGCTTCATCTGTTGGAAAGAATCCGAATTTAGTGCGACTAATAGTATTCTTACAAAAAAACGGCGCAAAAAAGCCAGGCAAGGCCTGGCTTTTTCACGAGAATCAGAGCACTGTCAGTTTAAAACTCTGCCCATTCTCCATTTGCCGCATTGGCACTGGCGTATTGCCGGGTTGGCCGCACATTAACACTAGTAGCCACTTTCTTGATATTCAAAACTGTTGCTCCACTGCGTGTCAGGGTCTTGAGGCTCAACTTGCTGGCTGCGGGTTTGATACTTTGCCTTACCGTTTCCTTTGCCACATTGAGATTAGTCTGGATGGCACCAGCGCCCAGCTTGAAGCTGGCCACCAGTTGCAACAGGCTGCTGGCCTGGTTTTGCATGGATTCTGCGGCAGCAGCGGATTCTTCAACCAGAGATGCATTTTGCTGGGTGACTTCATCCATCTGGACAATGGCCTGGTTGATCTGTTCTATGCCAGTACTTTGTTCATTGCTGGCCGCACTGATTTCAGCAATGACATCGGTCACACGACGCACACTTTGTACCACCTCCTCCATGGTCGCACCGGCCTGGTCAACCAGTCTGGTGCCCGCACCTACTTTTTCTACGGAATCACTGATCAGGGTCTTGATTTCTTTGGCCGCGGCTGCAGAACGTTGTGCCAGATTGCGTACTTCACTTGCCACCACGGCAAAACCACGGCCTTGCTCACCTGCACGGGCTGCCTCTACTGCTGCATTCAGAGCGAGGATATTAGTCTGGAAAGCGATGCCATCGATGACGCCGATGATATCAACAATCTTTTTCGAGGAGTCATTGATAGACACCATGGTTTGCACCACCTGCGCTACAACATCACCACCTTTTTGGGCAACGTCAGAGGCTGACACTGCCAGCTGATTGGCTTGTCTCGCATTGTCTGCATTTTGCTTGACGGTAGAGGTCAGTTCTTCCATGGAAGAAGCGGTTTCTTCGAGTGAGCCGGCCTGTTCTTCTGTACGGGAGGACAAGTCCATATTGCCTGCTGCAATCTGACTTGATGCGGTGGCAATGGTGTCAGTACCAGCGCGCACTTCACCAACTATGCTTGCCAGACTGTCGTTCATGCCTTTCAGCGCCAACAATAACTGGCCAGTCTCGTCCGTGCTGGTAACTTGGATATCGCAAGACAAATCGCCACCGGCCACCTTGTTTGCCAGTGCCACTGCTTCATGCATGGGGCGGGTAATCAGACGGGTTGTGAAGAAAGCCAGGAGGCTGCTGATCAACAATGCTGCCGTGCTCAGGCCGATGATGATTATTCTGGTTTGTATGGCAATGATTTCTGCCTCTGCGGTTGCCGCCTCCATCAGGCTGGTTTGATAGGTGATCAAATCGCCGAGGACGTTAAAATATTTTATTTGAGCAGGACGCACCTCTTTAAGCAACAGGACGAGTGCTTCTTCCTTGTTGCCGTCACGGGCCACCTGGCTAAATTTTGCTCTCGCCGCCAGGAACTGCTGACGCGCAGCCTGCAATGCATCCAGGTCTTGGCGCCCCCGCTTGGAAGTGATCGTTTTATCCAGCGTTTCTATCGCCTTGGTGATAATGGTGGTGGATTCATCCATATTGGCATATTCAGCCTTGAGGGCTTCGGCATCTGTCATCAACAGGATATTGCGCATATTGCGTGCTATCTCATTCAATTCATCCTTGATGATATGCGCCTGGACAATCTTGGGATAACGATCCTTGTTCGTCAGGTCCAGCTCATTTTTGAGTTGATCTACACGCAGGTAGGCAATGACGGAGATGATTAACAATAATGAGACGATGATGCCAAAGCTGAGGCCGAGTTTTTGGCCAATTTTCAAGTTCTTGATATTCATTTGCTACTCCAGAGGAATGGACTTAAGTCGGTGTACTTGTCTCTTAAGGGCGGCTTCAAGCAGCAACTTCTTCAAGCAAACAAATGTCATTAGTGGCGACCAGGCGGCTGATATCAGTCAGCAAGATCATCCTGTCATCGATGGTTGCCACACCTTTGAAGCGGCAAGCCTCATTGATACTGACGAGCTGCGGCGCTGCCTGGATTTCATCAGACTGCGGGGCAATTACATCAGAGACACCATCGACAATGATGCCGAGTTGCTGTCCACCCAGGTTGACGACAATGACGACGGTGAACTGGTCATAAAAACGCACTGGCAAACCCAGCCTTAGGCGCAAATCTATGATGAGGATAATGTTGCCGCGCAGGTTGATGACGCCCTTGATATAGTCAGGCGAGTTGGCAATATTGGTCACCGCTTCATAACTGCGCAGTTCCTGCACTATTTGTATGTCGATGCCATATTCTTCCTGACCGAGGGTGAATACGAGATATTCCTGTGCACCCTGGTCAGTTTTCCTTAACTGGGTAGTGGCTTGTTCATTATTTTGTATTGTGGACATGATGTTTCCTTTCGTATGAACCACGTGCTGAATGCCAATAGAGACAATGTCTCGGATAAAGAGCAAACAGAATAAAAGTACGGGATTTACAACGCGGCGGATTTGGGCCGATGATGATTACATTTTTCGTTGCGGGGGATGGGCAACGGGAGTGGCGAAAATTCAAGCAAGCTTCGAAGGCGATTTTTTCGATTTCAATTTTTCACATGAGTTCTAGCGGTACTGCATAAATAAGAGAATAAGCGAAATTTTTCCGCGTGGAAATGTTTTTTTGTTGGATTTAACAATCTCATACAGACATGTCCTTAAAACAGGTATCGATCATGCGAACTCTGTTTTGGGAAATTGAGGGGCAAAAACGAGCGGCGAATTATGCTTGCAGTATTTCCCCCTATTTTTGATCTAATCCACAATAAACAATTTTGCTCCTGTCGCCGTCGACGAACGGTGTGCTTCTGCACCATCGGCCACCTGGTAACTCATGCCTGCCCGTAAAGTCAGGACGCGGCCATCATCAAGTTCGGTCAGCATTTCACCTTCCATGCACAGCAGGATATGCCCTTTACTGCACCAGTGATCTGCCAGGTAACCAGGTGTGTATTCGACCATGCGTACGCGGATATCACCAAACTTGCAGGTGCGCCAGAAAGCTTTGCCAGTGATGCCAGGATGTTCTGTTTGTTCTACAGCGGACCAGTCAGTCGTGCCAAACGGGATATCTGATATTTTCATGTGTTGTTTTATAAGAATGAAACGAAATTAAGGAACTTGCATTATTCAGCCAATGCGCAAGCCTTCAAGGCACCAATATCTGCCGTCGTGATGACACTGATATGGCGGCTGATTTTTTCTACCGGCCAGTCCCACCATGCGATTTGTTCCAGAGTTTCTATCACGTCCTGAGTAAAACGCTGGCGTAGCGGCTTGGCAGGATTGCCACCGACGATGGTGTAGGCAGGCACATCACTGACGACCACGGAGCGCGATGAAATGATGGCACCATTGCCTATCTTCACGCCTGGCATGATGAGGGCCTCATAACCTATCCAGACATCATTGCCGATGACAGTATCCCCCTTGTAGGGCAAGGCTTCCAGGTCCATGGGTGTTTGTTCCCAGCCATTGCCAAATATCTGGAATGGATAAGTCGATACGCCAGCCATATTATGGTTGGCCCCGTTCATGATGAACTTGACGCCACGGGCAATTGCGCAAAATTTGCCGATGATGAGTTTGTCGCCGATGAAGGGAAAATGGTAGAGCACATTACGCTCGAAATTTTCTGAATCGTCCGGGTCATCGTAATAGGTGTAGTCACCAATCAGGATATTGGGGTTGTTGACGGTGTTTTTGATATAGCAAACCTGAGGGAAACCCTGCATGGGGTGTGCGTCTTTGGGGTCTGGTCCGTGCATAAAATTTTAGTGTTGAATGTCATCTAGTAACTGGTGTAGCGCCTTGGTCATCGCCTTGATCGAACCCTGCATATCCCATTCATCATTGTCCACATTGACGAAATTGGAGACGGCGCGCAGTTCCAGGAAAGGCTGATCTTCCTGCAGGCAGGTATAGAAGAAGGCAGCACCTTCCATATTTTCCAGGTCGACAAATTCAGTGTCAACATAGTGGGCCATCGCCGCATTGAGTGACATGCTGCGCGCACGCAAAAATTCGGTGCCTGCTGGAATAAACGGGCAACTCAGGGTATGACGGCGCTCAAATTCCATATCAATGGGCAGGTGGGCAAGATGGGTGAAGCCATCGGGTGTGAAAAAGCCCAGGTCACCTTCGACTTCTGTTTCCACCAGTGCCACATCCCCCACCTTGAAGCTGGAATGTGGGTAAGCCCCGGCAATACCCGCCATGATGAGCATGTCTGGCTCATATTCATAAATGGCCCTGAGTGTCGAGTGAGCCGTGGCAGTGAGGCCCACACCTGAGACGATGGTGATAATGCCTTCGCGCTGGAACAGGCTGGCTTCTGTCTGGGTAGGAAAGAGAACGACGATTTTCATGGTGTGATACTTTCTGCTAGTGTGCTGGTACGCCGGCGCCATGATCGGATAATGTCTATTTTATCAAGGGTGCAGCAATAACAATAAGGAATTGACTGGTTTTTTATGCGCTATTACAAGATTTGCGCTGAAATCTTTTGGCATATACTGCTTAAATCAGGATTTTGCCGTCTGGCAAGAATGGCGAGATGAGCATTATGCCTTGGTCCCGACCTGGATTTCTGTGATTTGTTTCATTATAGACTGGGTCAGGGCACTGAAATTTTGAAAAAGTTTGCCGTAAACCAAGGGATGCATACTTTTTCCCATATCAACATTTGCTGCAGATAAAGCGGGTGCAATGATGGCCAAAACCAATAAAGAATTTGTCACAGGCTTGTTCCAGATATTGTGGGACAGACAACCCGATCAACAGACCGTGGACTTATATGCCTCGCGCCTGGATTCTGGTTTGCTGACCCGCGCCGGGGTGGAATACAATTTTTTGATCTCACCGGAATACAGCCCGGCAGCCGAACAGATTGTACGCCTGTACCTGGCTGCCTTTAACCGCATTCCCGACACAGATGGCTTTGTGTTCTGGATGGGGGTACACAGAAACGGCGGCAGCAATAGCCAGATCGCCGATGTGTTCGCCCACTCAGAAGAATTTGTCAGCAAATACGGCGCAAAATTATCAAATTCACAGTATCTCGATCTGATCTACCAAAATGTGCTGGGGCGCGCAGCCGATATCGCCGGGCGCAATTACTGGGTAGAGGCGATGAATAACGGCATGCCGCGGGGCGAGATACTGAACCAGTTTGCCCAGTCGCAAGAATTCAAGATTTCTGCCTCAACCAAGGTCTATGCCAGCGTGGTGTATACGACACTCCTAGGCCGCATGCCCACCGCCGCCGAAGCTGCTGCGGCCCCCACCAATGTCGAGCAACTGGTCCTGAAAGTGGCGCAGGCATCTGAAGTAACTCCTACCCTGGGCAGCATCAGTTATTCTGCCCCGGCCTTTGTAGAGCAACAGCTCAATGATGGCAGCATGACCAGCAGCATCGTATTAACGCTGACTGGCGATACCTTCAAAGGCAATATCGGCGCTGCACTGGGCAAGCTCACCAATGTACCTGCTGGCCTGACCGGTACCCTGGTCAAGACCACCGACACCACGGCGACACTAACCCTGAGCGGCAAGGCAACCGCACATGCCAGTATCAATAATGTCGCCAACCTGACAGTCACGCTGGACAATACCTCCTTTATCGGTGGCAAGGTTGTCAATATCCTGAATGCAGTCAAGACTGATTTGCAGATCAATTACCTCGACATCCCACTCACAGAAGCCAATCATTTGTTGAGCGGCAAAGGTGCCCTGACGACACCCCTGGTGATAGATTTGAACATGGATACCCTCACCCTTGACAGCAAGCCACTGGCCTTGTTGAGTGGTGAGGTCAAGCAAGTGGATTATGTCGACCTGAGCCAGATCGCGCCAGCGAGCACCAGCACAGGAACAAGCACGGGTACGTCTGGCACCAAGGTAACAGTAACCACGACCATCAAGGGCGATGAAGCCAATAATTTGCTACTAGGCTCCAACTACGCCAACTTCTTCACAGGCGGTGGTGGCCACGACACCATGCAGGGTGGCATTGCCGTTGACACCTATGTGTTTGGTATTACCCCGGTTGCCAATGGTGTCGATACCATCAGCAATTTCACCATAGGCAAGGGGGGCGATGTATTGAATTTCTCTGCCTTTTTGAACAAGACAGGCACCACCAAGCTTGCTGCTGTGAATGCCGCAGCCACCACACCCAAGGCCTGGGCCAATGGTGACGTACTGACGGTACAGGGCAATGCCCTCGACCCATCCAAACTGGCTGCCCTGTTTGGCACTGGCAAAGCCTTCACCGGCCCCACCGTCGCCAGCAAGATGGTACTCATCACCGCCGACATCATTGGTGATGCCAGCATCTGGTATGTGATCAATCAACTCGATGTCAACAACATCACGCCAGATGAAATCGTCCTGGTGGGAACACTGAAAAACATCAATAACCTGAGCCTGGTGGGTTTTGATGTGACGAATTTCTTGTGATGCTGGATGAGGTCATCATGCGTAGCTAGCCTCAAGCCTCTGATTACCTCACCCAGTCCCGCACATAATCCGGCGCAGCCATACTGCACAGGCTATCAATGACAGGCTCGCCGTGTACCTGCACAAAGGGCAGGACACCAGCCCATACCGGGATATCCATATCCTCTTCATCATCTTCCGGGCCGCCGCTGCGTATCTTGACTGCAGCCTCATCAAGAGCGATACGCATGACAGTAGTGGCAGTCATTTCCTTGTCATTGCCCGGCCTGCACTGAGCCTGTCTGCCGGGTGCCAGTTTTTCCATGAATTGCGCCAGAGCGATATGCTTGTCGGCCTCGTCCTCAAGTTTTTCAAAACAGCCATAGATCACAGCAGAACGGTAATTCATCGAGTGATTGAAAGCCGAACGAGCCATGACCAGACCGTCCAGATGCGTGATCGTGACACAGGCTTGTATGCCACTCGTCAGTATCTTGGTCAGTCGCCCGCCGTTCGAGCCATGGATATACAAATACCCATCCTGCCGCCAGCAGGCGGTGGGTATGCAGTGCGTGCCCTTCGTATCCTGAAAAGCGATATGGCAAAGATAGGCTGCATCGATGACGGCATGCAGGCTCGCTTGTTCATAACTGGCCAGTTCTGCCAGGCGGCGTATGCGGGTGCGGTCTGTGGGTGCGCTGCTGGTATTCATGTTGTATATCCGAAAAAGTGAAAGCGAAGCGCACTATAATTCATACATGGCTCTTTAAAAAGAACCAAAATATCAATTTAATTTAGAGCCACGGATTATAAAAATCATGGATTACGCCCTCTTACTCAATCAATTCCTGGAACAACACCAGCATCTTGGCTGGCCGAGGCAACGCTTATTGCACGAGTGCCTGCGCGCCGCCATCAAGAGTGGCGCACTGGTCACAGGCACACGTTTGCCGCCCAGCCGCGAGCTGGCGAGCGAACTGATCATGGCGCGCAATACCGTGTTATATGCCTATGAACAACTGGCGACGGAAGGCTATGTCGATGCCAGCAAACGCGGCACGGTAGTGGCCCAGGTCAGGCTCATCCACACTGACATGCCTGCGAGCAGCATGACAGCCACATCACTCTTGTCACAGCGCAGCCGTGTCAGTGCAGACTTGCTCGACACCACGGGCATGCAGGCATTTACGCCCGGCGTGCCCGCTCTGGATGCATTTCCGCTGCTGCCCTGGCGACACTTGCAGGCACGTGCCTGGCGCAGTGTTACGACGGCAGAATTGAATTATGGTGAACCCGCAGGCGAGCGCATCTTACGTACAGCCATCGCCAATTATTTGCGGGTATCGCGTGGCGTCTTGTGTGATGCAGAACAAATTTTTGTCACGGATGGCACCCAAGCCAGTCTGGATTTATGCGCCCACGCATTTACCGATGCAGGGGAACAGGTGTGGATGGAAAACCCCGGCTACCATGGTGCCAGGACAGCCTTTAACGCCGCCCAGCTAAGCATACGCGGCATACCTGTTGATGCAGACGGCATTGCTCCTGAAGCCAGCGACTGGCAACAATATCCACCCCGCCTGATCTATGTCACCCCCTCTCACCAATACCCCTTGGGCAGTGTGCTTGGCCTGGCAAGGCGCATGGCCTTGATAGAACAGGCCAGGGCCTGCAATGCCCTGATCATGGAAGATGATTATGACAGCGAGTTCCGCTACGATGGCCCGCCCCTGCCCGCCATGCAGGGCCTGGCGGCTGATGCGCCCGTGCTCTACCTGGGCACTTTCAGCAAAACCATGTTCCCTGCCCTGCGCCTGGCTTATATCGTGGTTCCCCGACATCTGGTGGCCGCACTCAGCCATTTCCTTGCCCATGCAGCACCACGCGGACGTGCAGTAGACCAACTGGCACTGGCAGAATTCATCAACAGCGGCCAGTTCGCCACCCACCTGCGACGCATGCGCCGCCTTTACAAGCAAAGGCGCGATGCCCTGGTCACGGCGCTGGAATATCAACTGGGTACACAAGCCAACATCCACGGTGCCAGCACAGGCATGCACCTGAGCCTGACATTGCCCGCAGATTTGGCGGATACAGAAGTCAGCAAAAGAGCCGCAGAACTAGGCATCGTCGCCCAGGCACTCAGCGCCCATGCAGCAGAGCATGGGAAATTGCCAGTGAATGGAAATGGATTGATACTCGGCTATGCTCAGGTGCCCGCCGCAGACATCCAGGTTGCCGTACGAAAACTGGTCAATGCCATACGCGGGCCAGCAAATAAAAGCTAGCCTGCGCCAACGAACACGGCATTTCCAGGCTTGAACTGCGACAATTGCCAAGCATTTTGACAGTCAAACATGGCAATTTGCCATAAATGCATTATCTTAACAATCTGACTATCTTTTCCGAGCCCATTAGAGTAGAGTCGACTTGCGGCGACTGCTACACAATGCAGTCCGCACGTATCCTGTAGCTAACATAGAAGGGCTGGTCCCGGTCCCATGCGCACTCCATCAGCAAATGCGGTACTTAGTCGAAATAGGGGCGAATGGCTACTTTTGATTGCCGCATTCGTACTTATTGGTGGATTCTTGATTTTCGGACACCGCGGCGAAGTCGACCGTAACAATGTCACTGAACGCGAGCGACTGCAGATGCTGGCAAAGCTTGTCGCCAATGACATACAGTCCAGCCTGACCAACACCAATATGGCACTGGAAGGTGTAATCCAGGACCACCTGGCGGCAAACGGCACAGTCAGTTCGCACCAGGATATTTCACGCCGATTGCGTGCACTTCAGGTGGCTATTCCCGGCATACGTGCCATGGTTTTACTCGATGCCAATGGCATCGTCACTGCGTCTTCAATGCAGCGTCTCATCGACACGGACCTGAGTCAACGTGACTATTTCAAAACTGCCAGCGCAAAGCCAAATAAGTTCACATTGTATGTATCCGAACCTATCCAGTCGCTAAAAAAAGAAAAAGATTTGGTCATCACCGTTTCACGCGTTGTCCCCAACATTGACGAAAAATTTGCAGGACTGATCGTGGCCGTACTTAAGAAAGAGTATTTCTCCAACATTTTTAAAACGATCATTTATGCACCTGATGTAACGGGCTTCGTGGTGCACAGTGACGGTCGGAAATTTCTCAACTATCCGGAGCTACCCGATAGTGAGGAGACAAATTTGTTTGGCCCTTGGACATTCGTCAAACACCATCTCGACAGTGGACTTGCAGATAGTGTGCTCACAGGAACTCTGGAGGAAAAAGGAGAACAACGTTTGCTGGCCTTGAGTACCGTCCAACCTGCTGTCCTTCATATGGACAAGGCCGTCGTCACCGGGATTAGTCGTAGTCTTGCGAAAGTCGGGCAGCCATTGCAAAACCAGGCAATCGCGTATGTGACTGGTTACACATTGCTTGTTTTGCTTTGCACTGTCGGCTTGTATTGGGCGCAATCACGGCGCAAACGCATCGCTGCGTTGAACGATGAACTTGAGCGTCAGCGTGATGAAGCCGATAGACGTGTGGCTCCCGATCGTGTATTGCGACAAAGCGAAGCTCGCTTTCGCACTTTGATTGAAGATGCGCCACTGGCGATTGCCATTCTAAGAGCAAGTGTCGTTATCTACACTAATCGTCGTTACAACAACTTACATGGCTATTTGGACGCGGATGACTTGACCGGGCTATTTTGGAGCGCCATGTTATCCGACCAAAGCAATCAGGCATTGCAGGCAGAACATGCACTGATCGCGGCTGACTCACCTATTGAACAAAGATTTGAAGCCGAAGGACGCAGTAAGAAAGGTAATCTGGTACCCGTTTTCAAGTGCACTGCTCGAGTGGAGTTAGCTGACGGTCCGGCAACGCTCATTTTCGCCCAGGACATTTCTGCACAAAAGCGTGCTGAGCTATTGATGGAACAGTCGCTGGACATGGCCAGGACGGCCAGCCGGAGCAAGGCAGAATTTCTGGCAAATATGAGCCATGAGATACGCTCACCATTGAACGTTATACTCGGGCTTGCTTACTTGCTTGAGCAATCGCACCTGAGTTTCGATGCGCAGAATATGGTCCGAAAGATCAGGGCCTCAGGGCGCTCTCTGCTGGCAATCATCAATGACATACTGGATGTGTCAAAAATTGAAGCAGGCCGAATGATCATTGAAAAAACACAGTTTAACCTGGATGACGTGATTGACAGTATCGCCAGTACGATGGGAGTCGCTGCTGGAGATAAAGATATACAGCTTATCATCCGGCCTCTGCCCAAAGGCATTTCACACGTCGTTGGCGACCCTTTGCGTCTGGAGCAATTGTTGAGCAATCTGACCAGCAACGCTATCAAGTTCACGCATGCAGGCCGAGTGGAACTGCATATCGATCTGATGTCGCGCAGTGACGAAAACATCGTGTTGCGCTTCCGCGTACAAGATACAGGCATAGGTATCACGCCCGAGAAACAAATTGACGTATTCTCTGCATTCACTCAGGCAGACAGTACCACCACGCGACGGTTTGGAGGCACGGGGTTAGGGCTGACCATTTGCCAGCAACTGGTAGAACTGATGGGTGGTGAAATTGGCGTAAGCAGTGAGGAAGGCGCAGGGAGTGAATTCTGGTTCACCTTACCACTGCTAAATCCTGTTAGCGCTGAATTCTCTTCGCCGGAGATGGTCAATATAGATGCCCTGATCGCTGATGATAGCGAACCAGCCCTGGAGGCAATGGTCGGGATTGCTCATCGATTGGGTTGGCAAGTCAGTGCTGTGACCTCGGGTGAGGCGGCACTTTCACAAGTGCGGGCACGAATGAACAGCAAATTGCCTGACGTCATCGTGCTGGACTGGAACATGCCTGGAATGGATGGTATTGCAACCGCGTGCGCGATCCGGGAAAGCGTGCCTGCCGATGTATGCCCTATCGTGATTATGGCAACAGCCTACTCTGTAGGCACACTATCCGCTCAACCTGGTTCTGAATTGGTGGACGCAGTCTTGAGCAAACCAGTAACCGCTTCGACTTTGTATAACGCCGTGATGGAGGCACGTGCAAAGCAAGGGACAATTACCAGCATGATGTCAGTTGCCTTGGCGGATCATGATTCCAGTCTGGAAGGAGTGAATGTGCTTGTCGTCGATGACAGTGAAATCAATCGCGAAGTGGCGAAACGCATTTTATGCGAGCACGGCGCTCATGTAACTCTGGCGGTTGACGGCCAGACTGCACTGGACTGGTTGCTCGCCCACCCTGACGATGTAGACCTGGTATTGATGGACGTTCAAATGCCAGCGATGGATGGTCTGGAAACGACGCGCCAATTGCGGCTCCACCCTCACTTCGATGATCTCCCTATCGTCGCATTGACTGCTGGTGCCTTCAAATCACAGCAAGAGGCAGCACGCGCAGTGGGCATGAGCGATTTCGTCAGCAAACCCTTTGAGGTGCCAGCCCTGATCGCGTTGATACAGCGCCTCAGACGCCGGGCTCCTGGCGGGCCTGTTGTTGCCATTCAATCTGAAACAGCGATAAGCTTGCCATCTGCCATTGACCAAGCCATTGACCCTGGCGTACTAAACGTCAAACAGGGTATGCATATCTGGTCAGATATTCATATCTATCGCAATTACTTGCGAAGATTTGCAGCGGACTACGGTGACACTGTTGTGCTAATGAAGGCCAGTCTGGCAAATGGTGATATAAGAGCCGCCGCGGCGATTGTCCACAAACTTGCGGGCGTCGCTGGCAATATGGGTCTGCCTGATGTATGCCGACTGGCAATCGAAGCTGAGCAAGAGTTATCAAAAAATTTCGATACTCACTTTGATCTGGAAAATCTGACCGAAGCCCTGGAAAATGCCTTGAAAGCGATCAATCGATTCGCACCCAGCGAACCTACTGTTGCAAAGCAGGTTTCTCATGCACTTACACCTTCTGAGTTGAATCCAGACGACCTCGCCAGAATAACGAACCTGTTCGCCAGTCTCCTGAAAGCTCTTGATACCGACAGCCCGGTTCCAGTAGAGCCGATTTTGGCCGAACTTGGCAGCGCACTGCCTCATTGTGAATTTACGAGCATTCAGGAACTCGTACGATGCTTTGATTTTCGCACCGCTGAAACTGAGACCTTACACTTAGCAGGCGGGCTTGGAATTGTCCTGACCGGAGAAAAGCCTTGACACTACAAACTATCCTGATCGTTGATGACGAGCCTACCAATCTGACGATCATGCGCGACATTCTCGGTGCGACCTATAAACTGGTGTATGCACGCAATGGCGTCGAAACATTGGCAGCGGTGGTCAAACACCGGCCCGATCTGGTATTACTCGATGTTGGATTGCCGGACATTAATGGATATGACCTCTGCCGACAAATCAAGCAGCTGGAGGGTGACCTGACCATGCAAGTAATTTTCATTACCGCCTATACAGATTCTGTGCATGAAACGGCAGGATTTGATGCCGGCGGGGTCGACTATATTACCAAACCTGTTTCACCGCCCGTTGTCTGTGCACGGGTGTCAGCCCATTTGTCACGCGTTCATGCGGCAACCCTGGAACGCAGCTATCGTGATGCCATACTGATGCTGGGGCAAGCTGGTCATTTTAACGATACCGACACCGGTGCGCATATCTGGCGCATGGCGGCGTATGCGCGCGCATTGGCACAAGGATATGGATGGGATGAGCAAAGCTGCCAGCGCCTTGAACTGGCAGCACCTATGCACGACACAGGCAAGATCGGCATTCCACAGGGCATTTTACGCAAACCGGGCCCACTGGACGCATCCGAGTGGGTCATCATGAAGACACACCCGCAAATTGGTTATGATATTTTAAGCAAGAGCAACGCACCAGTGTTTAAGCTGGCCGCGGAAGTAGCCTTGCATCATCACGAAAAATGGGATGGAAGTGGCTATCCAGGTGGTTTGTCGGGAACAGACATCCCGGAGTCTGCCCGCATCGTCGCACTGGCCGATGTATTTGACGCATTGAGCATGCGCCGCCCCTACAAAGAGCCTTGGCCTCTCGCATCCATTGTGGAACATATCAATGGCGCTGGCGGAAAACACTTTGACCCTGTGCTGGTGAACACTTTTTCCGAGATCCTGCCGCAACTTATCCGCATCCAGAATAAGTGGGCCGTAGAGTGGGAAGCTTCACCTGTACTGTTATCCAATCCAAGCTAAACTTTGTGCAACTACTGCTTGTTCCATCCGCTGCTGAAGAAAGCAATCGCCGTTTTATAAACGCTATCGAGAGACGGGCTATTGCCGTATCTAACTGTTGGCTTCGCCATATTCTGAATACGGGGTCATCTTATTCCCCATATTCGTTTCAACTTTCTTGGTCAGATTTTTGGGGCAACTGACAAAGGCCATACGTACTTGAAAGTGAAGGTCTTGCCACACCATATTACTCTTCACATTCCCAAGCAATCTCTGCAGCCACGGACTCATCCTATGGGGTTTTCACGCCTCCGACAAACTACGCAAGGCCGATAACACCACAGGCCATGCATTACTTTGCGGATCAATCACGGCAAAATGCCCTGCGTCTGGCACCAATACCATTTGCGCGATGGGCGCGGGTCATGTGCAGATAGGCTGCGGCCGCCATAGTGTTAATGATGCGGCTTCCAGGCATCGGCCTCTGCCGTGAATTGGCGCTTTTCCTCATCCGACAATTGCCATGTCAGTTTTGAGAGAAGATTACCTGAGTCTTTATAGCCATGACGTGCAGCCAGGGTTAACCATAAAAAGGCCAATCGCTTGTCCTTGTTGATGTCAACCCTTAAGTTAGCTTCTTTGTCAGCTTCTTTGTTGTCCGCTACCTCAGGCTTGACGGGAACTGCCTCCTTCGTGCCTGCCACGGCAGCCTGTTTTTCCTGTTCCATCTTAGCCGTTACTTTTGTCAGGAGGCTATCTCCCTGAGCCACACTTTTATCCATCATATCGCCAAAATGGAGGGCCCCCAGCGTATACTGAGCAGTGACCTGACCTTGTTCTGCTGCCCGACGAAACCAGTCCATAGCCTGCTGCCTGTCCTTGGCTACACCTTCTCCCACAAAATACATGCCCCCCATACCGAACTGCGCATCAGCATGCCCTTGCTCAGCTGCCTTGCGGTTCCAGAACAGAACTTGCTCTTTATCCCTGGCCACCCCATCGCCTTGCGCATAGAGAATAGCCAGCTTGTACTGCGCGTTGGCGTCACCTGCTTTTGCCTGCGCCATGATGTTTGCCACATCCTTGCCATCGCCCTGTAGTTGTGTGGGACTGGCCGGCGTCGCCGCAAGAACGGTGTTGCCTGCACACAGGCAAACTGCTGCCAGTGTGAGGCAAGCGAACGCCGAAGAAACTGCCTTGATTTGATTATTCATTGTAAATACATTCTGTTTAGCGCCTCCAAGCTGCTCCGGACTTGCGGCCGGATTGCATGGGAGAGCATGAAATGATATGACTGATCGTTTGCGGAAGTTAGCATGCCGTGTTGCAATGCTATTGCAGGCTACCTCGCACGTCTAAGTTTGTGATGCGGGAGGTAGATTGCAAAAACCGGGGAATGGCACTTTCTTTTGCAGAACCTTATCCTAATTTGGAGCGCAAAAAAAGAGCAGGTTTGAAATTTTCAGCACACTATTTACTGCTCAAAAAAATAGTGAAGCAATCGCTACAATGAAAATTGACGCGATGCCAGAAATGACAGGTTTGAATGCCTTCGCAACCAGGTTAAACCGGACTGCGTTTCAATGCTGATCAAGCCAATTGAGAATTCAAATCACTCAAGCCGTCCGAAATGATTTTTCATTTTTCCGACAAGCCACGCAAGGCCGATAACACCACAGGCCAGGCTTTGCTTTGCGGATCAATCACAGAAAAATGCCCGGCATCAGGCAGCAATACCAATTGCGTTTTGGGAAAAGCAGAACAGTAAGCTTCAGATACAGCAGGGGGCACGACCTCATCAAGGCCACCCTGCAGCACGGTCACTGCCACTGCAGGTGCGGATAACTGCATGGGATCAACATCGGCGCGTTCAGCGGGGTCTGTTCCCAGGAAGCGCATGACTGCGCCATCGCCCAGTTTCAACGTATGGGCCATGCGCAGATCAGCAGCGGGTGCCAGGGCAAGCACGCCAGCCAGCATGGGTGTGGCGCATTTGACTGCGGCCCACAGCACCAGGTGCCCACCTGCAGAATGCCCGACTAATACTATTTGGCCGTTGTGTCGCGCCACCTGGTGTGGCAGCATTTCTATCGCGCTGGCGATATCTTCCAGGCTGGCGTCAGGCTTGCCGGGGATGCGGCGATATTCTAGTGTGATAACCGTCCAGCCTTCAGCGGCCAGTGCGCTGGACATCGCCTCGGTATGCTGTCTGTCATATTCTGGTTTCCAGAAACCGCCATGTATCAACATCAGCAGTGGACGCTGTGCACCGTCACTGCCATAACGAATATCGGCCACTTGGTCTGCATGGCTGCCATAGACCAGATTATGATCAGGCGGATTGCCCTTGCGGGTCAGAATGGAGAGGTCTTCTGTCATCGTGTTTCCTGCATGTTAGGTAGAACAAGGAAAGGTGCAATGCGTTCATTGTACCTGCCTGGGCTGTTATTCACCGTAGGAGCGGCTTTAGCCGCGAACAATGTACGCTATTGGTTATTTGTTCACGGCTAAAGCCGCTCCTACTATTCCGCCTATTTTCTTGCCCTGCGTCCCAACAAAAACGCCAGCAACACGCCAAGCACAGACAAGCCCAATGCACCGAGATTACCAATGAGGATATACGGCGTCATACCGCTATAGCCCTGCACATTCGCCGCCAGCACAGCGCGGGTATTTTCTGGCAAGAGCTGCTCTACCACGCCGCCTGGCACGATGACGGCGGTAGCTCCTGTGTTGGTCGCACGCAGCATGGGGCGGCCGGTTTCGAGGACGCGCATTTGTGATATCTGCAAATGCTGGGGGATGGCGAAAGAATTTCCATACCAGGCAAGATTGGAAGCATTCAGCAAGATGCTGGCGACGGGTTGGCCAGCAGCATATTGCGACGACAATTGCGCGGCGATTTCTTCACCGAACAAATCTTCATAACAGATATTTGGCATGACCCACTGACCAGCGACTTTCATGGCTG
>Ga0207952_1000453_pt1 | contig 33358 bp, 32 predicted proteins | sample SubbioR12Aug_8Ca_FD_184831 | JGI IMG/M metagenome (GOLD analysis project Ga0207952, IMG submission 184831) | Serpentinite rock and fluid subsurface biosphere microbial communities from McLaughlin Reserve, California, USA - CR12Aug_8Ca (SPAdes) | ecosystem: Environmental > Terrestrial > Deep... | reverse complement strand
CTCGCTCGGCAAGCTGCGCGAACTCGGCGCCGAGCTGGTCGAGCTCGACGAAGAGCTGCCCGACATGGAGCCGATCTGGAAGGTGATCAACCACACGACCTGGAAGGCACGCTTTGACGACATGATCCGCCGCGACGACAATCGCATGTCGTCCTCGCTGGTGCGCCAGGTCGTGATGGCAGCCGAGTGGAGCGGCGCCGACTACCAGCGCGCCCAGTTCCAGCGCACCGAACTCTTCCGCCGCGTGCAGGGCTGGTTCGAGACCGCCGACTATCTGGTGACGCCGACCTTGTCGCGCACGGCACTGCCGATCGACCAGGATCTGTTCGAACCGATCCGCATCGACGGTGTCGAGGTCGGCGAACTCCGGCGCAACTGGTTTCCCTACACCATGCCGTTCAATATCACCGGCCATCCGGCGCTGACGCTGTGCTGCGGCTACGATTCGGAGGGCCTGCCGATCGGCCTGCAGATCGTCGGCCGCTTCCGCGACGATGCCTCGGTGCTGCATGCGGCGGCGCTCTACGAGAATTCCGAGGACTGGTTGTCGCGATGGCCGGAACTTTGAAGCGGCCGCCACCGCTGTCGCCTGAGGAGATCCAGGCCCGCGTACTGCATCGCGACGGGTTGATCCTGGTGATCGACAAGCCCGCCGGGCTTGCCGTCCATGCCGGCCCGAGCCGCGCGCCCAATCTCGAGGAATGTTTCGACGCCCTGCGCTACGGCCTGCCACGACCGCCGGCGCTCGCCCATCGCCTCGATGCCGACACCTCGGGCGTGCTGGTGCTGGGCCGCCATCCCAAGGCACTGGCCAAGCTCGGGCGCCTGTTCTCCGGCCACACCACCGAGAAGACTTATTGGGCGGTCGTCGAAGGCGCCCCACCGACCGACGAAGGTGTGTTCGACCAGCCGCTGCTGAAACTCAACAGCAAGACGGGCTGGACGGTAAAGGTTTCGAGCAAGGGACAGCCTTCCCTCACGCGCTATCGGACACTCGGCCGCGTGCCGGGCATGACCTGGCTGGAACTTAAGCCCGAGACCGGCCGCACGCATCAGATCCGCGTCCATTGCGCCGATGCCGGCTGCCCGGTGATCGGCGATCGCTTCTATGGCCGGCCCGAGCCCGGCCAGCAACTGCATCTGCATTCGCGCGCGATCGTGCTGGCACTGTCGACGAACAAGCCGCCGGTCGTGGTGACCGCCCCGCCGCCGCCGCACATGATGGCGGCGCTGGCGGCGTGCGGCTTCAGTCCTTCGACCTGACCCAGATCCGGAGTTTGTCGCCGCGCTCGAAGCCCGCGGCTTCGGCTGCCTCCAGCTCGCGGCCCGACTCGTAGCCCACGAGCGGCAGCCGCGGGAAAGTCTGGACAGCCAGAAGGGCCAGCGAACGCCAGACGGCGGGAGCATCGGCTGCATCCGCGACCACGTTGGACAGCCCGACGACGCCCTCGGCGCGATAGAGCATACCGCCCGCCACGGCCTGGAAGCCGCGGCGTCCGGTGAACATCGCGAAATCGGGATCGCCGAACGGCAAGCCCGCCGCGCCCTTGGTTTCGCGCTGCCAGACGATATCCGATGACGGGCCAGGCAAGGGCATCACGTTCCGGATCCAGCGCGCCTCGAACAGCAGCTCGAAGCCCCAGCGCGAGAGGTCGAGCGTGCGGAAGCTGTCCTTCACCGACCAGCGGCCGGGCAGGTTCGATTTTACCAGAATGTCTATGGCGTCGCGTTGCTCGGCCGCCACCGCCTTGCCGGGCTGCAGGGTCACGACATTGGGATAGAAGCGCGGCACCGGCTCGGCATTGACCCAGCTGTGCAGCAGGAAGCGGCCCGAATGGCCATGCGCCCGGCAGACCGCATCGCACCACCGCGCGTTGTTGACCGCGGCCGGGAGCGTAAAATCCTTCAGGCGCGAATTTCCTCTCTCTGGAAGATCACGTAGGCGGCGGCAAACACCACGATCATGCCGGCGATCAGGCCGGTGATCTGCGGCCAGATCAGGATCAGGCTCTGGTCGAGCGGCAGCGGCGCACCGGGAATGACGCCGCGCATCTGGGCTGGCAGCATGCTGCCGAAGGTTCGCGTTTCAGGATTGAGCAGGCCGACGACGGCTTCGCTGAACAACGTACCCGGCGAGAACCGCAACAGCACGAGCCCGAACTGCTCGACCGCGAGATACTCCTCGGCGCTGCGGATCTGCGATGGCGCAAAGCCGATGGTGATCGCCTCGGCGATCATCGGCCACAGCAGGAAGAAGAACAGCCAAAGCCCCAGCGCACAGAGTGCCGAGGTCGCCGTCGAGCGGAAGATCACCGAGAACAGCAGTGACGCCGCGAGCCACACTCCGCCATAGGCGATCGCTGCCACCAGGAAGCAGGCGGCGCGGGCCACCTCGACGCCGCGCGGCGGCAGGCCGAGCAGCAGGAGGCCGGCGCCGAACACGATCAGCCAAAGCGCGGTGAGCGCCACGGCAAGCGTGGCGAGGCCGCCGAGGAATTTCCCGAGCAGCAGCGCGTCGCGATAGATCGGCTGCGACAGCACGCGCGAGAGCGTGCGGCGATTGAACTCGGAGTTCACCGAATCGAAGCCCAAACCGATCGCCATGATGGGGATGATGAAGTTCAATGAAAACACGAAGGAGATCGGCACGCGCTCGGGCGCCGCAGTGAAGATGCGCAGGAACAAGTAGGCGTCGGACTCGGTGACGGTGCGCAACTGCTGCAGCGACGAGGCCACCGGAAAGGCGCCGAAGACAATCACGAACAGCATCAGCACCATCATGCGGGCGCTGGACAGGTGATCGGCGAACTCCTTCATGAACACCGGGCCGAGGCCGGTGAAGGCAGATCCCTCGCGGCGGGTGGAGCTACGCGGCATGGCGTTCGTCCTGGAAGTAACGGGTATAGACTTCCTCGAGGCTGGGCTGCAGGTCGGCCAGGCGTGTCAGCGACCCGCCCGAGGACACGATGCGCTGAGCCACCGAAGCGCGCACGTCGCGGTCGGCGACCACGCGCCAGCCCCCCTCACCCTCGGCCATGACCGTCTGCACACCCTCGACGCCGCGCAGCACGCCGGCGATGTCGACACCCTGGGCTTCCACGAGGATCGGATGGCCGGCGCCCAGCACCTGGTTGGCGAGTTCGACCACCGAACCCATCAGGGCGATCTTGCCCCGGTTGAACAGCGCCACGCGGTCGCAGACGCTTTGCACCCGGTCCAGCAGGTGCGAGGAGATCAGCACCGCCACGCCCGCCTTCTTGAGGCCGCGGATCATCTCCAGCAGCTCGAAGGTGGCATGTGGATCGAGACCCGAGGTCGGCTCGTCGAGGATCGCCACCTCGGCCTTCTTCATCACGATCTCGGCAATGCCGAGGCGCTGGCGCATGCCGCGCGAGAAAGTTGCCACGCGCTTGTCGAGCACATCGGCGAGCTGGACGCTTTCCATGGCGTCGCTGATGCGCTTCTCGGCGTCGCGGCGCGGGATGGCGAGCAGCCGCGCGGTGTAGCGCAGGTTCTCGCGCGCCGTGAGATGGTCGTAGAAGCCCACCGCATCGGGCAGATAGCCGACGCGACGCTTGACCTCGAGCGGTTGGCGCACCGGATCGAAGCCCAGCACGTCGACCGTGCCGGCGTTCACTTCGGTGAGACCGAGCAGCATCAGGATGGTCGTCGTCTTGCCCGCGCCGTTCGGTCCCAGCAGGCCGAAGATCTCGCCGCGGCGGATTTGCAGATCGATGGCATCGACCGCGCGGGCGGCACCATAGAGCTTGGTCAGGCCGCGGACTTCGATGACGTTGTCGGTCATCTCTGGGTCGGTCATCACTGGCAATCTAACGGCGGCCAAAGCGCGCAACGGCGCCGAGCAGCACGAGAAGTGCAATGGCGATGATGCCGATGCCGACCATGCCCCACAGCGTCGAAGTCGTGACGGTGATGCGGAAATCCGCCGAACTCGATTCGCCGCGCGCGGTGGCGCGGAACGAGGCGACATAGTCACCGGCGATCGCCTTGTCGCCCGGCGTCACCAGGACCTGGACCTCTTTCTTTTCGTTCGGCGCCAGGCTGGCAATGGTCTTGGGATTGAACTCGACCTTCCAGTTTGTCGGCACGGTACCCGCGAGCTCGATCTCTTCGACCGGTGCGGTGCCGTCGTTGTTCAGCACCAGGGTGTAGGTCGAGCTCTTGCCGACTTCGGCCTCGCCCGAGAGACGGCCATCCTTGGTCGAGAGCGCAAGCTTGCCCTGGCCGCTGATCTGCAAGGTCACTCGCAGGTCGGCCGTGGCGCCCTCCGACGCAACCTTGACCAGCACCGGATAGTCGCCGGCCTTGACGTCGCGCGGCGGCGTCACCTTGACCTTGATGTCCTTGGTCTGGCCGGCCTCGATCGGGATCGAGCTGATCTCGTTCGACCCAAAACCCTCGGTGAAGGTGGTCTGGAAGTTGGCCGGTCCCTGCGCCGACAGTGCCACGGTGAGGTCCTTGCCGCTGTCGTTGCCGACGGTCACCGTATATTCGAACGACGAGCGCGGCGTGCCGCGCAGCGAAGGCAGGCGCGACTTCAGGCTGAGCTTGGCCGGCGCCTCGGTGCCGACGATGAGGGTGAGCGGCAGCTCTGTCGTCTGCAGCCGGGCCCCCTTGGCACTCAGCACCACCTGCTGCGGGCCCGGCTTGGCATCCTTGGGGACTTCGACGCGAAGCTGCAGCGCCACGCTCTCGTTCTGCCCCGGCATTGCCGAGGCCACCGGCTGACCGCCACCCAGGATGTCGATCTTCCATCCTGCCGGCACGCCGGACAGCGTGAGAGCCATCGGCTCCGGTGCGAGACCGGAGTTCTGCATCTTCACCCGGATGGTCGTGATCTCGCCCGCCCGCACGGTCTGGGCCGGGTAGTCGGTGAGCAGGAACAGGCCCTGCATCACCGGCGACATCGGTGCCTGGGCGATGGCTTGGGGTGCGAGAACGGGCGCAGCAAGAAGGGCGAGCAGAATGAGCAGACGACGCATCATGGGTTTCCTTAAGCTCAAGCGGCGGCGCTAGGACGCGCCTTCATGCGGCCAAACCAGGCGGTGAGATTCTTGCAGGCGGGATCCAGCGGCTGCCCGACCTTGGCGAAGAAATCGAGGAAGGTGAACAGGAGGATGTCGGCCATCGTCAGCTTGTTACCGGCGATGAAGGGCTTGCTGCCCAACAACCCGTCCAGCCAGACCAACTTCTTGCGGACCGTGGTTTTTAGATCGTCGGCCGCCTGCGGGATGCAGTGAACACGATCCTGAAACATCTTCAGCCCTTCGGCGAAGCGGAACCCGTTGGTGCCGGGCTCGGCAATGCCAAGGTCGATGCGGCGGACCCACATGCGCGTCGTGGCGCGCTCCTCGGGCGTGTCGCCGATCAGCGATGGCGTATCCCTCTTGATCTCGTCGACGTACTCGCAGATCGCGGTGATCTCGGCCAGCACGGTGCCATCATCGAGTTCCAGCGCCGGACATTGGCCCGAGGGATTGACCTTGAGATAGGGCTCCTTGCGATTCTCACCGCCGCGCAGGTCGATCTCGACCTTGGGCACGGCAAAGCCCTTCTCGGCCATGAACATACGGACCATGTGCGGATTGGGCCCGCCTGAATTGTAGAGCTTCATTTCTTCTTTTCCTCCCTCAGCGCCCGGACTTCAGCGCCATGGCTCGACCAGAATCTTGGTGTGCCGCTCCGGATTGGCCAGTGCCTCGAACGCTCCCTTTACACCATCCAGCCCGACTTTGGACGTGATCAGCGCCTCGGCATCGACTTTTCCGTCGGCCAGCAGGCGGAGCGAGCGGGCGAATTCCTCCGGCGTGTAGCCCAGCACGAACTGCAGATTGAGTTCCTTGAAAATGGCAAACATCGGTTCGATCGTGTCCGGCTCCATGCAGACGCCGGCCACGACCACGCGGGCATCGCGCGGCGCCTTCTCGAACACCTGCTGCAGCAGCCCCGGGACGCCGACGCATTCGAAGATCGCCGCGCGCTTGTCGGACGCCAGTTTGGCGTAGGGCGATTCCTTCGCCGGATCGACCACGATATCAGCGCCCATCTTGGCCGCCAACTCGCGCCGCTTGGGCGAGAAATCCGCCGCCACGATCGGCCTCACGCCCTTCAGGCGAAGCGCCGCAATGACGGCAAGGCCGACCGGGCCGCAACCCACGACCAGCGGCGCCTCGTCGCCCATGAGTGCCCCCTTCTCGACCGCGTGGACGCCGACAGCGAGCGGTTCGGTGAGCGCCGCATGTTCGGTCGGGAGCCCATTCGGCACTTCCAGCATCAGCGGCGCCGACAGCAGCATCTGTTCCGCGTAGCCACCGACGTAGGTGTTGGAGTAGCCCATGCCCTTGGGCCCATCGGCCTCGATCATCAGCGGCATGGCGCAGACGCGGGTGCCCGCCTTCAGGCTGCGCTCCGTCTTCGGGCCGTAATCGAGCACCTCGCAGCAGAACTCGTGGCCGAACACGATGTCGCGCGCGAGGTCCATCGGCACCCGGCCGGGCGTGCGCTTGGCGACAGCCACCATGCGATGGGCGTGCTTGGTGGCATGCAGGTCCGAGCCGCAGATGCCGCAGGCCAGGGTCTTCACCAGAACCTGGCCTGTGCCCGGCACGGGCGCCGGCAGGGTGTCGACGACGATGTCGCCGCCGCGAAAGATCGCCGCCCTCATGCAATGAAATCCTTTGTCGTTTGCACGAAATCGGCGAGCCGGTCGTGGTGCACCCAGTGGCCGGCATTATCGAACTCGACGACCTTGGCGCTCTTGAAATGGGCGATGCGGCCGTCCTTCTCCGGATTGGAGGCCCAGCTCTCCTTGCCGTAGACCAGCAGGGTCGGACAGGCGATCTCGGCCCACAGCGACTCGATGGCGCGGTAGCTCATGTCGTAGGGCGGCCAGGCGCGGACGTAGTTGTCGAACTTCCAGCTATAGGTGCCGTCCTCGTTCTGGTTGACGCCCTGCTGCGTGAGATGGCGCGCCTGCTCGGCCGAGAGATGCTTGTTCTCCTCCTGCATGCGCTTGAAGGCGTCCTCGATGGTCGGATATTTGCGCGGGCCGCGGGCCGAGAGCTTGCGCTGCTCCTCGACCCACTCGCGCATGCGCTCGGCCATCGGCTTCTTGCGCTCGGCGATGACCTTGGGCGAGGGGCCCAGCCCCTCGATCGCCACCAGACGGCGCACCTTGTCGGGATAGACGCCGGCGTAGCGCAGGCAGATGTTGCCACCCAGGGAATGGGCCACGATCGTCACCGGCGCCAGCGCCTGCTGGTGCACGAGCTGGGCGAGATCGTAGATGTAGGACGCCATGGAATAGTTGCCGTCGGGCGACCACTGGCTGTCGCCATGCCCGCGCAGGTCGGGACAGATGATGTGCCAGTCCTTGCGCAGCGCTTGCGCCACCCAATCCCAATTTCGACAGTGGTCGCGGCCGCCATGGACCAGCAGCAGCGGTGGCGCCTCGGGGTTGCCCCAGTCGACGTAATGAAGACGCAGACGCTGAGAGAAGAAGACCCGGGAGGTGGGGCCGGGCATGTCGTGCAGGAGGTTCATGCGCGGCACCATAATTTGGCACCATCGGCCGCGCTACTGGCTAATCCTGTCGCTCAGGTCGCCCAAAAGTATCCAAGCAACGACAATAATCCCGCGGTGCAGCCTGCGATGGCCGCTCCGCTCATCTTCCAGTCCCACAGGCGCCAGGGCTGCGCCGCAAGGACCAGGTAAGGCAAGGCCATCGCCGTATAGCGGCTGGAATAGTAGTTCGCGATCAACGCCGGCGACAGGACGAGACACAGCAGGCCCGCGTTGATCGTCACCTGCTTCAGGTCGCGACGACCGTGCCAGGTGATCCTGAGGATCCAGCCAAGAAACATGATGGCGCAGAAAACCAGCAACGATCCGAACAGGATGGCGCAGGCGGCCATGCCGAAGTCCGACAGAATGTCGTCCATGAACGACTCGAACGGACAGAGGACGACAATTCCGAGCGGAGCATTGACGACGGCGATCATGACGGCCGCCGCGACAAGAGACTTCCAGGAAAACCATTTCAGTCGTGGTGCCAGCAGGAAAAAACAAAGACCGGCATAGCCCAGGGAAGTCAGCCCATGGCGCAGCGACAGCCCCTCGTCGGCCTCCTCGTTCGGCGGCGTGAAGCCTTCCCAGGCGATGACAAGCGGCGCCGTAAGGACCGCAATGATCGCCACGAAGACCAACGCTGGCAGACGCAATCTGCGGTCCAGCAGCGCCAGCAGCACGGGCACGCCGGTCAGCACCAACGCCGTTTGCCGGCCCCACACCGCGACGCCCAGGAAAATACCGCCGGCGACAAACCAGCCCAGTGCAGGGGTTTCGTGCTCAAGGGCTTCCACGCCCCTCAGCAGCACGTAGAGGTTCAGCGATACGAACACCAAAGCCGGCATGGAGGTGAGCGCCATTCCGGCCAGCACCCACGTCATGGGCACGACCAGGATCGTGCAGCCCGCCAACAGGTAGTCGGGCCGATTCTGACGCTTGAGCCAGCCCGCAAGAATGCCGGCAACAACTGCCAGAAGGACAACGTTGACAAGCCGCATCCTGACCGGACTGAGATTTGTCAGCGGCTCAAGCGCTCGATGCACAAAGGCATACAGCGGCCCTGCCCCGCCGGTGAGCGCATCCAGGAATTCTTCCGTCAGCCCATAGCGTCGAAGCAGGGGCACGTAGTTCGCATAGTCCGGCTCGTCGTACACAAAATTCGCAGGAGAGGTCACGACGATCGCGATCAGGGCCAGAGCTGCCAGCAGCAGGACTGCGGCGGCGGCGCCGGCGGCTCCTGTCCTAGCTTCGTAGGGATGTTGAGTTGCAAATCGTTGCATAGATACTGCAATAGATGCACATACCAAGGGGCGGCGCAATTCACGCGCCTGGGATCGCCCGGTGGCTAGACAAGCTGTCTCTTGAGGGCAGCCGCCTCTCTCAGCAGCAAAGGTGCATACTCGGCGATCATGACCCTGCTCGATACCTGTTCGGGCTGAACCCCGATATTGAGCGCCGCCACAGGCTTTCCATCGAAGCGGGTCAGCGCCACGGCGATCGAGCGGATACCGACCTCCGCTTCCTGATCGGCCAGCGCATATCCCTTCTTGCGGACATCGAAAATCAAGCGACGGATCTCGGCCTTCGACACCACCGTCTGTCGCGTAAAGCGAACCGGCACCAAGCGGGCGAGATAGGAGTCGAGCTGTGAGTCGGACATGGTGCTCGCCAGCACCCGACCGAGAGCACTGCAGAACACAGGAAGGCGATAGCCGACGCCCAGCCCGACCGACGACGGTCGAGTCGGCACGGCGCGCGCGATCATCACCGCTTCGTCACCGTCCAGAACCGCGACGGAGCAGGAAGCATCGACCTGGCGGCTGATCCGCTCACAGATCGGCTGCAACACGCTCGACACCGGGTTGGAGGAGAGATAGGCGATCGCGAGCCTCAGGATCCCGGGCGCCGGCCGGAACAGACGGCCTTCGATCTCGAGATAGCCAAGCTCGACAAGCGTCGCCAACGCGCGCCGCACCGTCGCTCGCGGCAGATCGACGGCGCGGGCGACATCGCTCAGGGTCATTTGCCGGCGCTGGTCGTCGAAGGCATTGATGACACTCAGCCCGCGGGCAAGCGCCTCGGAGAAGTCGCCACTGTTGGCCCGCTGGGCGCGTTTCTCGGCATCGGACGGGCGCAGTCTGCTCATTTTGCCTTGCCAACAAAGTTCGGATTGCTGATCATGCATTATAGAACGAATGTTCGTTAATGTAACAGTCGCATTGTCTAAATTGCAGGACATGCTCCCATGATGAGTCCCGAACAGAACGAGCTGATCTCCCGGATTGGGCCCGGCACCAAATGTGGCGCGCTGATGCGGCATTACTGGCATCCGGTGGCGCTGGCCGACGAGTTGCCTGTCGAGCGGCCCGCCAAGGCGGTGCGCGTGCTGGGCCAGGATTTCGTGCTGTTCCGCGACGAGCGCGGCCGTCATGGCCTGCTCGACCGCGACTGCCCGCACCGCGGCGCCGATCTTGCCTTCGGGCGGCTCGAGAATGGCGGTCTGCGCTGCCTGTTCCATGGCTGGCTGTTCGACGTCGACGGCAAGTGCCTCGAGACTCCGGCCGAGCCCGACGGCAGCGTCCTCTGCCAGCGTGTCCGCCAGCGCTCCTATCCCGTGGTCGTCAAGAACGGCATCGTCTTCGCCTACCTCGGTGAGGGCGAAGCCCCCGCCTTCCCCGACTTCGACTGCTTCCTTGCCCCCGGCACGCATGCCTTTGCCTTCAAGGGCCTGATCGAGTGCAACTGGCTGCAGGCGCTGGAGGTCGGCATCGACCCCGCGCACGCATCGTTCCTCCACCGCTTCTACGAGGACGAGGATCCGTCGGGCGACGGCTACGGCAAGCAATTCCGCGCGGCTTCCTCCGATAGCGACATCCCGATGACGCGCATGATGCGCGAGCATCCGCGGCCGCAGATCGACGTCGAAGGCACCGACTACGGTTTGCGCCTGTTCACACTGCGCAAGATCAACGAGAAGCACACGCATCTTCGCGTCACCAACCTCGTGTTCCCCTACGCCTTCGTCATCCCGATGAGCACAGAGATGACGATCACGCAGTGGCACGTGCCGATCGACGACGAGTCCTGCTACTGGTACGCGATCTTCACCTCGTTCGGCGCGCCGGTTGATCACCAGCAGATGCGCGACACGCGGCTCGAGCTCTACCAGCTGCCTGACTACCGCCCGCGCCTCGGCCGCCACAACGACTACGGCTACGACGTCGCCCAGCAGGCGACGCAGACCTTTACGGGCATGGGCTTCGACATCAACGTCCACGATCAGTGGGCGATCGAAAGCCAGGGCCGCATCCAGAACCGCACGCGCGAGCATCTCGGCACTTCGGACAAGGCGATCGTCGCTTACCGCCGCCTGCTTCTGTCGGCGATCGGCCAGGTCAGCAGCGGCGAGAGGCCACCGATGTGGCTCGATCCGGCGCGCGCCGCCTCGATCCGCGGACCGATCACGGTCGACGGCATGGCGCCGACCCAGGGCTGGCAGGCCTACTGGAAGGAGTTCGATGCGCGCCGGCGCAGCGGCTCGAGCTGGGCCGCGTCGACGCTGCCGCCGTTAGTCGCCTAGTTCAGATGCATCTCGCCGAGAAGGCCGGTCTCTGGACCGACGAGCGCAAAACGGCCGCGCGTGAGGTCGAGCGCCGCATCCAGGCGGGCGGGCTCACGGTCGTGCGCCTCTCATTCGCCGATCAGCACGGCGTGCTGCGCGGCAAGACGCTCGTAGCGGCCGAAATCGCGGCGGCGATCAAGGGCGGCGTCGGTTTTAGCGCCACCATGCTCCTGAAGGACACCGCGCATCGCACGGCGTTCCCGGTCTGGGGACCGGGCGGCGCCTTCGGCTCGAAGGAGTGGGAAGGTGCGGCCGACGTTATGATGCTGCCCGATCCCGCCACGTTCCGCGTGCTGCCGTGGGCGCCGCATACCGGCTGGATGCTGTGCGACATCGTCTTCGCAGATGGAAAGCCCGTGCCACTCAGCACGCGCCATATCTGCCGGCAGGCACTGTCGAATCTCGGTGACGCGGGTTACGACTTCTTCTCGGGCCTCGAGGTCGAGTTCCATCTGTTCAAGCTCGAGAAAACCAGGCTCGGCATCGATGGCGCGGGCCAACCCGGACAGCCGGGCGAGCCGCCCGACGTTTCGCTCTTGAACCAGGGCTATCAGTACCTGACCGAGCAGCGCTACGACGAGATGGATCCGATTCTCGAGATCCTGCGCGGCAACATCGCCGATCTCGGCCTGCCGGTGCGCTCGGTCGAGGTCGAGTTCGGGCCGAGCCAGGTCGAGTTCACCTTTCGCGCCGGTACCGGACTCGACCCGGCCGACGCCATGGTGCTGTTCCGCAGCGCCACCAAGCAGGTGGCGCAACGCCACGGCTATCACGCGACGTTCATGTGCCGGCCGAAGCTGCCCAACGTGATGTCGAGCGGGTGGCATCTGCACCAATCGCTGAAGGACAGGAAGACCGGCGGCAACGCGTTCATGGATGCAAAGGAGCTTCTGTCGCCCGTCGGCATGCAGTTCATGGCGGGCCTGCTGGAGCACGCGCGCGGCGCGGCGGCTTTCAGCACGCCGACGCTGAACGGCTACAAGCGCTATCGCCCCTTCTCGCTCGCACCCGATCGCGCCATCTGGGCTCGCGACAATCGCGGCGTCATGGTCCGCGTGCTGGGCGCGCCGGGTGATCCGATGACTCACCTGGAGAACCGCGTCGGCGAGCCGTTGGCCAATCCCTATCTGTATATGGCGAGCCAGATCGTAAGCGGGCTCGACGGCATGGCCCGCAAGCTCGATCCCGGCCCGTCGGCCGACACGCCTTACGAGACCAAGGCGCCACTGCTTCCGCGCTCGCTCGGCGAGGCGCTGGCGGCGTTGAGCGACGACAAGGGATTGCGCGCCGGCCTCGGCGACTTCTTCGTCGACTACTACATCAAGCTGAAGCAGGCCGAGATCGCCCGCTTCGACTCGGAAGTCAGCGACTGGGAGCAGCGCGAGTATTTCTCGATTTTCTGAGAGAGGAGCCCGCCGTGAGCCTCGAATTCCTGATCACGTCTTTCATCGTCGTCGCCTCACCTGGCACCGGCGCCCTCTACACGCTGGCGGCAGGCCTCTCGCGCGGATCCCGCGCCAGCGTCGTGGCGGCGTTCGGCTGTACGCTCGGCTGCGTTCCACACATGGCTGCGGCAATCCTGGGGCTGGCGGCGCTGCTGCACACAAGCGCACTTGCCTTCGAGACGTTCAAATACCTCGGCGTCGCCTATCTTCTCTACATGGCCTGGAACACGCTCAGCGAACGCGGCGGCCTCAGTGTAGCCAAGGAAACCGGCGCCAGGACGGACTTGCAAGTGACGGTCGAAGCCGTCCTGATCAACATCCTCAATCCGAAGCTGTCGATCTTCTTCCTGGCCTTCCTGCCGCAGTTCGTGAGCACGGACGAGGCGCATCCGGTGCCGCATATGCTGGCGTTGAGCGCCGTCTTCATGCTGATGACGTTCGTGGTCTTTGCGGCCTACGGCCTGTTCGCCGCTTCGGTGCGCGACCACGTGATCTCGCGGCCCAGGGTGATGACCTGGATGCGCCGGACCTTCGCCGGCGCCTTCGCGGTGCTGGGCGCCAAGCTCGCCTTCACCGAGCGCTGAGCCAGCCGCCTTCAGCGTGGACGATGCTGCGTTCCCTCGCCCGCGGTGATGAACACCGCGGTACTGGGCCCCTCGACATCGGCGGTGTGCCAGACGCCCGGTGGATTGATCGCGTACTGGCCTGCACCAAGCCGGACGCTCGTCACCGTTCCGTCGGCCTGTTGCTGGAGCAAAGTGATGCTTCCCCCAGTGCAGAGCACGACTTCCGCACCGGCGGGATGCATCTCCCAGCTGCTCCAGGGAGCATCAAAGATGTGCATGGCGACCAGCCGGCCCTCTCGACCATCGCTACGATGGCGTTCCGCGTAGGCCTCGTACCAGGCGACGTCGCCGGTGAAGCGCGGTTCGACTGCCGCGGTCGCACCGAGACCGAGATGAAGCGGATGAGATGTCATGTCGATTGCGCTCATGCTTTCCCTCCCTCCAGCATCCTGGTCCAGCGCTTCTGCATTTCGGCCGGGCTCACCTGCTCCTTGGGCGTGGCGAGCGACCAGCGGTAGCCGAAGGGACAGGCCACCATGCCCATGCGGTCGCCGTAGAATTCGTCCTGGACCGGACGCACCACGGTGGCGCCGGCCTTGACCGCCCGCTCGACGGCGGCGTCGGCATCCGGCACCTGGATATGGAAGGCGACGGGCGAGCCGCCGACCGAGGCGGGACTCTTGGCGCCGAAGTCAGGATATTCATCGTTCATCATCAGCACGCTGTCGCCGATCCTGATCTCGGCGTGACCGACTCTGCCCGAGGGCTCGACGAGGCGGAACTGCTCTATTGCGCCAAAAGCCTTCACGTAGAAATCGATCGCCGCCTTGGCGTCGTGCACGGTGGCATGAGCCCGCAAGGTCTGCTGTGGGGCCTTCTGCTTTGCTGTCATGGCATCACCTGTGTTATATTACGTTACGTACCGTAACATAATTGAATGGCCCGTCAACCCCCCGCATCCTCTCCGGCCCGCGGCCGCCCGCGCGATCCGCGCACCCGCGCCGCCATCCTGGCGGCCGCCCGGGCGCTGCTCGAACGCGGCGGCCTCACCGCCGTCACCATCGAGGCAATCGCGCAAAAGGCGGGTGTCAGCCGCCCGACGATCTACCGCTACTGGTCGAACGCGCCGGCCGTGGCAATGGCTGCATTCCTTGAAGCGACCGGCGCACCGGAGGCCGCCCGCAGCGCCCGCACACCGTACGCCGCATTGCGCGCCCAGCTTCATGCAGTCGCCGACGCCTTCGCCGCCCCGACGGGCCGCAGCGTCGCCGCCATGGTCGCCGCGGCACAGTCGGAGACCGAACTCGCCAAGGCTTTCCGCCACGAATTCATCACCCGCAATCGCGACGCCACGCGCCTGCTGCTGGAACGCTGCATCGAGGACAAGCTCGTGGCACCGCCCGCCGACATGGAGCTCGCCCTCGACCTGATCTTCGGGCCGCTGTTCTACCGCTTACTGATGGGCCACGCGCCGATCACGCGCGCCTTCGTCGACCGGCTCCTGGATACGGTCACGCCCGCGTCCGGCTGAGCACGGCCTCGGTCTCCGTCACCAGCTTCGCCACCAGTTCGCCCGCCGGCATCTCGCGCGCCAACGTCGGCGCCTGTCCGCTCCACAGCGGCGTGAAGTCGGTCGACCCCTTGGCCTCGGCCGCGCCGCGCAAGGGCTGCGTCGCTTCGGCGGCCAACGGAAAGGCCGGCGCATCGGCGCTCATCGGCCCGATCTCGCGCACGACGCGGTTCACGATGCCGCGCGCCGGACGTCCGGTGAACACGTTGGTGAGCGTCGTGCTGTTGTCGTTGGCCTGCTTCAGCGCCGCGCGGTGAAGCGGGGCCGTCTTGGCTTCCGGCGTCAGCATGAAGGCCGTGCCGATTTGCGCGCCGGCCGCGCCCAGCGCCAGCGCCGCCGCAATACCGCGGCCGTCGCCGATGCCGCCGGCGGCGATCACCGGGACCTTCACGGCGTCCACGATCTGCGGCACCAGCGCCATCGTCCCCGCCTGGCGAGAAATGTCGTCGACCAGGAACATGCCGCGGTGGCCACCCGCCTCGGCACCCTGGGCGATCACCGCATCGACGCCCTCGGTTTCCAGCCAGCGCGCCTCTTCAGCCGTCGTTGCCGAACTCAGGATCAGGATCTTCGCCGCCTTCAGACGCTTCACCAACGCGCGATCGGGCAGGCCGAAATGGAAGCTTGCCACCTTGGGCACGAATTCCAGCAGGAGATCGCAAAACGAGGCGTCGAACGCGGCACGCGACGGGCCTTTGGCATCAAGCGCGACACCGAGTTCGCCGTAGTAGGCCGCAAGCCTTTTCCGCCAGCGCGCATCACGTGCTGCGTCGACAGCAGGTGCCTTGTGCACGAAGAAATTGACGTTGAACGGCCGGCCAGTGCCCTGCTTCACCATCTCGAATTCCTGGCGAAGCCCCTCCGGCGTCAGCATCGCGGCAGCGATCGAACCCAGTGCGCCCGCCTCCGAGGTCGCGATCGCCATCTGCGGCGAGGTCACGCCCGCCATCGGCGCCTGCAGGATGGGATGGTCGATCCCGAACAGATCGAGCAGACGACGGTCCTGCCACTTCATGTGTGCCACTCCTGAATGGGTCTGGCGGCACTTTAGCGCGTCGATTATCATCTTAAATAGCGATTTATAATGATAAGTATCATCTGATAATGTGATGTCCATGGACGCCAAGGATCTCGTCACTTTCGAAGCTGTCGCCCGGCTGGGCGGCATGGGCCGGGCGGCGCACGAATTGAACACCGTGCAGTCCAACGTGACCCAACGCGTGCGCCGGTTGGAAGAAGCCTTGGGCGTCGCCCTGTTCGAACGCAGCCGCGCGGGCGCCAGGCTGACGCGGGCCGGCGAGCGGCTGATGCCCTATGCCGCCCGGGTCGGCGCCCTGCTCGCCGAGGCGGGCCGCGCCGCCCGCGATGACGGTGCCCCGCTCGGCACGCTCACCATCGGCTCGCTGGAGACCACGGCGGCGCTGCGGCTGTCGCCCGTGCTTGCCTCCTATGTCACCGCCCATCCCGGCGTCGATCTCGTGCTGCGCACCGGCACTACCGCCGAACTGGTCGAACGTGTCATCGACCGCGAGCTGGAAGGCGCCTTCGTCTGCGGGCCGGTCGTGCATCCGCTGCTGGTCGCCACGCCGGTCTTCGAGGAGGAGCTGGCGCTGCTCAGCGCGCCGTCGGAACGCTCGGTGGCGTCCCTGCTCGCCCGTCCCGATCTTCGCCTCGTCATCCTGAGGACCGGCTGCTCCTACCGTCAGCGCCTGGAAGAGGTGCTGGCACGACGCGGCATCGTCGGTTTGAGACGCCTTGAATTCGGCACCCTCGAGGCGATCCTGGGTGCAGTCGCAGCCGATCTCGGCGTCACCCTGTTGCCGCGCGCCTTGATCGGGCCGGCCTGGCGCGGCGGCCACATCACGGCGCATCGGCTGCCCACGGCCGAGTCGCGCGTGCAGACCGTCTTCGTGCGCCGCCGTGACATGCTATGCTCCAGCGCCCTGACGGCCTTCCAGAAACACGCGACGAGAGGGAAAGTCAGATGATGCGCGGCAGCACGACCGTCTTCACCGTGAAGGACGTCATGGAGAGCCTCGCCTACTACCGTGACAGAATCGGTTTCGATGTCGCCTTCGAATATGGCAAGCCGACCTTCTACGTCGGCCTGTGCTCCGGCGAAGTCACGCTCCACCTCATTTCGGCCGCTGAGACACCGCGCCAGCCCGGTCACGGTGCCGTCAGCATCTTTGTCGACGACGTCGATGCGGTGCATGCCGATCTGGTCAAGCGCGGCGCCAAGGTGCTCAAGGAGCCCAAGGACTACGATTACGGCCTGCGCGACTTCGACGTCGCCGACCTCGACGGCAACATGATCTTCTTCGGCATGGAATCGAAGAAGACATCGTAAGGATCGCGGCTTAACGATCGAGCTGCTGAAGCGGCGGCCTCTCCCAATTGTGACTTCCCTGGGCGGCTCTTCGAGACCATTCCACGTAGCGGCCTGTGCTGGACAAGAGGCCGAGCGTTGGAGGATCGGATGGCGTTGAAACTTTTCCTGATTGCAATGTTACTGATGCCGTTGGCCGCCTGCGGCGACCCGAAGCCCTGTCCGTGGGATTGCACGCGCATGCGTGGCAACTGACGCGACATCGGCATACTTGCAAACTGACCGCTTCTCCCGGACGCTGCGGCGACCCAAGGAGAAGCTTTCATGGACCTCTGGCAATACGACGCGACCGACCTGGCGCGACTCATCCGCACCGGGCAGGCCTCGGCCCGCGAAGCCGTCGATTCGGTGCTGGCCCGCCTGCACAAGGTCAATCCGGCGATCAATGCCGTGGTGCGCGTGCTGGAAGACGAAGCCCGCGCCCAGGCCGACACTGCCGATGCCGCCCGCGCCCGCGGTCACGCCCTGCCGCCGCTGCATGGCGTGCCGGTCACGACCAAGATCAACGTCGACCAGTCAGGCCTGCCGACCGACAACGGCGTCGTGCCGCTCAAGGATTTCATCGCCAAGGAAGACAGCCCGGTCGTCGCCAACCTGAAGCACGCCGGCGCCATCATCGTCGGCCGGACAAATGCGCCGGCCTTCTCCATGCGTATCTTCACCGACAATGCGCTGCACGGCCGCACGCTCAATCCACGCGATCCGTCGGTGACTCCGGGCGGCTCGAGCGGAGGCGCGGGCGCCGCCATCGCCACCGGCATCGGCCCGATCGCCCACGGCAACGACATCGGCGGCTCGGTGCGCATCCCCGCCTACTGCAACGGCGTGGTCGGCCTGCGCACGGGCTTTGCCCGTATCCCGTCCTTCAACCCCAGCGCAGCGACGACGGGGCGCCCGATCGGCGCCGTGCTGATGGCGGTGCAAGGCCCGCACACCCGCACGGTGCGCGACGCGCGCCTGGCACTCGAGGCGATGGCACGCGGCGACCGGCGCGACTGGCGCTGGAACGACGTGCCGATGCAGGGTCCGCCGCCGGCGCGGCCGATCAAGGTCGCGATCGTTCCCGAGGTGCCGGGCGGCCACAATCATCCCGCGCAGGTCGCGGCGGTGCGCCAGGCCGGCAAGCACCTTCAGGCGGCGGGCTATGCCGTCGACGAGGTACTGCCGCCCGACATCGAGCGCGGCGTCGAGCTGTGGCATCAGATCTGTGTCACCGACGTGTTCGGAGGCCTGTGGCCGACGATGCAGAAGATGGGCGATCCCGACGGCATCGCCTCCATGCAGGGCTGGCTCGAACTGCACAAATCGGTCGATCTCGCGACCTACGTGGCGGCCCTCACCGAGCGCGAAGGCCTGCTGTTCCGCTGGATGTCCTTCATGCAGCAATGGCCGCTGGTCATCCTGCCGACGCTTTCCGATCTGCCGCCCAAGCAGGTGGCCGACATCACCAAGGATGGCCAGGAAAAGGTGCTGAACGCGATGCGCCCCGCCCTGCTCGCCCCGCTGCTCGGCCTGCCCGGCCTCGCCGTGCCGGTCGGCAGTCACGGCAAGCTGCGCACCGGCGTCCAGATAATGTCGATGCGCAACCGCGAGGATCTCTGCCTCGACGCCGGCGAGCTGATCGAGGCGGCCGAGGGCACCGTGATGCCAATCGATCCGGTGAAGGGATAACCGCCATGAGCAGCAAAGCGTCGCATTCGATCGGCTGGATCGGTCTTGGCCGCATGGGCGAAGCCATGGCCGCCCGGCTGGTCAAGGCCGGCCACGGCGTCTCGGTGTGGAACCGTACCGCCTCCAAGGCCGACCCGCTGGCCAAGATCGGCGCCGAGGTCGTGACCGACAAGATGGCGACGGCCCATTGCGCCACCATCTTCACCATGGTGTCGACCACCGACGATCTGAAGGACATCCTGTTCGGCAAGGGAGGCGTGCTGACGGGCAACGCCCGGCCCAAGCGCGTCGTCGACATGTCGTCGATCTCAGACACTGGCTCGGCCGAGATCCGCAAGAGCCTGACCGAGGCGGGCGTCGCCTATCTCAGTGCGCCGGTGTCGGGCAATGCCAAGGTCGCCAAGGCGGGCAAGCTGCTGGTCGTGGCCTCCGGCCCCAAGGCCGAATACGACGCGGTGGAGCCGTTGCTTTCCGCCCTCGGCCGCTCGGCAATGTACGTCGGCGAGGGCGAACTCTCCCGGATCTGGAAGATCGCACACAACACCATGTTCGGCGTCATCATCCAGTCACTGTGCGAGATAACGCTGCTGGCCGAGAAGGCCGGCATCCCGCGCCATGTGTTCCTGGAGTCGATCAACCAGAGCGTCCTGGGCTCGATGTACACCCGGTACAAGACGCCGGCGCTGGTGAACCTCGACTTCACCACCACCTTCACGCCCAAGCTGCTGCTCAAGGACATGGAGCTCGGCATGGGGGCTGCCAAGTCGTTCGGCGTGATGATGCCGACCGCCTCGGTCACCCGCGACCAGGTGCTGGCGCTGTCGCATCAGTATCCCGGCGACGTCGATTTCTCCGTACTGTTGCTCGAGCTGGCGCGCGCCGCCGGCATGAAGCTCGAGCCGGAGAACGTGAAGGTGAGCGACGGGCTCGCCTGACCATGGCGCTGTTGCTGAAATCCGGCATCGTCGTCACCCAGGACCCGAAGCTGGGCGTGCTGCCGAGCGGCGACGTGTTGATCGAGGGCGACCGCATCGCCGCGGTCGCGCCGTCGCTGCAGGCCGGAGGCGCCGAGACGGTGGATTGTGCCGGTCATTTCGTGATGCCGGGGCTGATCAACGCCCATATGCACACCTGGCAGACGGCGCTGCGCTCGGTCGCGGCCAACTGGACGCTGCTGGAATATTTTCGTCACGTGCATGCCGGTCTCGCCACCGTATTCACGCCCGGCGATATTCATATCGCGACGCTGGCCGGGGCGCTGAACCAGCTCGATCACGGCGTCACCACCCTGGTCGACTGGTGCCACAACAACCCGACGTCCGAGCACACCGACGCGGCCATCGCCGGCCTCAAGGAAAGCGGCATCCGCGCTGCCTTCTTCCACGGCTCGCCCAAGCCCGATCCCAAGCCCGGCGAGCCGCACTTCTCGGAGGTCCCCCATCCACGCAAGGAGATCGAACGCCTGCTGAAGGGTCCGCTGGCTGACCGCACCGGGCTCGTCACCTTGGGCATGGCCGTGCTGGGGCCGCACTATTCGACCTTGGACGTCAGCGCCCACGACTTCGCGCTGGCCAAGGAGATGGGGCTGGTCGCCTCGATGCACCAGGGCGGCGGCGAGGCCAAGACACCGGGCGGCTGGGAGGCCCTGATGGCGCAAGGCCTGGTCGGGCCACACATCAACATCGTCCACGGCAACAACCTCACCGATATACAGCTCAAGGCCTTCGTCGACCTCGGTGTCAGCTTCTCGATCACGCCCGAGAACGAGATGGCGCAGGGCCACGGCCATCCCATCACCGGCCGCCTGCGTGCACTGGGCTCGGCGCCCTCGGTCGGCGTCGATCTCGAATCGGCGATCAGCGGCGACATGCTCACCGTGGCCCGCATGGCGCTCGCCTCGCAGCGCGCCCTCGACAACGCCGCGGAACGGGCCCGGAACGGCGGCATTCCCGCCACCTCGACCGTGCCTGCCGCCGAGGCTCTGGACTGGATCACCACCCGGGGCGCGGCGATGCTGGGCATGGCCGATCGCATCGGCAGCCTGGCGCCGGGCAAGCAGGCCGATATTGCCGTCATGTCGCTGGGGCCGCTCGCCATGTGGCCCGTGCACGATCCGGTGGCCACCGTCGTGATGCAGGGCTCGGGCGCCCGGGTACGCGACGTGCTGGTGGCGGGAAGGTTCGCCAAGCGCGACGGCAAGCTGGTATGGTCGGACGTGGCCGGCGTCCGCACCAAGCTGGCGGTGTCGGGCGAACGAATTCTGTCACGACTCGAAGTAAAAAGTATCAGCCGCGAAATAGCGGCGACATAATGGGAGGAAATCCATGACACGTCAGATCGCGCTCGCGCTCTCAGGGGCACTCGCGGCGGTGCTCGCCGCCCTGCCCGCCTCGGCGCAGAACTACCCTACCAAACAGATCAACATCGTCGTGCCCTTCACGGCGGGCAGCGCCACCGACGTCACGGCACGCGCCCTGGCGGCGGTCATGTCCAAGAACCTGGGCCAGACCGTCATCGTCGAGAACAAGCCGGGCGCCGGCGGCACGATCGGCGCGAACCAGGTCGCGAAGGCGGCACCCGACGGCTACACGCTGCTCGCCAACTCCTCGGCGCACACGGTCAATGCCGCGATCTATCCCACCATGCCCTATGACACCGTGAAAGATCTGCCGGGGGTCAGCCTGCTTGCCGTGCAGCCCAACATCATGGTCGCCTCGCCGTCGAAGGGCTGGAAGACTGCGGCTGACTACGTCAAGGCGGCGAAAGCGGCGCCTGGCAAGCTCACCTATGCAACCGCCGGCACCGGCAGCGGCACCCACATGAACGCCGAGAGGTTCAAGCTCGCGGCCGGCATCGACACGCTGCACATTCCCTACAAAGGCACACCTGAAGCGCTCGGCGACACGATGAACGGTCGCACTGACATTTATTTCTGCCCGATCATCGCCGCCCTTCCGTTGATCCGAGACGGCCGCGTGGTGGCACTAGCCAACGGCAGCCCCAAGCGCTCGTCGGTGCTACCCGACCTTGCGACCACCGAGGAGCAGGGCTTCAAGGACAGCGGCTACAATTTCTGGGTCGGCCTGTTCGCACCGGCCGGCACGCCGCCGGCGGTGATCGCCAAGCTCAATGCCGAGGTGAAGAAGGCGCTCGACTCGCCCGAGGTCAAGGAACGGCTGGCGGCGCTCGGCACCGACTCCTCGCCGACCACGCCGGCCGAGCTCGACAAGATCGTCGCGCGCGAGGTCAAGGAAAACGCGGAGTTGGCCAAGAAGGCCAACATCAAGCTGCAGTGATGACCGAGCCGCTTCTCCAGACCACCGTCGTCGGCAGCTACCCGCAGCCGGACTGGCTGGTGAACCGCGAGATGCTGTCCAAGGTCGTACCGCGCACGCGCCTGAAGGAGATCTGGCGCGTGCCTGAGGCCTACCTGCAGCAGGCGCAGGACGACGCCACCCTGCTCGCCATCCGCGACATGGAGCGGGCCGGCATCGACATCATCACCGACGGCGAGATGCGGCGCGAAAGCTACTCCAACCACTTCGCCACGGCGCTGGACGGCATCGATCAGGAGAACCCCGGCTATGTGATGACGCGGTCGGGCCAGAAGACGCCAGTGCCGCGCGTCGTCGGCAAGCTCTGGCGTACGCGGCCGGTCGAGGTGCGCGACATGCAGTTCCTGCGCGCCAACACCGACCGACCGGCCAAGATCACTCTGCCCGGGCCCTTCACCATGGGCCAGCAGGTGAAAGACGAGTTCTACAAGGACGCCGAGGCGATGTGCATGGACTATGCCGCGGCGGTGAACGAGGAGGCGCACGACCTGGTCAAGGCCGGCGCCGACGTGATCCAGCTCGACGAGCCGTGGCTGCGCAATAATCCGGAAGAAGCCAGCCGCTACGCCGTAAAGGTGATCAACCGCGCGCTAAAAGGCATCACCGTGCCCACGGTCGTCCATCTCTGCTTCGGCTACGCCGCCGTGGTCCCGGGCCTCAGCAAGCCCACGGGCTACACTTTCCTGCCGCAGCTTGCCGACACCATCGCCCAGCAGATTTCCATCGAATCGGCCCAACCCAAGATCGATCTTGGCGTCCTGAAGGATCTCGCGCCCAAGAAGGTCATGCTCGGTGTCATCGACCTCAACGATCCCGCGATCGAAACGCCGCAGAAGATCGCCGAACGCATCCGCGCCGGCCTGAAGTATATGTCGCCCGAGAAGCTCCTGCCGGCGCCCGATTGCGGCATGAAGTACCTGCCGCGCGCAACGGCGTTCGGAAAGCTGAAGGCGTTGGCGGAAGGCGCCGCGATCGTGCGGAAGGAACTCGGCTAGCGCGCGACCACGCCGCCCTTGGGAGAGACCGTCACGGATTTCTCGACGTTGCCCAGCCGGGCGCGGCCTTGCCATTCGCCGGGCTTTAGCCCTGGCCGAAGTTCGTGGACGTCCTTGTAGCCCAGCGTCTTCAGGCGGACCTTCGTGTCGGCAGTCCCGACAGTGGGGCCGGGACTGGGCTTCGTCTGCGCCGACGCGGCACCTGCGAAGGCGATCAGGGCAAATGCCAGGAAGAAGCGTCTCATGACGCCAGCTTGCCCTTCAGAACATGGCCGAAGTAGGCCCCGGTCGCCTCGCCGTTCTCGAAGGCCACGGCGCCATTCACCAGCGTGGCCCTGATGCCCTCGGCCTTCTGGACCAGGCGGCGAGCGCCGCCGGGCAGGTCTTTCTCGACCGTCGGCAGGGAGGGCCGGATGCCGTTTTCTTCGAACAGCACGATGTCGGCACGGTAGCCCTCGCGCACCAGGCCGCGGTCGTCGAGCTCCCAGGCTTTGGCATTGTCGTGGGTGATCTTCTTCACCGCCTGCTCGAGCGTGAAGGCGCCGCGCTTGCGCACCCAGTAACTCAGCAGATGCGTCTGCAGCGATGAGCCCATCTCCTGGCACACATGAGCGCCGGAATCCGAGAAGGTGGCGAGCGTGCGATCGTGCTTCAGGATGCCGAGCACGTCGTCCGGCGACTCGTTGACCAGCGGCTGGACATAGACCTGGTTCTCGTTGGCCAGCGACAGGTCGATCATGACTTCGACCGGATGCTGTCCGCGCGCCCTAGCGAGTTGCTCGACCGTCGGATCATCCCAGTCGACGCCTTTCATTGCGAACAGATTGGAATAGTCGGGCTTGCGCGGATCTGTGGTTGCCGCCCCTCCTCCCTGGAAGACATTGTCACGCGGCTTCATCTTCTCTTCGGCCGCAACCAACTCACGCCGGACCCCCGGATCAGACAAGCGCTTCTTCTGTTCGGCGAGCGGCAGCGCGCGGATCGGACGCCACGCCGGCAGCACGTCGAACGGCAGGTAGGACTTCAGCGAGAAGATCGCGTTGATCGAACGCGTCGTGCCCTGGCCGAACATACGGCCGCCGGCAGCCACGGTGTCGTCGATGTACTTGGTCTGGTAGGCCCAACCCGTCGGGTCGTCGCCCTGCTTGGTCGCCAGCACGCCGAACATGATCGGTCGCTTGTAGGCAAGCGCGACTTCGCGCAGTCGCGCAAGGAAGGAGCGGTGCGCCGCACCGCTCGCGATGTCGGGCCCGACTTGGAAGATCCCGGCATCGAGCTCGGCCATCGCAGCGATGATGCGGTCGATCTCCTCCCACTCGGCGATGCGGCTCGCCACCGGTGTGTCGTCGGGTGTCACGTGCGTGGAAGCGCGCGAGCTGGAAAAGCCCATGGCGCCAGCGCGCAACGCTTCCTTCACTGCCGCGGCCATGCGCGTCATGTCGTCTTCGGTAGCTTTCTCCGAGAGCGCGCGCTTGCCCATGACGTACATGCGCAATGCCGAATGGCCGATGTACATGCCGTAGTTGATCGCCTTGGGCAGGCGCTCGACGGTTGCGAGATATTCCGGGAAGGTTTCCCAACTCCAATCGATGCCGGCCGCCATCGCCTCGGTCGGGATGTCCTCGACCGCCGAGAGGCAACGCGCGTACCAGTCGCGGTCGTCGGGCTTGCAGGGTGCCAGAGCGAAGCCGCAGTTGCTCATGATCACCGAGGTGACGCCGTGCCAGCACGAGCAGCTTCCTAGCGGATCCCAGGCAACCTGCGCATCCATGTGGGTGTGGCCGTCGATGAAGCCCGGCGAGACGATCAGCCCGTCGGCATCGATGGTCCGCGCAGCGGCAGACGTGACGCGGCCGATCTCGACGATTTTTCCGTCGGCGATGCCGACGTCGGCAGTGAAGCGGGCCTTGCCCGAGCCGTCGACGACTGTGCCGCCGCGGATCACCAGATCGAGTGCCATCAGAGGCGATCCTTCTGCTCGACGATCTTCCAGTAGGTATCCTTGGCCGAGATCTTGCCGCCGCGGAACGTATAGATGTCGCAGCCTTGGTAGTTGAGCTCCTCGCCGTCAGCGCCCTTGCCCTTCACGGTCCAGACCGAGATCGCGCGGTTGCCGGCGAAGATGTACTCCTTGTGGTCCCAGCGCATGTCGGGGATCACCTTGAAGCGATCAGCCAGCGTCTTGCGGATCGTCTCCTTGCCCTTGAGCGTGCGGCCGACCGGTTCCGGCCCGCGCGCCAGCCAGAAAGTGGCATCGTCCGTGAAGCAGGCAACGATGCGGTCGACGTCGCGGCTGTTGAAGGCCGCCGAAATCGACTTCATGAGTTCCGGTGTGGCGATGTCAGCGTTTGCGGCTGTGATGTCCGGCATACGAAACCTCCCGCGCAGCGTTCCGAAACGATTGCAGGCTTCCGGGGCGTCGGCAAGGTCGCCCTCACTTTCGGCCGCAGGCGTGCTAGCGTGGGTCCAACAAAGAAGGGGGAACGCGCGGTGTACGACTACATCATCGTCGGCGGCGGCTCGGCCGGCTCGGTCATGGCCCATCGGCTCTCGGCCCGGAGCGCCAACAAGGTACTGCTGTGCGAAGCGGGCCAAGACACGCCACCCGGCAAGGAGCCCAAGGAGATCGCAGACAGCTATTCCGGCACCGCTTACTTCGATCCGCGCTTCCACTGGACCGAGCTCAAGGTTCACACCCAGGTCGTGAGCCACAATAATCCGCAGGAGAACCGGCCGCCGCTGCGCAAGTACGAACAGGCGCGCGTGCTGGGGGGCGGCTCGTCGATCAACGGCCAGATGGCGAACAGAGGCGCGCCGACGGACTACGAGGAATGGGCGAATCGTGGCGCTACGGGCTGGGGCTGGAACGACGTGCTGCCCTACTTCCGGAAGGTCGAGCGCGACCTTGATTTCGACGGGCCACTGCACGGCAAGGAAGGCCGCATTCCCGTGCGACGCATCCCGCGCGAGCATTGGGCGGGCCATGCCCAGGCGGTCGGCAAGGCCTTCGAGGAGAAGGGCTTCAAGTTCCTGCCCGACCAGAACGGCGAGTTCGTCGACGGTTACTTTCCCGTCACTCACTCCAACGCCGACGAGCGGCGGGTGTCGGCTGCGATGGGTTACCTCGATGCCGAAACCCGCAAGCGCTCCAACCTCACGATCTCGACCGAGACGCAGGTGAAGTCGCTGCTGTTCGAAGGCACGCGCTGCGTCGGTGTCACGGCCATGGTCGGCGGCAAGGAACAGGAATTCCGCGCCCGCGAAATCATCCTCTCCAGCGGCGCCATCCACACGCCCGCCCATCTGATGCGGGCCGGCATCGGGCCGGTGGGTCAGCTCACGGAGCTTGGCATTCCCATGCTCTCGGCGTTGCCCGGCGTCGGCCAGCGGCTGATGGACCATCCCTCGATCGCGCTCTCGTCCTTCATCAAGCGCAGTGCGCGGCTTCGCGAGCACACGCGGCGTCACATCCATGTCGGCCTGCGCTATTCTTCTAACCTCCCCGGCATTCCCAAGGGCGACATGTTCGTGGCCGTGGTTTCGAAGTCGGCCTGGCATGCCGTGGGGGAGCAGATCGCCTCGCTGCTCACTTTCATCAACAAGACCTATTCCGAAACCGGCCAGGTCAAGCTTGCCTCGCGCGACTGGCAACGCGAGCCGATCGTGGAATTCAACCTGCTCTCCGACAAGCGCGACCTCGACCGGCTGATGAGCGGCTTCAAGCTGATGGCCGCCGTCCAGATGACCGATGCACTCCGTAAGGTGACGGATGTCCCCTTTCCGGCGTCCTACAGCGACAAGGTGCGCGAGATCGGCGTGGTCAACACCAAGAACAAGTGGCTGACGAGGGCAGTCGCCACCCTGCTCGACGGGCCGGCGGCGCTCCGGCGCTACATGATCGACAACTTCGTGGTCGAGGGTTTTACCTTCGACCAGGTGATGAACGACGACGAGGCGCTCGAAGCCTTCGTGCGCAAGGCAGCGATCGGTGTCTGGCACGCCTCCTGTACTTGCCGCATGGGCCGCGACGACGATCCGATGGCGGTGGTCGACACTCAGGGCCGGGTCCGCGGTGTGCAGGGCCTGCGCGTGGTCGACGCCTCGGTCTTCCCGGTGGTGCCCTGCGCCAACACCAACTTCCCCACGTTGATGACGGCCGAGAAAATCTCGGAAGCCGTTCTCGCCGGGCACTAAGGGAGCAACGGTCATGTCGGTCGTGCTGGGCAGCGGTGAGCATCGTTATCGCGTGGTCGAGAACTGGGCCAAGCTGCCCGAGGGCTGGGAGTTCCGCGATGTCGCGGCCGTTGCCGTCGACAGCAAGGACCGCGTCTACGTCTTCAACCGCGGTCAGCACCCGATGATGGTGTTCGACAAGGACGGCAACTTCCTGCGTTCCTGGGGAGAAGGCCTGTTCAGCCGGGCTCACGGCATCCATATCGACGGCGACGACACGCTCTACTGCACCGACGACGGCGACCATACGGTCCGCAAGATCAGCACCGACGGCAAGGTCCTGCTGACCATCGGCGTGCCGAACCAGCCGGCGCCCTTCCTGAGCGGCAAGCCGTTCAACCGCTGCACCCACACCGCCCTCTCGCCCAAGGGCGAGATCTACGTCTCCGACGGCTACGGCAACTCACGCGTCCACAAATATTCACCCGACGGCAAACATCTGATGTGCTGGGGCACCACCGGCACCGATCCCGGCGAGTTCAATATCGCGCACAACATCGCCACCGACGAGGATGGCTGGGTCTATGTCGCCGACCGCGAGAACCATCGCGTGCAGGTGTTCGACGGCAACGGCAAATACGAAAGCCAGTGGAACAACATGCACCGGCCTTGCGCGCTCTATTGCTGCGGCGGCAAGAATCCGCAGTTCATCATCGGCGAACTTGGACCGGGCATGCCCGTCAATACCAAACACACGAACCTGGGACCGCGGCTCAGCATCGTCGACAAGAAGGGCAAGACGATCGCCCGGCTGGGCGGCGAGCACGGACCGGGCCAAGAGACCGGCCGCTTCCTGTCGCCGCACGGCCTCGCGGTCGATTCGAAGGGCGACATCTATGTCGGCGAGGTGAGCTACACCAACTGGCCGAGCACGCATCCCGGCGTGCCGGTGCCTAAGTACCTGCGCTCCCTGCAGAAACTCGAGAAGGTGAAGTGATGGTCGATGTCGCGGATCGTCTTCATTTGATCGGCAGTATTCCGCTCGACAACAGTGAGCAGGTGTTCAGCCGCCTCGCGTCGGAGCTCGGCCCCTACCTGAAGCGCATGCCCGACGGCGAGACCGGCGAGCGCTCGCGCTGGGTCTATTTCCAGCGCCAGATGCTGCTCGACCATCCGGCGATGGAGATCGACCCCACCGTGCCGCCCTACAAGTTCGTCCAATGGGACGGCAAGGTCGTGCGCGAGGTCGAGCAGGTGCGTTTCAAGCCCGGCGTCGATCCCGCCACGGTGGTGTTCGAGACCGGCTACGATAAAGCCGCCCTCACCTCCTACGACGTCTTCAAGCGGCTGCGCGACGCCGGCGCCATTCCCAAGCATGTGCGTTTCCAGGTTTGCCTGCCGACTCCCCAGGCCAGCGGCTATCTCTATGTCAGCGGCCCGGCGCGCGAGACCTATTTCGGCGTCTACGAGCGCGCCTTGAAGGCGGCACTGGCCAACATCGCCAAGGCGATTCCCGCCGGCGATCTCTCAATCCAGTGGGACGTCTGCCAGGAAGTGCTGGCCTTCGAGAATTACTTCAAGGACCGGCCACCTCATTACAAGACGCAGATCTTCGAGATGCTGGGCCGCCTGGGCGACGCTGTGCCGGCAGGCGTAGAGATGGGCTATCACCTCTGCTACGGCTCGCCGCGCGACGAGCATCTGGTCCAGCCCAAGGATTCCGCGATCCTGGTCGAGATGATGAACGGCATCGCCGCCGCCACCAAGCGGGGCATCGACTTCCTGCACATTCCCGTGCCCAAGGGGCGCACCGACGATCCCTACTACGCGCCGCTCAAGGCGTGGAGGAAGCCGGCCGGAACCAGGCTTTATCTCGGATTGCTGCATCATGACGACGATATGGGCGACAAGGCCCGCATCGCCGCGGCGAGACGCGTCGCGCAGGATTTTGGTCTCAGCGCGGAATGCGGCTGGGGCCGGACCGAACCCGGGCGGCTGCCCGGATTGCTAAAAGGACATCGTATTGCTGCGGAGGGACTGTGATGGTTGAGCGTGTTCTGGTGGTGGGACCCAAGGATTGCCTGGCGATGGTCGACGACATCGCGCCCAAGGGCTTCGAGATCGTGAAGGCGCTGCATAATTCGCCGGAACAGAAGGCGGCCCTGCCGGCCGCGCACTACTTCGTCGGGTTCGTGCAGCAGTACGTGACGGAGCAGCTCTACAAGGATGCGCCGCATCTCAAGCTGGTGCAGATGTTGAGCGCCGGTTACGACCGGTCCGACCTCACCGCCGCGCGCAAGAGCAAGGTACCGCTGTGCAACAACGGCGGCGCCAACTCGGTCGCCGTCTCGGAGCATGCGCTGCTCCTGATGCTGGCAGTGTCACGCCGGCTGATCACCCAGCACGCCAACGTCACGGCCGGCCGCTGGCACGGTAATGCGCCGCCGACTGTCCACGAGGTCCGTAACAAGGTGCTGGGCATCGTGGGCCTCGGCACCATCGGCAAGAAGGTCGCTCGCCTGGCGCTCGCCTTCGGCATGACGGTTCACTACTACGACATCGCCCGGCTGAAGGAGGAGGAGGAGGACGCCTTGGGTGTGCGTTTCCGCCTGCTGCCCGAAATCCTGCGCCACTCAGACATCCTGTCGCTGCACGTGCCGCTGAACGCCTCGACGCAACACCTGATCGGCGCCGCCGAACTCGCAGCCATGAAGTCGTCGGCGATCATCGTGAACACCTCGCGCGGCCCGGTGATCGACGAGAAGGCGATGACTGCCGCACTCTCTGCCGGCAAGCTGTTCGGCGCTGGCCTCGACGTCTTCGACGAGGAGCCGACGCCGCCCGACAATCCCCTGCTCAAGCTCGACAATGTCGTGCTGACCGCCCACCTCGCCGGCCCGACCTGGGAAAGCAACGTGACGCGCCTGCGCAACGGCTTCGACAATGTCCAGAGAGTCGCCCGCGGCGAGCCGGCGCTGTGGGTGGTCCCGGAACTGGCCTAGGGCCACCGGCTAGGCCGTCTCGAGCGGCGCCCTGTAGGTCTCCTTGAAGGCCAGGAGGGCGACGAAGGAAATGGCCGCGGCGACCATGATCATGAAGGCCGGGCTGTAGTCGTTGCCGGTACGGCTGACCAGCCAGGTCGCCACCAGAGGGCTGAGCCCGCCCACGATTCCCAGGGTGACGTTGTATCCCAGGGCGATGGCCGTGCAGCGCACCGCCACAGGGGCTGCCTCGACCATGATGGCTGGCTGCGTGCCGACGAAGGTGCCGACGGCAAGGACGAAGCCAATCTGCCCCAGAAGAGCGCGGGATCGACGTGGTGCATCAGCCAGAAGAACGGCAATGCACCGACAAACCCGAACACGACGGCGCCCAGCATCACCGGCTTGCGGCCGAAACGGTCCGTTGCCCAGCCCATCGCGACCATGAGAGGCAGGAGCGCTGCCATGCTGATGGTGTTGACCCCCAATGCGCGCGCCGGCGCCATGCCGTCGACGAGCTGCAGCCAGCTCACGATATAGACGAACATCAGGTAGAAGCCGACCGAGTTGAACACCGATAGTGCCGCCAGTCGCACCAGCAGCGGGCCGTGATTACGCACCGTCTCGAGCAGCGGCGACCGTGCGGCCTTGTGCGCCTTGGGCGTTTCCTGGACATGGCGGCGCAGAAGGAAGCCCGCGAGCCCGACCAGGAGGCCGACCAGGAACGGGATACGCCAGCCCCAGGCCTCCAGGGCCTCCGCCGACATCGTCTCAGCCAGCAGCGTGCCGGTCGCGGAACCGAGCAGGATGCCGCCGACCGCACCGCAGCCGGCCATGGCGCCGATGAAGCCGCGACGGCCCGGCGGCGCGCGCTCGACCATGAACACGATCGACGTCGTGTATTCACCGCCGACCGACAGGCCCTGAACCATGCGCAGCACGGTGAGCACGATCGGCGCCGCCACGCCCAGTACCTCGTAGCCCGGCAAGGCGCCGACCAGGAAGGTCGGGATCGCCATCGCCGCCACCGAGAAGGTGAGCGCGGCGCGGCGGCCGAACTTGTCGCCGATATGGCCGATCAGTGCGCCACCCACCGGGCGCATGAGGAAGCCCACGGCAAAGATGCCGAAGGCCGCCAGCACCTGGGCCACGGGATCTTCGCTGGGAAAGAAGGCGCGGCCGATGGCGGCGGCGAAATAGCCGTAGATCGCGAAGTCGTACCACTCCAGCACATTACCGATGGCGCCGACCGCGATGGTCCGCGCAGTACCAGTCGAGCTCATAGATAGAATGCCCCCAAAACACGCTTCATTGCCGCCGTGGGGGCAAGGTATCACATCACCAGCGCGCCCCGAGGAACCATAACTGCCCCCATGGTCGTCGGCGTTTGTAGCTGCTACGGAGTGTGACAGGGGTCGGTCGGCCAATCGGCAGCAGGGGGAGTTGCAGTGGGAACGATTTTTCCGAACGACGTTCTTTACGAATTCGTCACCCTCTTCGTCGTCCTCGATCCGATCGCGACGCTGCCCGTCTTCACGGCGGTTACAGCGGGTCTCACCCGGCGCCAGTCGCTGCTGGTCGCCTTCTATGCGCTGGGCGTCTCCTTCCTGGTGCTGTTGTTCTTCATCGTCGCCGGCCAGCATCTGCTCGACGCGCTTAAGATCCCGATGGCGTCGTTCCAGCTCGCAGGCTCGCTCGTGCTGCTGCTGTTCGGCCTGAAAATGGTGTTGGGCAAGATCACGGAAGAAGCGACCGACGCCGGCAGCGCCGGCGCCAGCCTGCTCGACCGCGCACTCTATCCGCTGGCCGTGCCATGCATCGCCGGCGCCGGCGCGATGCTGACGGTGGTGTTGCTGACCGACAACAAGACCCGATCGCTCGCCGAGCAGGCGACGACGACGGGCATCCTGGTGCTCTGCCTCGCCATCCTCTTCGTCATGTTCGCGCTGTCGGCGGCGATCTTCCGCGTCCTCGGCCGCCCCGGCATCGAGATCGTGAGCCGCGTGTTCGGACTGATCCTGGCCAGCATCGCGATCACCAGCCTGGTCATCGCAATCAAGATGAGCTTCGGGATTTCGGCGGGCTAATCCGGGGTAATGGCGGAGAGGAAGGGATTCGAACCCTCGATAGGGGTTTACCCCCTATAACGGTTTAGCAAACCGCCGCCTTCGACCGCTCGGCCACCTCTCCGCAGCCCGTTAAGACCCCGGCGATCGAAATATCCACGACGGATGCGCGGCGGTTCTAGCGGGGGGCTCCGGGGGTGTCAAACAACCTCGCAATTTCGCAAGCGATATCAGGCTCTTGGCGTCCCGGCACGCGGTGTGCGACGGTGCCGGTATGAGTTCCATTGCCCCCACTTCCCCAACCCTCACGTCCATCGACATGCTCCGGCGCCTGGTGGCCTTCGACACCACCTCGCGCAACTCGAACCTGGAGCTGATTCAGCATATCCAGGGCTACCTGGGCGAGCACGGCGTCAGGAGCACGCTGGTGCCGAACGCCGAAGGCACCAAGGCCAACCTCTATGCCTCGATCGGCCCTGAGGCGCCGGGCGGCATCGTGCTTTCGGGCCACACCGATGTTGTGCCGGTGGACGGCCAGGCTTGGGTCACCGATCCCTTTGCGCTCACCGAAAGGCCCGACGGCAATCTCTACGGCCGCGGCACCTGCGACATGAAGGGATTTATCGCCACCTGCCTTTCCCATGTCCCCGCCTTCCAGCGCGCGCGCCTGAAAGTGCCGATGCATTTCGCCTTCAGCTACGACGAGGAGATCGGCTGCCTGGGCGCCCACTCGCTGGCCGAGAAGCTGATGGGCAACGTGCCGCGCCCGCAGGCGGTGATCGTGGGCGAGCCCACCATGATGGGCGTGGTCAACGCCCAGAACGCCGGCGGCGGCCACGTCGCCACCTTCACCGGCGTCGAAGCCCATTCCTCGATGACCCATCTCGGCGTCAGCGCCATCCACTTCGCCGGCGACTTCATCCATTGGCTGAACGAGCTGCAGGTCGAGCTGGCCCTG
>Ga0207952_1000451_pt1 | contig 33419 bp, 32 predicted proteins | sample SubbioR12Aug_8Ca_FD_184831 | JGI IMG/M metagenome (GOLD analysis project Ga0207952, IMG submission 184831) | Serpentinite rock and fluid subsurface biosphere microbial communities from McLaughlin Reserve, California, USA - CR12Aug_8Ca (SPAdes) | ecosystem: Environmental > Terrestrial > Deep... | reverse complement strand
CGGTGTTGCGAGACAGGCTGGTTCGCCTGGCGATCTCGTTGATGGATAACTTGTCGCGGAAATACATCCGCCGAATTTTTGAAAATAAGATCACGGTCATCACCTTCTAAGCTCCTGTCTAATTTTTGGACAGGACAGGTTAATAACCCTGGTCAATTTTCGTCCGGAATTCGGCCTCTTACATGGTCAATTTTCAACCGGTGTCAACAAGCAAGGCGCAAATTTAGGCGCACTGCTGTATTATTTGCTTAATGAGGTGGCGTAATGAACCAGTCAAACCAATCCTTCAAGTCTCAAAAAACGATAGTTTTTCTGAGCAAAATCAACCAAACCAAAATCGCACTGACGACCATATCCTGATCGCGCCTAGCGGCCGACAGAGGCCTTATGATGTCGAAACATTCGCCGTTTGTGCTGCCGAACATAAAATTCTATCTTCTAGTCATCATGGCCATGACTACCGGCGCGAGGAAAGGCGAATTGATGAATCTGCATTGGAACGACATCAAGTTCAAAGAGGATGCCGCTTTTCTGGGCGATACCAAAAACGGCACCAGCCGGGAGCTGTATCTTGCACCGGTCGTCATGGCCGAACTGAAACGACATCAAGAAGTCGGTACCGGCTTAATCTTTCCGTCGGCCGAGTTACCGGATCAACCGATGGACTTTCGCAAGGCTTGGCGCAACGCCCTGAAAGCCGCCAATATTTCCGACAAGGATATTTTGAATGCCGATGGCACCGTCAAGATTGAGCGATTCACCTTCCACTGCCTTCGGCACGGCTTCTGCTCGACCCTGTCCGACGCCGGCAAAGAAATCAACCAAATAAAACTGGCCGGACACAAATGCATTCAAACTACCATGCGTTATATCCACCAAGGCCGCGACCAGAAACGCCAGATCATCAATGAACTGGCTCAGGCGTTTAACTTGTAGCGGCGATCGGTCAGTCGATCCTTGATCGGGTCGGCTGGCGCTACTCAAATAAATAAAAAGTTTGCCACCATTCTTGTAAAGCATAAAGCGTCGAGATACACTTAATCATGATCAAGAGTTTCCGCCATAAAGGCATCCAAGAGTTTTTCGAATCCGGATCGAAATCGGGCATCAATGATGAACATGCCCCTAAGCTTTCCAGGCAATTGTTATTGCTCAACGCCGCCAAATCTCCGCAAGAAATGGATGTGGCCGGATGGAAGCTTCACCCGTTGAAAGGCGACTTGGTTGAGCATTGGGCCGTCAAAGTCAGCGGAAACTGGCGCATTACCTTCATGTTCGAGGGTGAAGACGCGGTATTGGTCGATTATCAAGATTATCACTGACAGGTAGGCACTCATGACGATGTTCAATCCCCCACACCCCGGCAGCATTTTGAAAGAGGACGTGTTGCCCGAGCTGGGTATCGGCGTCACCGAAGCCGCCGCGCAGCTTGGTGTTTCCCGCGTTGCCTTATCCCGTGTCGTCAACGGTCGGGCGGCGATCAGCGCCGATATGGCGATCCGCCTGGAAGCCTGGATGAACGGCCCGACCGCTGATACCTGGGTACGCATGCAGGCGGAATACGATTTGTGGCAGGCCCGGCAAAAGCCCAAGCCGAACGTCACGCCGATTGAACGGCTGCACGCGGCATAACGATTACCCTTTGGGCGCTTTTAATTGATTGGGAGGTTGGGATGAGGAAGGTGCGAGTTATAGCGGCTACGTGAGCAATTTCGGCAGAAACTGTAGATTTAAAATACAACTCATCGGTTTCACTGGAAGGGACATTGATAAGCGCAGTAGCTAATCCAGCTATAAGCTGAGAGAAGTAAAAGGCAAAGTAGTTAAGTAATCACGTAAAACGGATTTTAAATTGGTTGCCTACGGAGTCCATCAGTTTAGTAACCTCTTCACGTAACTGTTGTTTGGACCAAGTGACGAAGCGGCGCCAATGGTATTTGGCGTGTTTCCAGAGGATCTCGATGAGATTGAGTTCGGGACTGTAAGGCGGTAAATGCAACAAGATTAAACGGTGCTCAATCAGCCATTCATCCAATTTGTCTGCGTCGAAGTGGTGATGCATCGTGGCATTATCGAGCACGACGACGGTAAGCGGCATCCGTTGCTCGCGCTGAGCAAGGCGGTCGATCAAATCGGTAACATGAGCGCGTTTGATGGATTGGTTATGCACGTCATACCAGAGGCGACCGGTGGAAAACTCCAGGGCGCCGATGACATTGACACGCTGTCGGCCTGAACTGGCGTCAGCGCAATGCGGGTTGCCCTTGGGAGCCCAGGCTCTTTGCACATTAGGGATGTTCGAGAAGCCGCTCTCGTCCAGATAGAACAGGCTTACTTGGTTCGTTTGGGCGGCGGCCTGCAAGCGTTTTAGGTTGGCGTGTGCCGTCTGGAAGTGTTCTGGATTGCGTTTTTTTTCAACGAGAGTCGAGTTCGGTTAAACGACAGGCCGCGTTTCTTCAGTTGCCGTGCCAGAGTGTCCCGATGAACCGGCGGCGCATCGGGGTGGATTTCCCGCAAGCGTCGCTCGATTTCGGCCAAGGTACACGGCGATTCGCGGGCTATCCGCTCAGCGGTGTCCAGCCACTCTTCGGTGAAGATAAATAATGATTACCCCGAAAAAGCAGTATTCTGACGAGTTGAGAGAGCGAGCCCTGGCAAAAGTCTACAATCGTGGTGACCGAACGATTCAAGCCATTGCCGACGAATCTAACCTCAGCATACATACCTTAAAAACCTGGATGAGCAACGCAACACCGACGGATACCCCGAAACCCAATCCGGCCAAACGCCCCCAAGATTGGCGCCCCGAAGAACGCTTGCTGGCACTCCATGAAAGCCATGGCTTGACCGGCGAGGCACTGAATGCCTAGTGCCGGGAGCGTGGCGTATTTGTCCATCAATTGCAGAAGTGGCAAACCGATTTCTGCGCCAGCAGTGCCGGGCCGACGGTTCGGGAGGATATTCAGACGATTCGCAGCCTGAAAGCCGAGAATCAACGCCTGGAACGCGAACTGACCAGCGATCGCGGCAGCAACATGCGCCGGCCCGCTCTAACCCGTTTGGCCGAAACCGGCGATTTACCCATCGACAACAACCCGGTTGAAAATTGCATTCGCCCCATTGCGCTGGGCAAAAAGAACTGGCTATTCGCAGGATCAGAACGCGCTGGTCAGCGAGCTGCGGTTATTCAAACCTTGCTTGGCACCACTAAACTCAACGGCCTCTCCCCCTCGGCCTAGCAAAAAGACACCCTGGAAAAACGCCCCATCTGGCCCAACAGCCGTATCGACGAACTGCTGCCTTTCGCTGCCACGGATTAAATCATAGCGGCGACCGCCTAACGATGTGGTGCGGCTACACGCTTACGAAACGCTGCCTGAATTGGTGTCCGGTTTTTGTTGACCATTACAATGGCCGCCTGATTCAATTCAGCCATAGACCGGATTTGACTATTTCTCGTTTAACTGCCGCGGACGTGCTTTAAAAATACGCTTCTGCTACCCTTGTTCATAAAATTTCCATGAATTTGCCATGTCCGGCGGTTAGTTATGTCGTTATCACCCATGCGCTATACAGCTACCTTAATTCTTTTTCTGCATGCCTTTGCCTTGCCGGCGCTATGCGCCGAAAGTTCAGCCGCCGACATTGAGTCGGCCGACGATTTATTGCGCTTAAGCTGGGAAGAATTGACCGAACTGGACGTTTCCAGCCTGTCCCGGCAAACCCAATCGGTGAAAAACAGCCCGGCGGCGGCTTTCGTAATTACTTCGGAAGACATTCGCCGCGCCGGCGTCAGCAGTCTGCCGGAAGTTTTGCGCATGGTGCCGGGCATGAACGTGGCTAAAATCAACGCCTGGAACTGGGCGGTCAGCGCGCGCGGCTTCAACGATTTGTACGCCAATAAACTGCAAGTCATGATAGACGGCCGCAGTATTTACGATCCGCTGGTCAGCGGGGTGTATTGGGGGCAGCAAAATCCTTCCCTACAGGATATCGAGCGTATCGAAGTGCTGCGCGGCCCCAGCGGCAGTTTGTGGGGCGCCAATGCGGTAAACGGCACCATCAACATCATCACCCGTTCGGCCAAGGATACCCAAGGCGGATTGCTGTACGGCGGCGGCGGCACGGAAGAACAGGGTTTCGGCGGCATCCGTTACGGCGGAAAACTGAGCGATTCAACCTTCCTGCGCGGTACCGTAAACGGCATCGGGCGCGACGCCAGTATCGATTCGTCCGGCAACCGGGGCACTCACGATTACGGCGACGCCCAAAACGGTAATCTCCGCTTGGACAGCCGGCTGGGCGATCACGACCAGTTAATGCTGGAAGCCAACCTCTCCCGCTACCGGCTGCACGGCTACTTTATCGGTATCACCTCGCCCACCCCGCCGTTATGGCGGCAGGACGATTTCGGCCGGGACGGCTTCACCGGCAGCCTGCAAGGCAGTTGGAAGCACCACACCGATAGCGGCCACCATTCGGATTTGAATCTGTCGTTTACCCAGACCGACTGGCAATTGGCCATGAATGAAATGAGCCGTTCCCATTTTGTATTGGATTTCCAGCACAGCCTACCGGAATACCGCAGCCACCATCTGCTGTGGGGGTTAAATTATCAGCTCATCAGCGACAACTTTAACAATACGTTAACGTTGGGATTCGTGCCGGACCAATTTACCCAACACAATGTCGGCCTGTTTTTGCAGGACCAAATCGATTTAAGCGACGATTTGGTGCTGACGCTGGGAAACCGCATCGAACACTTTACCTATACCGGCTGGGAAACCGAACCCAACGCCCGTTTAATGTGGACGCCCGATAAACGGCACAGCCTGTGGGCGGCCGTTTCCCGAGCCGTGGTGCTGCCCAACCGGGCCCAACACAGCATCCGCATCTTCAAGCCGGTATTGCCGGGCAGCAATACTTTTTTCGAAGCCGCCGCCAACCCTAATATGTTGACGGAGAACTTGCTGGCCTTCGAATTGGGTTGGCGCTGGCAGGTCAACCGCAATCTGGATATCGATACCGCGCTGTTTTACAACATCTACGACCGCATGCAGGGCACCCGGTTTGACGGCAATGTCAGAGCCGACCCTGCTTTTGGAAATGTTCGCGAAGCCACGGTCGGCAATTACCGGCAGGTCAAAAGCTACGGTCTGGAAACCGCCGTCAACTACCGGGTCAGTCAGGACTGGCGCCTGCAGGCGTCTTACAGCGCCAACCGGTTTCATGTCGATTACGATCCGAATATCGCCTGGTTCCGCGACCCGCAAACCGAACCTCATTCCAATCCGCAACACACTTTATCGCTGCGTTCGCTATTCAATCTGACCAACGAAATCGAGCTGGATCTTTGGGGGCGTTATGTGGACAACATCACGGTGGACACGGTCAGAAACATTCCCGCGTATTTCACCATGGACGTCCGCCTGGGCTGGCACCCGCATAAGGATCTGGAATTGTCGTTCAGCGGCCAAAATTTACTCGATAACCAGCATCCGGAATTTAGCGATATTTTGTATATTCCGGTCGCCAGTCAAATTCAGCGGGGTTATCTGGCGCAAATGTCCTGGCGATTTTGAGGCCGGCGGGTGTTTAAAGTTTTTCTCAAAGCTTGGCTTTTCTGCATGGGCGTTTGCCTGGGCATATACGGCCATGCGGAAGACGACCCACCCGTTGCTAGCCGCGAGTACCAACTGAAAACCGCCTATCTGTTTCATTTTGCTGAACTGGCGGAATGGCCGGAATCGTCTCCGGTGACTATCTGCCTGCAAGGCAATAGCCCGATTCGCGCCTATCTGCCCGTCTTGAACGGCCAACAAATCGACAACAAAGCCGTAAGCGTCAAACTGGGGACCCCTATTGCCATAGAGGAATGCCGGATCCTGTTTTTTAGCGAATTGAACGCGCTTTCCCAATCAGTGTTGGCACAAGCGCAAAAATATCACGTGCTATTGGTCAGCGACGCGGAAGAATTTGCCCAAAAAGGCGGCATGATTCAATTCACCTTACGCGATAACAAGCTAAAACTGGTAGTGAATTTGGCATCGGTGAAACTGGCGGGCTTAAAGCTGAGCTCGAAATTATTGCGCATGGCGGAAATACTCGAATGAATACCCGTAATTCAACCCGCATATCCATCTCCCGCAAGCTGGCCAAGATCCTGTTCATTATGGCCGCGTCGACATTGCTGGTGGCGACGCTGAGCCTTTCAATCCGCGAATACAATGCCTTACAGGACAGCATCGGTAAAAAACTGACTTTAACCGCCGACATATTGGGGCAAAATTGTAGCGTCGCGCTGTTATTCGACGACGAAAAGACCGCCAAGGAAATTCTCGGCGCCCTGGCCCACGATCCCGACATCATCGATGCGGTAATTCAAACCCGCACCAATGCCGTCTTTGTCGGCTATTCGAAACCCGCTTCCCACTGGCGGAGTTTCTGGCCGGCTTTCATCCCTAAATCCCGGCAGGTCAACCGGCTGATTTTTCATAATAACGAAAATCTGGTCGGGCAAATCACGCTAACGGCGGACTTAAACCGCCATTATTCGGCCTTACTGCGCAATACGGCCATCAACGCCAGCATAGTCTTTATCGCTCTCGGCGTTTCCGGACTGTTTGTGTTTCGGCTGCAGCGTTCATTGGTGCGGCCCATTCTGGTATTAGCCGATACCGCGCGCCGGATTGCCGAACACAACGATTACAGCCTGCGTTCCGAATACACCGGCAACGATGAAATCAGCGATTTATCGGATGCTTTTAACAGCATGCTGGCGCAAATACAGCAAAACGAGGCCGGCCTGGAACAAGAGGTACTGAACCGTACCCAGGAACTTGAAATGGCCACGTTGGAAGCCGAATCCGCCAACCAAGCCAAAAGCGCTTTTTTAGCCAATATGAGCCACGAAATTCGCACGCCGATGAATGCCATCGTCGGTTTGGTCGAATTATGCCTGAACAGCCAATTGACGCCTAAACAGCGGGAATATTTGCAGCGCGTCGAAACGGCTTCCCGGTCCTTGATGAGCATCATCGACGATATTCTGGACTTTTCCAAAATGGAAGCCGGCAAAATGCATTTGGAGCATATTCCCTTTTTGCTGGAGGAAATGCTCGATCAGGTGTTTGCCACCATGACTCAACTGGCCACCCGCAAGGGTCTGGTTCTCAATTATTCCCACGGCGGCCGGTACCGCGCCGTGGTCGGCGATCCGCAGCGTTTGCGGCAGGTATTAATCAACCTGATCGGGAATGCGATTAAATTTACCGATCAGGGTGAAATCAATGTCACTGTCACGGAATTGAGTCGCGATAGCGAGCAACTTTGTCTGGAGTTTTGCGTCCGCGACACCGGCATCGGCATCAGCCCCGCGCAGCAGCGGCATTTATTTCAAGCGTTTTCTCAAGCAGACGACAGTGTCACCCGCAGTTACGGCGGCACCGGCTTGGGTCTGGCGATTTCCAAGCAGCTGGTCGAGCAAATGGGGGGGGCTATCCGCCTGAAAAGCGTGCAGGGCCAAGGCTCGAGCTTTATTTTTACGGTCGTATTGGGCATAACCGATCTGCCGATTTCCGCGCAAAACCAAGTCGACCGGTTGGACAACATGGCCTTGCAAAACCTGCGCGGGACGCGGATTCTGTTGGTCGAGGACAATGAAATCAACTGCATGGTGGCTAAGGAGTTATTGGAAAAAATGGGAATCGTCGTCGATTCGGCGGAACACGGCGCGGAAGCCCTAGGCAAGCTGGAGCACAACAACTATGACTGCGTATTGATGGATGTACAGATGCCTATCATGGATGGCTATCAAGCAACGCGGCTCTTGAAGAAAATTGCCGCCCTTAAAAACCTGCCGGTGATAGCGATGACCGCCAACGCCATGCAGGAAGACCGGCAAAAATGCTTGCAGGCCGGCATGGTGGATTACATCAGCAAGCCCATCCTGCCGCTGACGCTGTATCAAATATTATCAAAATGGGTCAAACCCAACCGGTCCCCGTAAAAACCATGCGAAAACACCCGGCCGGCTTATTTGCCTTGTTCGGTGACAATCACGCCGATGCCGTTTTTTTGCAGCAGTTCCTTGATGGTCGACACGCTGGACGGGTTATCGTAAGGACCGATTTTAATCCTGTGCCAAATCACGCTACCGACCTTGGCTTTCTCCACCCAAGACTCGATACCCAGCAACGCCAGCTTGGCTTTGTGGCGCTCGGCATCGGCGGCTTCGCGAAAAGAACCCGCCTGCATGACGTATTTTGCCTGTTTGGTTTTACCCACCAACTCTTCGCGTACCCGGGTTTGAATTTCATAATCCGGCACCACCGTTTCCGCCTGCGGCAAAATAGTATAAAAATCGTAGCGCGGTTCTTCCGCTTGCACCGGCTCCGGCTCGGCCGGCTTTTCAGGCTCCGCGACCGGCGGCTTTTTTTGATCCAGCGGAATTTCCTGCTTAACGGCCGGCCCCGGCTGGCTGGCCGCGGCTTCCGGCTTGCCGGCTATCAACTCGGCCACCATGCCGCGCACCATATTCAAAAACACCACGAACGCCACAATCAGCGCGGCCACCAATAACCAGCGCCACCACAGGGTCGGCGGCTTCTTGTTACGCGCGCGGCTGGAGCCGTAGCTGGGGTTCTGGACGCGGTGTTTATAGTCTCTGGCCATTACATCGATTCTGGGGTATGGATTTTCAGCAGGTTCAGAGCATTGGCCAATACTTGTTTGACTGCGCAAATCAAATTCAGCCGCGCGTTGCAAAGTTTGTCGTCATCCACCAGAAACTGGTGGGCGTTGTAGTATGAGTGAAATTGGTTGGCCAATTCCCGCAGATAGTGGATCAATTGGTGCGGCTCGTATTGCACCGCCGCTTTTTCCAACACTTCGGGATATTTGGACAAGGTGGTCAGCAATGCCGTTTCCTGATCTTCGGTCAGCAGATGCAAATGTTGCATACCCAAATGCAGGTTGCGTTCTCGGCCCTTTTCGTCCAATTGGCGCAACACGCTGCAGACTCTGGCATGGGCGTATTGCACATAATAAACCGGGTTTTCGTTGCTTCTGGAGGTGGCCAGTTTCAAATCGAAATCCATGTGCTGCTCGGATTTGCGCATCACATAAAAGAACCGGCAGGCATCCCGGCCGACTTCGTTGCGCAATTGCCGCAAGGTGACGAATTCGCCGGAACGGGTGGACATCTGTACTTTTTCGGTACCCCGATACAACACGGCGAACTGCACCAATAGCACTTTCAATTTGGATTCATCGGCACCCAGGGCCTGCATGGCCGCTTTGACGCGCGGAATATAGCCGTGATGGTCGGCGCCCCAAATATTGACGATTCGATCGAAACCCCGATCCAGTTTATTCATGTGGTACGCAATGTCGGATGCAAAATACGTGCTTTGGCCGTTGTCCCGTACCACTACCCGGTCTTTTTCATCGCCAAGGCGACTGGAGGCAAACCAGGTGGCGCCGTCCCGCAAATACAAAAAGCCGGCCGCATCCAGGCGTTGCAAGGCTTGCTGAATCGAGCCGTCGTCCATCAGCAGACGTTCGGAGAACCACTGTTGGTAACTTACGCCGAATTCCTGCAAATCGTCCTTGATGTCGGCCAGTATCTCGTCCAGGCCGGCCTGAAATACGTCTTGATATTGCGCCGGACCCAACAAGGTTTTGGCCCGATCGATCAAGGCATCGATATGTTTTTCCTTATCGCCGCCCTGGTGCTCATCGACGGGTATGTCTTCCAGCACCAATTCGACCGGACGGCGGTAATCGTTGCCGGATTTTTTATGCAGGTTAAAGGCAATTTCCCGCACATATTCGCCGCGATAGCCATTGCTGGGAAAAGGCAACACTTCGCCGCATTCTTCCAGATAACGCAACCAGACACTGGTGGCCAGGATGTCCATCTGCCGGCCGGCATCGTTGACATAATATTCGCGTTCCACCTCAAAGCCCGCCGCTTGCAACAGATCGGCCACGGCCGAGCCGTAAGCCGCGCCGCGGCCATGTCCGACGTGCAACGGGCCGGTCGGATTGGCGGAGACGAATTCCACCTGCACTTTCTTACCGGCGCCGATGGTACTCAAACCGAATTCGGGGCCGGCGTCGTGGATTTGTTTGACAATTTGAAACTGGCTATCGGGATTGATAAAAAAATTAATGAAACCGGGCCCGGCAATTTCAATTTTGCTGATCAGATTGTCGGCGGGAATTTCGGCTACGATTTTTTCCGCCAATTGGCGAGGATTAGTTTTGGCGGGCTTGGCCAACAGCATGGCCAAATTGGTGGCAAAATCGCCATGTTGACTATCGCGGGCACGCTCCAAATTGATTTGCGGAACCAGCTCCGGATCAAGAACACCTTGCGTTTTCAGGGCTGCGACAGCTTGTTGCAAAAGGTATTCGAGCTTATGTTTCATTATCGGGATAAAAAAGTGGATAAAAAATGCTCTTTATTATCTATCAAAACCCCTTTAATAGCTACCAGACCGGCCGGTAGCCAAGCCAAACCGGTATGTTTAATGCCGTTCTCCGAACAAGGCGGTGCCTATCCTGACCATGGTGGCGCCTTCCATGACGGCGGCCTTTAAATCGCCGCTCATGCCGAAGGAAAAACTGTCTAGTTCGGGGCGATTGAGTTGTTGCACCGCTTGATATAACCGGCGGTAGGGCTGGCGTTGCTTGGGGTAACTGGTTTCAGGCTCGGGTATCGCCATCACGCCGCGCAAGCGCAAGCGCGGCAAACCGCTCACCGCTTCGACCAGCCGCGGAAGCTCGGCAAGGCTAACGCCGGATTTGCTGGTTTCCTCGCTGATATTGACTTGCAAGCAAATATTCAACGGCGGCAGATGCTCGGGCCGTTGTTCGCTGAGGCGCTGGGCAATCTTTAACCTATCCACGCTATGTACCCAATCGAAATGGCAGGCTATCGGTTTGGTTTTATTGGATTGAATCGGCCCGATGAAATGCCAAGTGATATTAAAGGCCGCCAATTGCTGCTGTTTATGCAGGGCTTCCTGTAAATAGTTTTCCGCGAAATGCCGCTGCCCCAATCTGTACAGGATTGCAATATCCGAGGCGGGCTTGGTTTTGCCGACCGCCAACAATTGTACGCAACCGCGCGGGCGCCCGGCAATGCCGATAGCGTGACGAATTTGGCTGCGTACCTGTTGCAGACGCTCCGCGAAACTATCCATTGCTTAACGTTCCCGCCGTTTACCGGCAAAAAAACGCGAAAACAACAAACCCGATTCGAACAACAGCCACATCGGCACCGCCAACAGCGTTTGCGACAGCGCGTCAGGCGGGGTTAGAAACATGGCAACCACAAACACGCCCACAATCACATAGGGGCGCTTTTCGGCCAGGCTTTCCCGCGTCGTAATACCGGTCCACACCAGCACAATGGTGAAAATCGGAATTTCAAACGACACGCCAAAAGCAAAAAATAACGCCAATATAAAATCCAGATAGGTGGCGATATCGGTCATCACCGCCACCCCGGCCGGGGCCGCGGAGGTTAAATAGCCGAACACCAGCGGAAACACCACAAAATAAGCGAATGCCGCCCCCGCGTAAAACAACAGCGTGCTGGCCAATAACAACGGCAACACCATCAATCTTTCGTGGCGATATAAGCCCGGCGCGATAAAACCCCAGAACTGAAACAAAATGTAAGGCACGCTGGCAAACACCGCCACCACGAAAGCCAGCTTGATCGGCGTAAAAAACGGCGAGGCCACATCAATCGCTATCATGGTGCTGTTTTTCGGCATATGCTGCAACAAGGGCTCCGCCAGATATTGGTAGATCTCATTGGCGTACAGGGCCGTGCCGATAAATACCAGTAATACGCACAACACTACGCGCAACAACCGGTCGCGCAGCTCGATCAGATGACTGATGAAAGGCTGTTCGCCCAGATGTTCAGGCTGATTGGTCATGATTTTGACGGGTTTCGTCGCCGGCCTTGATGCTGTTATTGATGTCGTCTACCGCCGTTTCGGTTTCGCCGGCTATTTGCTGTAACTCTTCGACAATGGATTGCTGCTGGTTCAGGAGCTGGCGCATTTCCTCGGCATGCAGTTCCTGTTTGATTTCCGCCTTGACGTTGGCAATGGTAGCGCGGGTTTTGCCCAGCCAATAACCGGCTATCCGCGCCGCTTTCGGCAAGCGTTCCGGGCCGATCACCAACAAAGCGATCAAGCCGACCATGACTAATTCCGAAAAACCGACATCAAACATGGCGGCTTATGCCTGGTCTTTTTCGGTTTGCTTTTGGGTGACTTCGCCTTCCAGAGGTTCGTCATCCTTTTCCGCCAGTTTTTTATCTTCGCCGCCATCTTTCATGGCACTGCGGAAGCTTTTGATGGCATCCCCCAAATCGCCGCCCACATTTTTCAGGCGCTTGGTGCCGAACACCAAAATGACGATAACCAGTATGATTAACAGTTGAGTCATGCTAACACCCATATCTCCCCCTTCGATCTTAAAATAGTTTAATTAGGACGAACCACGTTGGGCCTTTTCCTCTAAACCGGATAAGCCGAAACGCCGTTGCAATTCATTAATGACCTGTTCAGGTCCCAAACCTTGATCCGCCAGCATCACCATGCAGTGAAACCATAAGTCGGCGGTTTCATAAATAATTTTGTCCTTATCGCCGTCTTTTGCCGCAATCACGGTCTCCGTGGCTTCTTCGCCGATTTTTTTCAGGATATGATCCAAACCCTTGGCATACAAACTGGCCACATAGGATTGGTCCGCCGGCTGTTGTTTGCGTTGTTCCAAAACTTCGGCCAACTGCTGTAAAACATCATTCATAAAATGGTTACTCTTGAATCCATAGCGGAAAAATCATAGCACGTTGCGTAGCTCCCCTAAATGACGGGCAAAAAAAAACCTCTCGATGCTTGCGCAAAGAGAGGTAAAAAACCAAGCAGAGTGCTATGAGGAGGTTCCGCTTGAATTACAACACCAGGAGGTAGTTACAAATTCTGTAGAAATTAACCGTTGATATGCGTTTTATTGGCCATGTTGCTGAAAATGGCGCTGGTTGCAAAAAATACGGTCGATACAACAAATAAACCGGAGAAAAAGCTCAAAAGACCTGAAATAAATAGCGAACCGATCAGGATATCCTTGCTTAAGGTATTCATTTAGTCTTAATGCCTCTATCAATTAAAGAGTTTCTTGACAAAGCCGGTTTGCTTTGCTCTTCAGTTGCTGCTTACTATACAGTATAAAAAAATGTTTACAATTAGGTGTTTATAAAATAAATTGTATACGTATAAGAAACAATAAAAATGTCAAACATTTTTTGCTAACGCCACCCGATCAATGAGCCGCTTATGGATAAATTAACAAGTATGAACGTGTTCGTTCGCGTCGCCAAAGCAGGTAGTTTTGCCGGCGCCGCCAAGGACCTGGACATTTCCAGGGCCATGGCCACAAAACACATCATGCAACTTGAAAGCGAGCTCAACACGCGATTGTTCAATCGTACGACCCGCAGCTTAAGTCTGACTGAAGCGGGGGAAGAATATCTGGAACGTTGTCAACAGGTACTATTGGACGTGCAGGAAATGGAATCCGCGGTGACCAAACTGCAAACCGAACCGCGAGGGGTACTGAAAATCTGCGCCCCTCCGGTGATAGGCGCTACTCACATTGCTCCCGGACTCACCGAATATCTAAAAAGCTATCCCGATTTATCGGTAGAAATGGTACTGAAAGGCGGCCAAGTGGATTTGATCGACGAGGGCGTCGATATCGCCATTTATTTGGGTCAGCTCAACGATACCAGTTTGGTGGCGCGCAAACTGGCCAGTTCATCGCTGGTCGTATGCGCATCGCCGGATTACCTTAAAGCGCACGGCACCCCGCAAGACCCTGAAGATCTGGATGACCATAGCTGCCTGATCAACTGGGCGATACCGCCGCGCAATAAATGGCGTTTTAAAGGCATACTGGGCGACCGTACCATCACCGTCACCGGCCGCATGCAGGCCAATATGGCCGATCCGATCCGTAACGCGGCGGTCAACGGTCTGGGGCTGATCATGCTGCCGCGCTACATCGTCGGCCGCGATATCGAACTGGGGCGCTTGCAGGTAGTGATGGAACAATACGCGATCAGTCCGCTGGCCATTTATGCGGTGTACCCGCACCGTAAATATCTGTCCGCCAAAGTCCGCTCGTTTCTGGATTTCATCCAGGGCTGGCTACCGCATCGAATCGGCATGGATCCGCCGTGAAGGATCTGCAAAGCAAATGGGACGGCATTTATACCGACCGCAGCCAAGCGCCCCATGCCGCGGAAGTGTTATCGAACCACCGTCACCTGTTACCCGCGCAAGGTAAGGCGCTGGATTTAGCTTGCGGGATGGGCGGCAATGCCTTGTTGTTGGCCGAGCAGGGTTTAACGGTCGACGCATGGGATATTTCGCCGGTTGCGCTATCCCGTTTGCAAACCCAGACCGATCAAAGACGGTTGCAAATAGCGGCCCGCCAAGTATTTATTAACCCCGGCCATCTTCCCCTGAATCACTATGATGTGATTGTCATTAGCCGTTTTCTTGACCGTTCCCTGTGTAATGCGATAATGGCGGCTTTAAAAACCGACGGCCTGCTGTTTTATCAAACATTTACCCGCGACAAACTTGATCCGCAGGGCCCCAGCAATCCGGATTATTTACTGGACTGTAATGAACTGCTCCAATTATTTTCCCCTTTAGCCTTGGTGTTTTATCAAGAATACGCCCGCATCGGCGACTTGCGGTACGGCAATAGAAACGAAGCTTGCTACATCGGACAAAACTCAAACCGGTATTAACATGATAGAAAATCTCGATCCCAAACAGGCCTGGGCCATGCTGCGGGAAAATCCATCCGCCGTGCTGATAGATGTCAGAACCGCCATCGAACATAGCTTTGTCGGCCACCCGCCCCATGCCGTTCATGTGGCCTGGAAAGAATTCCCGGGTATGCAGTTAAATAGCGGTTTTGTCGAACAAGTACGGCAGCACGCGCCGGATAAAACCGCCCCGGTTTTATTGCTGTGCCGTAGCGGCGTGCGTTCGGTGGATGCAGCCAAAGCGCTGGAAGCCGACGGTTACCAACATCTGATTAATATATTGGAAGGCTTCGAAGGCCCCCTGGACGACGACAAACACCGAGGCAACATGGGCGGTTGGCGCTACCATGGCCTGCCTTGGCAGCAAAGCTAATTACATTTATTTCGCTGAATCGATTAAACCTCATCCAGCCCCCATTTTTCCTTAAAAATCCCAAGAAAATCCTGTGATAGAAAAACTCAGAAATATCGCGATCATCGCCCACGTCGACCACGGCAAAACCACCTTAGTCGATCAACTCTTGCAACAGTCCGGCACTTTCGATGCCCATACCAAGGTCGACGAACGTATCATGGACTCCAACGCCCTGGAAAAAGAACGGGGCATTACCATTTTGGCCAAAAATACCGCGATCGACTGGAACGGCTATCACATCAACATCGTCGACACCCCGGGCCATGCCGACTTCGGCGGCGAGGTTGAACGGGTATTGTCCATGGTCGATTCGGTTTTATTGCTGGTTGATGCCGTCGACGGCCCGATGCCGCAAACCCGTTTCGTCACTAAAAAGGCGTTTGCCTTGGGTTTAAAACCTATTGTGGTCATCAATAAAGTGGACCGCCCCGGTGCCCGCCCTGATTGGGTTGTCGATCAAACTTTCGATTTGTTCGATAACCTGGGCGCGACGGACGAGCAATTGGATTTTCCGATTGTCTATGCCTCGGCATTAAACGGTTTTGCCGGATTGGAAGCCGATGTATCCGGCGGCGATATGACACCGCTGTTTCAAACCATAGTCGATAAAGTCGCGCCACCACCGGTAGAGGTTGATGCACCCTTCCAAATGCAGGTCATCAGTCTGGATTACAACTCTTATGTCGGCGTTATCGGTATCGGCCGCATCCAGCACGGCAAAGTCACGCGGAACATGCCGTTAACCATAGTGGATAACGAAGGTAAAACTCGCAGCGGCCGCATGCTGAAATTGTACGGATTCCATGGTTTGGAGCGCATTGAAGTGGAAACCGCGCAAGCGGGCGACATCATTGCGTTCTGCGGCATTGAAAATCTAAAAATCTCGGAAACCTTGTGCGATCCGAATAATGTTGTGGCTCTGCCGCCTTTATCAGTCGACGAACCGACCGTGAGCATGACTTTTCAAGTCAATAATTCACCGTTTGCAGGCAGAGAAGGTAAATTCATTACCACTCGCCAAATTTACGATCGTTTGCAAAAAGAACTGCAACACAATGTAGCCTTACGCGTGGAAACCACGGACGATCCGGATAAATTTAAAGTATCCGGCCGTGGCGAATTGCATTTATCGGTCTTGATCGAAAATATGCGCCGCGAAGGTTTCGAACTTGGCGTATCGCGTCCGCAAGTTATTATCAAGGAAATCGATGGCGTTAAATCGGAGCCGTTTGAAAACGTAACGATTGAAGTAGAGGAACAGCATCAAGGCACTATCATGGAAAAACTGGGTGACCGCAAAGGCGACCTAAAAGATATGGTGCCGGATGGTAAGGGACGCATACGCTTGGAATATATAGTGCCTTCTCGCGGTTTACTGGGATTTCAAACAGAATTCCTGACCGCAACGTCCGGATCCGGTTTGTTCTATCACGTATTCGATCATTACGGTCCGGTAAAAGAAGGCGCCGTGGGAAACCGAATTCGTGGCGTTTTGATCTCCATGTCCAAAGGTAAAGCGGTAGATTACTCTTTATACCCACTGCAAGCGCGCGGCGAGTTATTGGTGGTGAATGGCGATGAAATCTACGAAGGTCAGTTAGTCGGTATCCATTCGCGTAATAACGATTTAGTGGTTAACCCAACCAAACCCAAGCCGTTAACCAACATTCGCGCTGCGGGCACCGATGACAGCTTGACCTGCGCCAAGATTCAAAAAATGACTTTGGAACAGGCGTTGGAGTTCATCAGCGATGACGAGTTGGTGGAAGTGACGCCTAAGTCGATTCGCCTACGTAAAATCCTATTGACTGAAAACGAAAGAAAACGAGCCTCAAGAGCGACGGAATAATTTCAAAATCCTTCTGTTTTTCTTTTAAAACCGGAAAAACCGTAGCCGCTGTACTCGGGCTACGGTTTTTTCTTGTCCTGTTATTTTTGTAATGGCCAAATGAAGGGAATCAGGCTAATAGTTGTAATCGCCACGATGATATTCATCGGCACCCCCGCCCGGATAAAATCTTTAAAATGATACCCTCCGGGCCCATAAACCATCAAATTGGTTTGATAACCGAGCGGGGTCGCAAAACTGGCCGAAGCAGCTATCATGGTCGAAAACACAAAAGGCTCGGGGTTTAAATTTTCACTGCCGGTAATTGCCAAGACAATGGGCAGCATTAGCAAGGCCGCGGCGTTATTGGTAATCACTTCGGTAAGCAGAGATACGGTAATATAACTCAATGCCAATAAAACCCAGGGGTTACCATCAGCTAAAGACAAAATTTGGTGGGCAATGAAATCAGCCGCGCCGCTGACTTGTAAGGCATTACCCAAAGCAAAACTGGCGGCAATACTGATCAAGACGGTTAAATCCAAGCTGCGCCTTGCCTCGGCAATGCTGCAACAACCGGTTACCACCATAAGCCCGGCCCCCACCAATGCCGCATTCAACATACTGGTTATACCCGATGTGGCGGCTACGATCACACCCAGCAATAAAACCCAAGACAATTTTGCTCGCTGATGGTTTGGACGAGTTTCCTGTAAATCGTTAATTAACAAGAAATCCTTTTGTACCCTTTGGCGAGTCACAAATGCTGGCCTGGCTTCTAACAATAAGACATCTCCGGCTTGCAATTCGATTGAACCCAAATTCCCTTGAATGGCTTCACCGTCCCTTGCAACAGCCAAAACGACCGCGCCGTAACGATCACGAAAATGGCTGTCCCGGATAGCCTTGCCAAGACTGTCGCAGCTTTGCGAAACAACCGCTTCCACCAAACAGCGTTCCGGCGCGTATTTTTCTATTACAGGCGTTTGATTGTCGGACGGCACCAAGCCGTTGATACGCAATATATCGAAAATAGCGCTGGTTTCTCCAACAAATACCAACCGGTCTCCGCCTTGTAATTTTTCTTCGGAGGATACAGCTGTAACAATACTGCCGTGGCGCTCGATTTCGGCCAGATAGATGCGCTGTAAATTTCTTAAGCCGGCGGCAACGATAGTCACGCCTTCCAACGGGCCATTTTCAGCCACGGCAACTTCGAACGTAAATTTTTTACGATCGGCGAATTGTTCGGCGGCGCTTTGCCGATTCGGCAATAGTAATGGCATAAATACAATCATGAATAAAGTGCCTGCCGCCGCTACCGGTAATCCAATCCAGGTGATATCGAATAATTCAAAGCCCTTGTTATGGGTCATCGCTTGATATTGGCCATTAATAACCAAATTGGTGCTTGTACCGATCAACGTCAGGGTTCCGCCTAGAATAGCCGTGTAGCTAAGCGGTATCATCAATTTGGAAGGCGCGACGCCTATGCGTTTGGACCAGCGGGTAACAGCAGGAATCATAGTCGCCACGACCGGCGTATTATTAAGAAACGCACTTAATGGTATGAGGGGTAAAATCAGCCTTAAAAGCGCGCCTCGCGTGCCTTTCGGGTTGCCTAACAGCGTATTGACCACGAACTCTACGCCACCGGTAGAACTGATGCCGGCCGCAACAATGAACATAGCCGCCACCGTAATTAAACCTTCATTACTAAATCCGGCCAGTGCCTGCTTTGCATCCAGTACACCCGCCGCGCTCAACAGGGTGAGTGCGAGCATGAGTATCATGTCCGGCGTAAATCGGGAGAAAATCAACGTTAAAAGAACGCCTGCAATTACTAAAATTGTAAGCCAACCATGCCAATCCATTCGTTACCCCTATGTTTTATAAATCCTAACTTTGTTGGCATTGAGCTATCGGCATCCGAAAAAACTCAGGCCCTGTTTTACAAGCAAAAGCAAACCTGAACGCCTTGGCGATGAAAATTAAACCATCACAAATTTCACACCAATCACCATTAACAATGTTGCCAGAGCCGGGCGGAGAAAATATTCCGGAATTTTGGCGCTGAAATGGCTGCCTACCCAAATGCCGGGCACGGAGCCCAATAACAAACTGCCTAATAACTCCAGATCAAAATTACCTAAACTTAAATGCCCCAGGCCGGCCACGGCGGTTAACGGGATGGCATGCGCCAAATCCGTGCCGACGACTTTCAAGGTACTCATGCGCGGATATAAAAACAGTAAGGCCACGGTGCCCAATGCTCCCGCCCCCACCGATGACAGCGTCACCAATATGCCAAGCACGGCGCCGGTCAACACGGTAGCTACTTTTTCCCAACGCGGAGAAAAGCGGCCGCTATTGTCGGCATCACTGACAGTGTCGTCCAATTGCAGCTTTGCGGCCCTATGCAATAAAACGCTACGCACCATTAATGCCGATGCGGTTAATAACAAGGCAACGCCTAAGGTGAAGGTAATCATGCCGGTAATATCTTTATCTACCGCCATCAGGTTTTTCAATACATACAGCGTCATGCCGGCAAACGGCAAGCTTCCCATGGATAAAAAGCAGACAATCTTCCAATCCACCGATTTATGTTTACCGTGGTGCACAAACACCCCGGCGGATTTTGTAATGGCGGCATACAGCAGATCGGTGCCCACGGCTACCGCCGGTTTGAAGCCGAACAAGAATACCAACAAGGGCGTCATCAACGAACCGCCGCCTACCCCGGTAATTCCCACCAACAAACCAACCGCAAAGCCGGACGCCGAATACAGTAAATTCATGCTTATCGTTCCTTCAATATCGTTAAGTTAGAAAAATACTATATCAGTCAAATTTATTTAACTTTCATGATAAAAAAACATATAAGCATTCAATTTTTAGATATTAACGGCTCTTCCGCAGGTTGCCTGCACGCCGGCAAAACAAAGAGGTTAATGCCGTATACCGATTTTTGTTTCGCTTATCCCAAAGATTGCAAAATTATTTCCAACGGCGCCAAGGAAATCAAAGCCCGAAACAGCAAAGCGTCGTTAGACACCAATCCATAGCATTCATAATCCAAAGCCGTGGCGGAAGGTTCGCCAAAATCGTGTTCCGCCGAGTTGTCGGCCGGTTTGATCAATATGTGCAAGGCATCATTGCTTTTCAGTTCGGAAAGTAGCCGTCTATCGACGCTGATTTTATGCGAGGTATACACCATGGGATTTTTCTCGAAATCATGGCCTTTTTTCTGGGCCTTTTCCAATAAAGCGCTCGATAACAAGGCGCAGGGAAACATTTCCGGAAAGATCACCTTGTCCCGCAATTCATCGAAAAATTCGGTTTGATCTCGCAATGAACCGCACAGAAAATTCTTGGCATTGCTGGTGGTCATGAATTTACGCTTTAAAAAATATCCGCCGCTCAGATAACTGCGATCGGGTTGGCGGCGTAAATCGTGCCAATCGGAAAAATCGGAATCAGCCAAATAAAGCGGTTCCGTGGTTTCCTTTTTAAACCCCAATAACGCTAAATTGCTGTCGCTTTTAACCATGATGCGATTGCTCAGCATGGGCGAAGGGGCGTTTTTGAATTGCGACGGTTTGATCTCCACTTCCACGAATTGCCCGGCTTTTATGGCATTGGCAAAGGAGAACTGGTAATTGCTGAAGTTCAACTTGTGCCGACCGATTAAATCCAGTTCGTCGGCTGCCCGGCGAAAATCCGCCAACTTGCCTTCAACCAACGATTCCAGTTGAAACCCTAAGGTAATGGGACCTTGAAAAGGATTGTCCTTAATTTTATGCCAGTGCTTGCTGTCATGAAACAGATTGAAATCGTCCGTGGCATTACGGGCAACATCGATATGCAGCTGGGTAAAAACGTCTGAACTGATTTCGTACATGGCAAGCTCCCGGATATAAGCCATTACCTGTCTAACTGAAAGGCTAGCCACTTTACCTTTTTCATCGTTCGATATGAAGTCTTTATCCGAATTGCATTGCTGTAATTCACAGCTGTTGGAAACCTGTGCGGTTTACGGCTAGATAGCTGTGGATAAAATCCGCTGAACCTCCCCTTTACAGTTTATCCACAATCCTGTTACAAACGGAAAGGCCTGTAACACACAAGGTTATTTTTAACGCATCATTTTGATTTTTAATTAAAAATAATACTTATACACAGGAATATAAGCTCTTAATAGTAGTAATAAAATAAAGATATTTATATATTTTTTATTATTAGCAAATGCCATGGACCCTTTGAATCGTGCAAAAACCGCTTACTTCAATCGTCTTTTTCGTCCGTCTGCATTTGTTCGCTAAAACTCTTGGGCAATTTTTTTTTGATTTTCACCCCCAACTCTTCGAAAGCGCTGGCTTGGCGTAATAAATTGCCGCTGCCCGTGCTCAGTTTGTTGACAATACCGTCGTAGGTTTTATGTACAGTTTGCAGTTGATTGCCGAGTTTCTCGATATCTTCTACAAAGCCCCGGATCTTGTCATACAGCGTGCCGGCTTTATCCGCGATTAGACGGGCATTTTCGTTTTGCTGTTCGTAACGCCAGATGTTTTGCACGGTGCGCAAGGTGGCTAACAATGTCGTTGGGGTGACCACCACGATCTTATGTTCAAAGGCATCGTTAAACAGTTTTTCATCGGCTTGAAACGCTGCCATAAATGCTGCTTCGATGGGCATGAACAGCAGTACAAAATCTAAGGATCGCAAGCCTTTCAGGCTGGTGTAATCCTTATCGCTCAGACTTTTGATATGGTTACGCACCGCCGCGGTATGCTGTTTTAAAGCCTCGATACGTTGCCGATCGTCTTCCGCGGAGCAATAACGTTCATAAGCCAGCAAGGACACTTTGGAATCGATGATCACGTCTTTATTGTCCGGCAAGCGAATAATTACGTCCGGTTTAAATAAGCGCTTATCTTCATCGCGGAAAGCACCCTGCGTTTCGTATTCTATGCCTTTACGCAAACCCGATTGTTCCAACACTTTTTCCAGAATCATCTCGCCCCAGTTGCCTTGGGTCTTGTGATCGCCTTTCAGTGCCCGGGTCAGATTCAAGGCTTCCTGGTTCATTTTTTGGGTATCGCGGCGCAAGGAAACGATTTCTTCGCGTAGGGAGATGCGATCCTTGGTTTCGTTGTCGTACACGCTCTCGACACGATTTTTGAATTCGCCTAGCTGTTGCTTCAGCGGGGCGACCAAACTTTCGATGCTGGTTTTGTTGTGTTCGACAAATTGTTTACCGCGTTCTTCGAAAATGCGCTGAGCCAGATTCTCGAACTGGGTCTTAAGTTGATTTTCCGCGTCCTGCAGCAGGCGGATTTTTTCGGCGTTACTTTTATGCTGTTCTTGTTGGCGGGCGTTTAGATCGGCGTTTTGGGTTTTCAAATCCAGCAATTGCAACTGCAGGCTTTGAATTTCGGACTCTTTTCGGCCCAACAAAGCCAATCTTTCCTCGGCCACCGCCAGGGTAATGCTTTGCGTAGCCAGTAATGCTTCCAATGCCCGGCGCCGCTTAGCGAACAACCAGGCACTGCTTAAAAAGCCGGATAGAGCCGCCAGCACGGTTGCCAGCGGCCAAAGCCATTGCCCCATCACAATGTATTGAAAACAGCGCTGGCGGCGTCCAGAGTGGCTTGAATATCGGCATCGCTATGCGCGGCGGAGACAAAGCCGGCTTCAAACGCCGAAGGCGCCAAATAGACACCCTGTTCCAGCATGCCATGGAAAAAGCGTTTAAAGCGGTCTTGATTGCATTGCATGACTTGGGCGAAGCGGCTGATGGTTTTTTCCTCGCTGAAAAACAAACCGAACATGCCGCCGACCTGATTGGTGGTGAAGGCAATCCCGGCCTGATCCGCGCGCTGTTGCAAACCGGTTAGCAGTTGAGCGGTTTGCCGAGTCAGCTTGTCGTGAAAACCGGGCGCGCCGATTAATTCCAGGGTTTTCAAACCCGCCGCCATCGCCACCGGATTACCCGACAAAGTGCCGGCCTGATAAACCGGTCCCAAGGGCGCCAAATGTTCCATAATCTTGCGGCTGCCGCCGAATGCGCCCACCGGCATACCGCCGCCGATGATTTTGCCCAAGGTGGTCAGATCGGGTTTGACCTTGTATAAACCTTGGGCGCCGTGCAAATCGACCCGAAAGCCGGTCATCACTTCGTCGAAAATCAGCACCGAGCCGTGCCGGTCGCATACTTCCCGCAATGTTTCCAAAAATCCGGCCGCGGGCGGAATGCAGTTCATGTTACCGGCCACCGGTTCCACAATGATACAGGCGATTTTTTCGCCCAGTTCGGCAAACAACGCTCGCACGCCATCGCTGTCGTTGTAGGTCAGAGTGATGGTGTCGGCGGCAACCGAAGCCGGTACGCCGGGCGAACTGGGCACGCCAAAGGTCAAGGCGCCGGAACCGGCTTTGACCAGTAAGGCATCCGAATGGCCATGGTAACAACCTTCGAATTTGACGATTTTATCCCGCCCGGTAAAACCGCGCGCCAGACGTATCGCACTCATGGTGGCTTCGGTACCGGAACTGACCATGCGTACCATTTCCACGGCAGGCAGCAATTGACAGACTTTTTCCGCCATGCGGGTTTCGATTTCGGTGGGTGCGCCAAAGCTCAAGCCTTTTTCGGCGCTTTGTTTGACGGCATCGATCACCTGCGGATGAGCGTGACCAAGGATCATCGGTCCCCAGGAACCGACATAATCGATGTAACGCTTGTTTTCGCTGTCATAAACATACGCGCCTTGCGCGCGATCGAAATATACCGGCGTGCCGCCGACACCGCTAAACGAGCGAACCGGCGAATTGACGCCGCCGGGGATGAATTTTTTGGCTTGGGAAAATAAGTCGCTGGCTTGAGTCATGGTAAAAAAGAGCTGGTGGAAAAAATAAAAGGTACGAAGAAATATTCTTCGTACCCTGGCAATCGGCGTTTAAAAATTAATGTTTGCCGAAAATTTGCGGGCCTTTCGGTTGCTGTTTGTTTTGCAAGCAAAAGTAAGCCGCCGCATCGAATTTGATTCGCAACGAGTGCGTATTTTCATGCTGTTTCAGGAAATGCTTGGCGTCTTCGGACGACAGGTCTTTCATCATATATTTCGCGATGCACATACAGTCTTTGTCCAAACGCGGCTTGTCGACATCCGGATTGGCCGAACTTTTCAGTTCGCGCGTCACGCATTGATCGGCAAATTCGTGTTCGAATTGATGTTTAACCACATCGGTGACGACCTCGTCATGCGAATGGTCGAAAGGATTATGAACAGGTTTACTTGCGGCGGCCGATTTACTTTCGGCGGGTTTGTCGTCGGAACAGCCGGGTAAAAATACGCATAGGCTCAGGCCGGTCAATAGCGCTAATAGGACGGATTTGGTTTTCATAATTTTATAATTGTTTTAGTTAAGTAAATTTTGCAGCAACGGCGCGAGCATTTGTTGCTGGGTGGTTTGTAACAAACGATTGGCTGTTACGACACTTTTTAACTGGCTTAGTGCCAAGTCGAAATCGTCGTTAACGATCAGATAGTCGAACTCCGGATAATGGCTCATTTCCGTGACAGCGTCACCCATACGGCGGGCGATAGTTTCCTCGTTGTCTTGGCCGCGATTTTGCAGACGTTGCTTTAATACCTCGATGGATGGCGGCAGAATAAAAATAGATATGCTATCGGGCAGCATTTTTCTGACTTGCTGCGCGCCTTGCCAATCGATTTCCAGAATCACATCCAAACCTTGCGCCAGATTGTCTTCCACGGTTTTTTGCGCGGTACCGTAAAAATTATCGAACACCTGGGCATGCTCCAAAAAGTCCCGCCGTTCGATCATGCTTTGAAACTCCGCGGTGGAAACGAAAAAATAATCGCCGCCGTGACTTTCTCCGCTACGCATGCCCCGAGTGGTATGCGACACCGACACCACCAGTTTATCCATGTCTTGTCTAAGCCGTTTAACCAAGCTGGTTTTGCCGGCGCCGGAAGGGGCGGAAATAATATAAAGTTTGCCAGTAATCATTTGAGTGTGCTTGTGTGCCGGAACGAGTAAAGGTTTAATCGATGCGGCCGCCATTTTTTTCTGTTAATGCCCAAGAGTCAAGCCAAAAAACCGTCCGGCAAGGGGCCTGTGGTATTATGAACAGCCTTTCTAACCCCATCTATGAATGCCGATGAGCGCTATTTGGAACAATTGTCTGGCCAAACTTGAACACGAAATTCCCACAACCGATTTCAGCACCTGGATAAGACCGCTGCAAGCAGTGGAAACCGATAGCCAGTTGAAACTGCTGGCACCCAATCGTTTCATTATCGACCATATCAAACAGCATTTTTTTGCTACTATCGAAGATGCCGTCAACGAGTTTTCCAACGCTACCTTGGCGGTACAATTTGAAATAGGCAGTAAAAAAGCGCCGGCCATTAAAGCGCCGACGCTGGTTAAAACGCCCACGCAGAAAAAAAATCAGCCCAACTTTCTCAACAAAGCCTTTACCTTCGAAAGTTTCGTGGAAGGTAAATCCAACCAGTTGGCCAGAGCTGCTTCGGTAACCGTGTCGGACAATATAGGCAAAGTCTACAATCCTCTGTTTATTTACGGCAGTTCCGGCTTGGGGAAAACCCATTTGATGCACGCCATCGGCAATGCCGTGTTGCTGAAAAATCCCAATGCCAACATCGTCTATCTGCATTCTGAAAAGTTCGTGCAGGATATGGTCAAAGCCTTGCAGCAAAACAGCATCAATTATTTTAAGGATTACTATCGCAACATCGATGTGCTGCTGATGGACGATATCCAGTTTTTAGCCGGTAAAGAGCGTTCCCAGGAAGAGTTTTTTCACACCTTCAATAATCTTTTGGACCAAAAACACCAAGTGGTTTTAACCTGCGATAAGTACCCTAAGGAAATTCAAGGCCTGGAAGACCGCTTGAAATCCCGCTTCGGCTGGGGTTTGCCGGTGGCGATAGAGCCGCCCGATCTGGAAACCCGCACAGCCATTTTGATAAAAAAAGCTACTCAGGCAGGCGTAACACTGGAGCAGGAAATTGCTTTTTTCATCGCCAAACGTATTCCTTCCAATGTTAGAGATCTGGAAGGCGCTTTACGGCGCGTAGTGGCTAATTCGCAGTTTACCGGCAGAGAAATTACCTTGGAATTTACCAAGGAAGCCCTGCATGATCTAATCAGTCTGCAAGACAAACTGGTCAGCATCGATAATATCCAGAAAACCGTGGCCGAGTATTTCAAAATCCGGGTAGCGGACTTGTCATCTAAAAGCCGCAAACAATCGTTAACCCGGCCCAGACAAATTGCCATGACGTTGGCCCGCGAATTGACTTCTCACAGTTATCCGGAAATCGGCGATGCCTTTGGCGGCCGCGATCACACCACAGTGATTAATGCCTGTAAACGCGTTGCCGAGCTTAAGGAAGACGATGTAAAAATCGCGGAAGATTACAAAAACCTGTTGAGAACCCTATCGCACTAACTGCGGATAAGCTGGGGAAAAACCGGGATCATTTTTTTCTGTTCAAGTTATCCCCAATCGGCCAACAAGCGGAATTAACACTAAGCAACAAGTTAAAAATTTAATAAGTTTATGTTTTATAATTATAAACAAGCGTTTTCCACAGCTTTTTGTATGCGTAGTAGTAACAATAAATAAAAAATATTTATATGAAATTTATTATTAACCGAGACCAGTTATTAGCTCCGCTGCAGCAAATCGTCAGCGTCATCGAGAAACGCCAAACCATGGCCATTCTGTCCAATGTGCTGTTACATGTGGATGAAGGTCAATTGACCATGACCGGCTCCGATACGGAAATTCAGATTGTCAGCAAACTTAATCTTGAATCGGCCAGCGATGCCGGGGAAATCACTGTACCGGCGCGCAAATTTTTGGATATCTGTCGATTATTACCCGCCAGCGCGGAAATAAAATTTGAGTTGCATGAGGGTAAAGTCAAACTGGTATCGGGGCGTAGCCGGTTTTCCCTAAGCACTTTGCCCGCCGAACACTACCCTGAATTCAATGAATCTGAATTCGAGCATCAGTTTTTGTTGAATGCCGGCAAATTCAAAAAAGGTTTGGATAAAACCCTATTTTGTATGGCTAATCAGGATGTACGTTATTACCTGAACGGCTTGCTACTGCATATCAGCAACTCTCGTTTAAAATTGGTGGCTTCCGATGGTCATCGGTTATCGATTTTTGAGGACGATATAGGCCAACCCACCGGCCACGAAGCGCGCATCATTTTGCCGAGAAAGGCGGTACAAGAATTGAGCCGGTTACTGGACGATGCCGATACCGAACTGAATATTCAGTTTTCCAATAACCACATTAGAATTTATTACAAGGACGTGGTGTTCTCTTCAAAACTGATTGATGCCAAGTTCCCCGATTTCAGCAAAGTGTTCAATCAATCCTTCATGACACCGTTACTGATCCGGAAACAATTGCTTAGAGATGCGTTAACCCGGGTGGCGATTTTGTCCAATGAGAAATATAAAGGGGTGACCTTTGATATTGGTGGCGACCTGTTAAAACTCAGTACCCATAACCCCGAGCACGACGAAGCAGAAGAAGAATTGATTATCGATTATCAAGGTCAGGCCTTGAGCATTTCCTTCAATTCCCAATACATGCTGGACGCGGTTTCCAATCTGGATTCCGAATTGGCGGTAATTACCATTGCCAGTAATGCCAGCAGTTGTTTTATCGAGGAGCCCGAAGATCCTTTGTTTAAATTTATCGTAATGCCGATGCGCATGTAATCAGCATTTATGACTTTGTTGAAATTGGATGTGTTCTCGGTGAGAAACATCCAGTCGGCAACTATCCAACCTTCGTCGAACCTGAATTTTGTAACGGGTGCTAATGCCAGCGGCAAAAGTTCGCTGCTGGAAGCTATTTTTATTTTAGGCCGGGCGCGTTCTTTTCGTACCCAATACGTTAAACAAGCCATCGGATTCGACCGGACCCAATTAATCGTCGCCGCTCAGCACCGACAGTATCAAGGCTCTGTCACCAATCTTGGTATTCAGATAACCGCCAAGCAAACCGAAATACGCATAGACCAGGAAAACCGCCAAAAAGCCGATTTGGCCTATCTATTTCCTGTACAGTTGATTCACCCCAAGAGCTATCGCCTACTGGATGCCGGCCCGCAAAATCGTCGCGAGTTTTTGGATTGGGGGATTTTTAACCATAACCGCAATTTTTTACCCACTTGGCGCCGCTACAGCAAAGCAGTGCAACAACGCAATGTTTTGCTTAGAACTCGACAAACTAAACAGCTGCCGGCCTGGGACAAGGAACTGGTCGAATACGGCAACGCGGTTAATGCGTTTCGCAAAGATTACATACAACTGCTGGAACCGGTATTTTTACAAATGTCCAGCCATTTTCTGGATACCACGGACATCGATTTACGTTTTACGGCGGGCTGGGATGAGCTGCTTAGTCTGGAAAAAGTGCTTTCCGTTAATTTGGAAAAAGATTTGCGTTACGGATTTACGCATGCCGGTCCGCATCGGGCAGACTTTTTGACTTTTCATAACAAGCGCCTGGCTAAGGATTATTTATCGCGCGGCCAACAAAAACTTTTGGTGTTGGCGTTGCTGCTTTCGCAAGTCGGTCTGCTGAATAGCGAATCGCAAAATAACTGCTGTATTTTGGTGGATGATCTAACCGCCGAATTGGATACAGAAAATAGGTCAAAATTGCTAAAATACCTAGCCAATCTCGGTTGTCAGGTGTTTATAACCGGTACTGGATTATCTGACTTCGGTGATTTGAGCACCCTTAATAATTACAAAGTGTTTCACGTGGAACACGGCTGCATTCAAGAGTTGTAGAGTTTCACGTGGAACATCAATAAAACACAGCAAGCCCGTTTGTTTCAGTTCTTTTGTTAAACAAAAGTTAGCGGCGCATTGCTTTACAACGGCAGACAATGGAATACAAAACCATGAGTGAACAATACGATAGTTCGAATATCACAGTACTTAAAGGACTGGACGCGGTAAGAAAACGCCCCGGCATGTACATCGGCGATACAGACGACGGTTCCGGGTTACACCACATGGTGTTCGAGGTTGTCGATAATTCCATTGACGAAGCATTGGCCGGTTATTGCAAAGGCGTCGATGTAGTGATTCACGAAAACGGCTCGGTATCCGTTTACGATGATGGCCGGGGTATTCCGGTGGATATTCACGCCGAGGAAGGCCGTTCCGCTGCCGAAGTGATTATGACTGTGTTGCATGCAGGCGGTAAATTCGACGACAATGCCTATAAGGTTTCCGGCGGTCTGCACGGTGTCGGCGTTTCGGTAGTAAATGCGTTGTCCGAAGAATTGACCTTGAAAGTGCGCAAGAACGGCAAGTTGCACATGCAAAAATATCTGCTCGGGGAGCCGGTTGCACCCATGGCCGTGGTTGGCGAATCGGAAGGCAGCGGCACCTTCATCAACTTCAAACCCAGTCCGACCATTTTTACCAACACGGAATTTCAATACGATATCCTGGCCAAAAGGCTACGCGAACTTTCGTTTCTGAATTCCGGCGTGCGCATATCGTTGCGAGACGAAAGAACCGGTAAAGAAGACGTGTTCGAATTCGAAGGCGGCATCAGCGCCTTCGTGCAACATCTGAATAAAAACAAAACCCCGCTGTTTGAAAAAGTGTTCCACTTTCAGGCCGAGAAAGAAGGTGTGGTTGTAGAAGTGGCAATGCAGTGGAACGACTCCTACCAGGAAAACGTATTCTGCTACACCAACAACATTCCGCAACGCGACGGCGGCACGCATCTGGCCGGCTTCCGTGCGGCGTTGACGCGCACCATCAACCAATACATCGAAACCAACGGTCTGGCCAAGAAAGAAAAGGTCGCCACCACCGGCGACGACGCCCGAGAAGGTTTGACAGCGGTATTATCGGTGAAGGTGCCCGATCCCAAGTTCTCCTCGCAAACCAAGGATAAACTGGTCTCTTCGGAAGTGAAGCCGTTGGTCGAATCGACCATGAACGAAAAGCTGCAGGAATTCCTGCTGGAACAACCGCAAGTCGCCAAAGCCATCGTCAACAAGATAATTGATGCCGCCAGGGCGCGCGAGGCCGCCCGTAAGGCTCGCGAGATGACCCGGCGCAAGACGACCCTGGATATTGCCGGCCTGCCCGGCAAACTGGCTGACTGCCAAGAAAAAGACCCGGCTTTGTCCGAACTGTTCATAGTGGAAGGAGACTCGGCCGGCGGCTCCGCCAAGCAGGGCCGAGATCGCCGCACCCAAGCCATCCTGCCGTTGAAAGGCAAGATTCTTAACGTGGAAAAAGCCCGTTTCGACAAAATGATTTCGTCCGAGGAAGTCGGCACGCTGATTACCGCGCTGGGCTGCGGCATCGGCAAGGACGAATACAACATCGACAAATTACGCTATCACCGCATCATCATCATGACCGACGCCGACGTCGACGGCTCGCACATCCGTACTTTATTGCTGACTTTCTTCTACCGGCAATTGCCGGAGCTGGTCGAGCGCGGCCATATTTATATTGCCCAGCCGCCTTTGTACAAAGTCAAAAAAGGCAAGCAGGAACATTACGTCAAGGACGACAGCGCTCTAAACCAATATTTAATTCAGCTGGCGCTGGACAAAGCCCAATTGCAAACCGACGCCGATACGCCAGTGATTCAAGGTCAGGGTCTGGAGAAACTGGCGACCGAATTCGCCGACGTGATGGCCGTAATCAACCGCTTGTCCAGACGTTACGACGACTTATATCTGGAGCAAATGACCCACTTACCGCCTTTAAACGAAGAAATCAAAGCGGAACGGGAAAAACTCGCCGCCTGGTTTACCCTGTTGGAAAGTAATCTGAATGCAGGAAATCATAAAGCCGTATTCAGTACGGAACTGAAATATACCGGTGGCGATGATTTCGACATTACCGTCAACAAACGCCTGCATGGCATCACCAAAACCTTCGTACTGCATTCCACCTTTTTTAGTGGTAACGACTATCAAAAAATTGCCCACTATGCCGAGCAGACCCTAAGTCTGTTTGGCGCCGATTCGGTGATGCGTATGGGTGAGCGGGAACAGGCGGTCACAAACTTCAAACAAGCTTTCGAATGGATGATGAAAGAAGTCAAAAAAGGTCAACACATCCAACGTTACAAAGGCTTGGGTGAGATGAACCCTGAACAACTGTGGGAAACCACCCTGGATGCCAACAGCCGTCGCATGCTGCAAGTCACCATCAACGACGTCATCGCCGCCGATGAAATCTTCACCACCCTAATGGGCGATGTCGTGGAACCGCGTAGGGATTTCATTGTGAAGAACGCCTTGGATGTGGCGAATTTGGACGTATAACGTGTTTGTTGCCAGATCTCACAATTCTTATGTGAAATCTCAAAATTTATTCATGGTGCTTCAAAGTGGTCTGCATTCGGCGGACCACTTTTGTGCGCCAGAAAGATAGGTGTGTGCTAAACCAAAAAAGTATTTTTTTAAAACACCTGTTTAGCTTGTAGGACGAAAAGGTAAAACCATAAGATCAAGTACAATGGCGGCAATTTATTGAAACGGCTTGCCGGTAATTTCTATTAGAGAGCGTTTTACTCATTGAGCGGGTTGTGAAAACGGCAGCGAGTTCCGGCTTCATATCGAACGGGTTCTTGTAATGCACGCATAACGGATTTTGAACATTGCAAATGACCACGAAAGAAACCCAGATCGAACAAAGTTTAATTACAAGGCTCGCCGATCTAAAATACACCTACCGTCCGGATATCCGTGACAAGTCTTCGCTTGAGCAAAACTTCCGCCAGAAGTTCGAAGCGTTAAACCGCGTCCATCTTACGGACGCGGAATTTGCTCGCCTGCGCGACGAGATTATTACCGCCGATGTCTTTACCGCCGCCCAGGCCTTACGCGAGAAAGGTAAGTTTGTCCGCGAGGACGGCACCCCTCTGGAATACATGCTGGTCAATATCCGGGACTGGTGCAAGAACGAGTTTGAGGTGATTAACCAGCTCCGCATCAATACCGGCAACAGCTACCATCGCTATGACGTTATCCTGCTGATCAACGGCCTACCACTGGTGCAGATCGAACTGAAATCCCTGCAAATCAGCCCGCGCCGTGCCATGGAGCAGATCGTCGATTACAAAAACGATCCCGGCAATGGCTACACCAACTCACTGCTCTGTTTCATGCAGTTGTTCATCGTCAGCAACGAAACAGACACCCGTTACTTCGCCAACAATCGCAACCAACATTTCAGCTTTAACGCTGAAGAGCGTTTCTTGCCGATTTACCAGCACGCCGACGAGAAAAACGACAAAATCGCCCACCTGCACGAGTTTGCAGACGACTTCCTGGAAAAGTGCAGCCTGGGCCGCTTGATTAGCCGCTATATGGTGCTGGTGCAAAGCGAGCAAAAAATCCTCGTCATGCGCCCTTACCAAATCTATGCGGTCAGAGCTATTGTCGAATGCATCCATCAAAATCGCGGCAACGGCTATATCTGGCACACCACCGGCAGCGGCAAGACGCTTACGTCGTTCAAGGCCTCAACCCTATTGAAAGACAACCCCGATATCGAAAAATGCCTGTTCGTGGTGGACCGCAAAGACCTCGATCGCCAGACCCGCGAGGAATTCAACAAATTCCAGGAAGGTTGCGTCGAGCACAATACTAACACCGAAGCTTTGGTGCGCCGCATGCTGTCGGACGACTACGCCGACAAGGTGATCGTCACCACTATTCAGAAGCTGGGTTTGGCGTTGGACGAAAACAGTAAGCGCAACAAGGCCAAACAAAAGGAAGGCAAACAGACCTACAAGGAACGCCTAGAACCCCTGCGCGACAAGCGAGTCGTCTTTATCTTCGACGAATGCCACCGCTCCCAGTTCGGCGACAATCACAAGGCCATCAAAGAGTTCTTTCCCAAGGCGCAATTGTTCGGTTTTACCGGCACGCCCATCTTCGACGAAAACGCCACCTATCAGCAGATTGACGGTACTATCGGCTCCTACAAAACCACCAAAGACATCTTCGAAAAGGAACTGCACGCCTATACCATCACCCACGCCATCGAAGACAAAAACGTACTGAGCTTTCACATCGACTATTTCGGCAAGGAGGGCGACAAGAAATGTTGGCGCCGGGCGAAAATTGACCAACCGTACCGGTTGAAATTTGACTAGGGGGCGGAGCCGGTTTTTGGAGTCACCGGCTGTGGATAAGTGTAAAGGAAACGGATAGCAATCGGTA